>JAEEGI010001925.1_pt1 | contig 51459 bp, 45 predicted proteins | sample 8958751 | NCBI WGS metagenome assembly JAEEGI01 (sample SAMN16246545, study PRJNA631951) | gut metagenome | biome: gut microbiome; feature: rumen; material: KS-attached | host: Bos | place: Iran: Karaj | collected 2018-10
CAGGCGCCTGAACCTCAACTTTTACGAAGTCATTTACATTCTCGGAATTTCCGGTCTCTTTAACTACAGGAGGCTTGAATTCTTTTCCGAAGGTTGCCGCAGCTTCTCTTGCAATACCGATGATGCTGTAGCAATCAACTCTGTTGGAAGTAACTTCATACTCAACAACGGTGTCATGAAGTCCGAGGATTTCAACTGCATCGGCTCCGACTTCGGTATCTGCAGGGAAAATATAGATTCCATCGGGATCAGCTTCGGGATAGAAATTAACGTCGCTTCCGAGCTCATCAATGGAGCACATCATACCGAAGGACTCTACTCCGCGAAGTTTACCTTCTTTGATCTCATATCCTTCTTCGGGAGCGGGACCTTCATCATGAGCGCTGCCGGCTACCTTTCCGCCTACGAGAACTACGGGAACTTTGTCCCCCTTATGTACATTGGGTGCACCGGTAACGATCTGGATGGTTTCTTTGCCGGTATTAACCTGACATACCACAAGTTTGTCAGCATCGGGATGACGCTGTACGTCAAGAACTTCGCCGACGATTATTTTCTCGAGGTTCTTATCTCTTCTGGAATAATTTTCTACTTTGGTACCCGACAGGGTCATTCCGTCCCTGTATTCCTGATCTGTTACATCAAGACCGGGCACATAATCTCTAAGCCAGGACAATGGAGTATTCATATCTATTAAATCCTTTCGTCATAGGTTGTAATAATCATCAGAACTGTTTAAGGAATCTGAAGTCGTTTTCATAGAGAAGTCTGAGATCGTCAATCTCATATTTAAGAAGTGCGATTCTCTCAAGTCCTACTCCGAAAGCAAAACCGTTATATTCATTGGGATCGATATTACACATCTCAAGTACGTGAGGATGTACCATTCCGCAGCCGAGGATCTCGATCCATCCCTCGTTCTTGCAGAATCTGCATCCCTTACCGCCGCACTTAAAGCAGGAAACATCCATCTCTGCGGAGGGCTCGGTGAAGGGGAAATGATGAGGTCTGAACTTAACCTTTGTATTTTCTCCGAACATCTGACGCGCAAACTCCTGAAGGGTTCCCTTAAGATCTGCAAAAGTAATGTTCTTATCGATAACAAGACCCTCAACCTGATGGAAGCAGGGTGAATGTGTAGCATCAACTTCATCAGAACGGAACACTCTTCCGGGTGCGATCATTCTGATGGGAAGTCTTCCCTTCTCCATCTCGTGGATCTGACAGCCCGAAGTCTGGGTTCTGAGAAGCATTTCGCCGTTAATGTAGAAAGTATCCTGCTCATCCTTTGCAGGGTGATCTGCGGGAATATTGAGTGCTTCGAAATTGTAATAGTCCTTTTCAATCTCGGGACCTTCTACAACTTCATAGCCCATGCCGATGAACACTCTCTCAATCTCATCGAGAGCGATCTGAATGGGATGACGATGACCGGGAGCGTTTACATCTCCGGGAAGAGTTACGTCTATGGTCTCAGTCTTAAGTCTGAGTTCAAGAGCAGCATTTTCGAGCTTCGCCTTGGTTTCCTCAAGTACTTTCTCAATCTCTTCTCTGGTATCGTTAACAAGCTGTCCTATTTTGGGACGGTCCTCGGGGGATACATCCTTCATGGACTTAAGAACTTCGGTAAGTTCTCCTTTTTTACCAAGGATGGCGACACGGACATCATTAAGCTTATCCGGTGTATCGCTCTCTGCAATCTTGGCAAGAGCTTTCTGCCTAATCTCTTCAAGTTTCTCTTTCATATAATTCCTTCCCGGCCCGCGGGCCTAAGATTATTTTCTGTATAAATACGCCTTCAGTTCACGGAAAACATGAGGTCTGACGTGGTTGAAATACGCCCCCAGAAGAAACAGGTACATGCATGCATATACCCACAGCATGGCGACCACAAGGAGTGACATTGTTCCGTAAACAGTGATCGCATAGCCCATATTTACTATCAACGTAAAGAGCACCGATATGCCCATCCAGCCCGCTGATGCAAACATGGCTCCCGGGAGCTGACTAAAGTATTTCAGCTTAAGTCCGCTTGTCTGAAGACTCTGACCCGTCTCATCAATGGAAGGATCCGTCTGATTCCAGATTTTTACAAGCTTCTTATCGGAAAACAGCTTGATCTGGGTCGACCTGTTCTGCGGACCTCGGTATGGCATCCATGTATAAAACGCTGCAAAAACCAGCGACAGGATAACGAATGTATATAAAAGTCTCGGTTTCATGAGCAGTCCTTTCAAGACCGAAACATCGATTTTCAGATAAACAAGTATTCTTTTGAAAAGATCGGTTCCTATGACGATTATCGAGATACTCAAAAGAAGTGCAAGCATCATGATCAACATGTAAAAGGCACTTACGAATCTGAGTTTGAACAAGTTTCTTTCCTCTTTGACTTCATTAACCGTATCAAGGCCCTGAATCAGTGCCATGATGCCTTTTCCCGCAGTCCATATCGTCGCTATGATCGATACAGTAATGACTCCGGCGGTTGAGTCGTATATCTGGTAGATCAAATCTTCGAGGAAATCATTGAATATGATCGGTGTCGAAGCTTCTATCAGTTTGATCAGTTCCTGTTCGGTAAGTCCCGTATAAGGAAACATGCTGCAAATGAGCACCAAAATAGGAACCAGCGAGATAAAAAGAAAGAAAGCCGCGCTGGCCGAGTAGGCATTGATATCGAGCTGCCGCATCGTTATGGCAAATCTTCTTGCTTTTGCAAACAGTTCAATCATAATTCGTCATTAAAACGCAATAAGACCCTTAGAAGACCCCTCGCCTTTTGACGCCTAGCCTAAGCCAGGTGGGTAACCGCATCATGGCTTTTGCCTTCCCCTGGCGCCTATGGCGGGGGCATGACAGCCGTCATGAGATGTAGGAATCCCGTTTAAAGGTAAATGTAGGTTCAAAAAATACGAAAGGGATCAACCTCGGGCTAAGCCTATTATAGCCTACAATCGGAAAAACAGCAAATCGGGGACAGCCGTAAAAGCTGTCCCCGTCATATTAAATTGCTTAAGGATTAAAGCTGAGGACCTGCTGCTACAAGAGCCTTTCCTGCGTCGTTGGTCTCATACTTCTTGAAGTTCTTGATGAAACGTCCTGCAAGATCCTTAGCCTTCTCTTCCCACTCGGAAGCGTTAGCATAGGTGTCTCTGGGATCAAGAATCTCGGTAGATACTCCGGGAAGCTCGGTAGGAACCTCGAAATCGAAGTAAGGGATCTTCTTGGTAGGAGCGTTCTTGATGTCTCCGTTAAGGATAGCATCGATGATTCCTCTGGTATCGGGAATGGAAATTCTCTTTCCGGTTCCGTTCCATCCGGTATTTACGAGATATGCCTTAGCGCCGCTCTTCTGCATCTTCTTAACGAGCTCCTCGCCGTACTTGGTAGGATGAAGCTCAAGGAATGCCTGTCCGAAGCATGCTGAGAAGGTAGGAGTAGGCTCGGTGATTCCACGCTCGGTTCCTGCAAGCTTAGCAGTGAATCCGCTGAGGAAGTAGTACTGAGTCTGCTCGGGAGTAAGGATAGAAACGGGAGGAAGAACTCCGAAAGCGTCAGCTGAAAGGAAGATTACGTTCTCAGCTGCAGGACCTGCGGATACGCCGTTTACATTCTTAGCGATATTCTTGATGTGCTCGATGGGATAAGATACACGAGTGTTCTCGGTTACGCTCTTATCGTCGAAATCGATCTTTCCGTTTTCATCAACAGTTACGTTCTCAAGGAGAGCATCCTTCTTGATAGCACCGTAGATGTCAGGCTCGTTCTCCTTGGAGAGGCCGATAACCTTAGCGTAGCATCCGCCCTCAAGGTTGAATACTCCGTTGTCATCCCAGCCGTGCTCGTCATCACCGATGAGGAGTCTCTTGGGATCGGTTGAAAGGGTGGTCTTACCTGTTCCGGAAAGTCCGAAGAAGATAGCGGTGTGCTTGCCTTCCATATCGGTGTTTGCGGAGCAGTGCATGGAAGCCATTCCCTGAAGAGGAAGGAAGTAGTTCTGCATTGAGAACATACCCTTCTTCATCTCTCCGCCGTACCAGGTATTGAGGATAACCTGCTCACGGCTGGTTACGTTGAAGAGAACAGCGGTCTCGGAGTTGAGTCCGAGTTCCTTATAGTTGTCTACCTTAGCCTTGGAAGCGGTGTAAACGATGAAATCGGGCTTGAAGTTTGCCTGTTCTTCTGCTGAAGGCTTGATGAACATGTTGGTAACAAAATGTGCCTGCCAAGCTACTTCCATGATGAAGCGGACAGCCATTCTGGTATCCTTGTTAGCGCCACAGAATGCATCTACTACGAAAAGTCTCTTGCCTGAAAGCTCTTTGATAGCGAGCTCCTTGCAAGCATTCCATGCTTCCTGAGTTGCAGGATGGTTATCATTGGGATATTCGGGAGAGTTCCACCAAACGGTATCCTTGGACTTCTCATCCATAACGATGAACTTGTCTTTAGGAGAACGGCCGGTGTAAACACCTGTCATAACGTTAACTGCTCCGAGCTCGGTAACCTGGCCCTTGTCATAGCCGGTAAGCTCTGTCTTCAGCTCTTCGTTGTACAGAGTATCGTAATCGGGATTGTAAACGATCTCAGATACGCCGGTGATCCCATACTGGGAAAGATCGATGTTTGCCATACTTTTTCCTCTTTTCTTATATTTGATTTATTACGGTTTAGTATGTAACCGAATTTGAAGTAATTATCTCAAATGAGCGGTTAAAAGTCAATTAAAAACCCTTCTTAAAACGAGCCAAAAACCTTGAAATATTCGGTCTTACGGGTCTGAGTATCATCCATATGAAAACGGATAAAAAGTACAAAGGATTCCGGACCGAAAACTTAAATTTTTTCTTCTCGATAAAGGTCACAACTCCGCATATATCTTCTTCCCGTACCGGCCCTTCGATCTCTTTTTGGTTATCTCCGCAAAAATAGAACAAGCGCTCTCCCGTCCGGTCTCTTTTAATCCGGACGATCCTGTGAAGCACAAGCTTACTGCCCTTACGTCTGAATAGCGCTATATCTCCTCTTTTAAGTCTCCTGCCGGGCGAAGGTTCGATGACCACCTTATCCGTGCCGGGTATCAAAAGCGGATACATGCTGTAGCCTCGCGGAGAAATACAGACTGCCTTACCCTCTCTGAGCAGGGTTTCGGGATTTGATTTTTGAGTATCTTTATCCGTCATAAATGGAAGTTTTGCCTCATGAATGATAAAATATTCCGACAGTGAGGTTCATATGTATAAAAACCCATATTTTACATTGATAAATATAGGAAAAAGCTGTTATCTGCTTCCCTTCGGGCAAAGCATCAGCGATCATAAACGCGGTATCAGGATAAGCAGTTCCGGTGCAGATATCTGGAATATGCTTGAAAACTTTGATTCCGAAGATGACCTTATATCCGTATATTTATCGGAAAATCAGATTTCCGGCGATTCCACCTGCGATGCTTCCTCAGATATCAAAGCTTTCTTAGATCAGCTGAAAAAGCTTGGTATAATCCTAAGCGAAAAGCCTCATATGCCTGACATAGAGGCAGATGAAGGCTCGATCACTTTGGAAGATGCATTTCAAAATGCAGGATTTTCAGAGCCGTTAAAGATTACAATCGCAGGATTCAATCTGGAACTGTCAATAGATTCTGCCCTAACTGACGCCAAATTTGCCTCTTTCAGATCGGGCTTTGAAACAAGTGCCGATCTCTTTGTATGCACCACTGAAAAAGATATCACAGTTTCCGAAAAAGAGACAATCCTTACAGATGCATCCGAGATGACCATCTCCGGATCAGTCTCTTACCATATCATCAGATATAAGAAGAATATCTGTGTTAAGGATATGTATCTTCAAAAGGAAGGTCACAAGGCTCTGATCCGTCTGAAAGAAGGTTACGATGCAAAGACCGCTGCCGAGGAAATCTTCCACGCGATCAGGATTCCTTTCTTAATGCTGGCTGAAAGCAAGGGGATGTATGCAATCCACTCAGCTTCGGTTCTTTACAAAGAAAAAGCATGGTTATTCTCCGCCCCCTCTGGAACCGGAAAATCAACTCATGCCCGTCTTTGGACTACTTATTCCGATGCTGAGGACATTAACGGGGACCTCAACCTTATCGGCATTTTAAACGGTATACCCACTGTATTCGGAATTCCCTGGTGCGGAACATCGGAAATCTTCAGTAACAGAGATTATCCCTTGGGCGGTGTTGTCTTTCTGAAACAGGCTCCCGAAAACAGTATTGAAAAGCTGAACTTCGAAAAAGCTTTGGTAACCTTGAGCAGACGCACCATCTCTCCTCTTTGGAATTCGGCATCTCTGGAAAAAATGATCAATGACCTTGAACCGGTATCGGAAGCAGTCACCTCATTAAGGCTGTATTGCACCAAAGACCCGGAGGCTCAGAAGATCTTACAGGATTACATCACGAATTAATGACTTCCCTGATTTCTTCTTTACTTAGTTCATGACAATGTTTGTCAGCTATCCTGTAAACCCTGTCACAGCCTTTAAGCATTGCCGGTCTGTGAGTTGTCAGGATACAGGTTCTGGGATATTTATCCTCTGTTATATTTTTAAGCAATTGTTTTGAAGTTTCGGGGTCAAGAGCTGAAGTAGCTTCGTCCAGCAAGAGTATGGGTGATCTTCTAAGTATCGCCCTTGCGATGGAAAGCCGCTGGGCCTGGCCTTCCGAGAAGCCGCCGCCCCTTTCTTTGATCTCGCTGTTAATACCATTCGGCAATTTTTCTACAAACTTCCATGCACACGCTGTCTTAAGCGCGTCTATTATCTCATCATCCGTTGCATCTTTTTTGACCTTTCGCATATTATCTGCGATTGTTCCGGAAAACATGGTATTTCCCTGAGGAACATACGAAATAAGCTGACGAACGGAAGAAGTCAGAGGAAACGGATCAGCATTTATACCATACACCACGGCACTTCCCTCCGCAGGTCTTATAAGTGCCAGAAGGAGCCTCAGCATAGTGGTCTTACCCTCTCCCGAAGGTCCGATGAGAGCAACAACTTCATTGGGATCCGCGTAAAGGGAGACTCCGTCATATACTTCATTTCCGTTTTTATAGGTATATTTTACATCGTCAATCTTAATACCAAGACCGCCTTTACCGTGCTCTTCAAAGTACTTCTTTACTTCATCACGGCCCGAGAAATCCTCTTCATGTAAATTCTCAATCTCCATAAGTCTGGATGCAGCACCGGCCAGAGGAATACCGGAAGGAATAAGGGTTAGCAGGTTATTGAGAGAGCCGCTTAAAGTGGAGGAAAGAGTCAGGAACATGGTCATTGTTCCATAGGTGATAACACCGCTCCACACTCTGTAAATACCCCATCCGTAGGAAGTATAGGAAACAAGAAGCCCCACCGAAACCATTAGGATAGAAGTGATGATTGAAATCCTCTGATAGCTCAATCTGATCTTAACCTGATCTTCCTGGATTTCTTTTAATTCATCGATATATGACTTTATAAGATCAAATGCCTTGATGGTCTGTATGTTGGAAAATGCTTCCTGATTAAAAGAGCTTATTCTGGAATTCATGGTCATGCTGCGGGCATTACTTTTTCTCATTCTTTGTGTAAGCTTACGGGAAATTAGAAATGTAAAAGGAATACCTACTAGAGAAATAAAAGCAAAAGAAATATCGTAATAAGCCATCATGCAAAATGCGATGACGAACTTAACAAAAAATACGATCATATTCGGAATGTAATTGAGAATTCCGCTTGCAAGGCTCGAAGAGTCCCCGCTCCAGCGAACCAGAAGGTCTCCCGTACGGAATCTGCCGAGTTCTTCCCAATCCGATACCATGATCTTTTCGAAGATATCGGCTTTGATATTATTTTCCACCTTCAAACTTACCATGGTAGAAAAATACGAGGATATCTGTCCGATCAAAGTAGAGGCAAGTGTCATGCATATCATTGTGACGAAAGTAGATACAACCTGCCCCGTATCATGCCCTGTTACGATATCAACAAGATTCTTTGAAACGAGCGCACTGACAAAAGTAAGTGCAGTACCCGACAGTCCGAGCAAGACATAAAGAAGCATCTGCTTCCAATACTTGCGGGCATATCCCAGTATCCACCATAAACGGGTTTTAAGAGTCGGCCATTTTATTTTTTTACTGATCTTATTAAGCAAACGCATATTTCAATAATACTTAAATTCAATGAAAAGTAAAATGCACTGTCTGCAATCGCAAACAGTGCACGAATAAACAGATACCGGATGGATCAGTCAAATCCTCCCTGAACATTCTCCGCATGGGTACAGTAAATCACAACATCAATCACTCTGAGTTCTGCAGCCACTTCGGGAGGACATGAGAATCTTACGTTAACGGTAAATTCATCCCCCGAATGATATGCATCCCCGAGAAGTTCTCTGGTAAACTCAACAGTAGTACCGTTTGTATTTACCGGATATCCCTGAGCATCCACAGAAGTATAACCTGCGGAACTGAGCTGCATAGTAACTCTCTGCTTAGATGAAATATGCTTAAGATTAGTTTTGTGATTACCCTTTACCTGGTATATAACAAATGAATCGCTGGGATTTGACGAAACTCTCTGTACTTCCTGAAAGCTTCTGATCCAGCAATCCGCATCGTTTTCATAATCTACGGTTTCTTCTCCGCCGGTCTCACCGCCGCCTTCTTCTCCACCGCTTTCTCCTCCGCCGGTCTCACCGCCGGTTTCGCCGCCTTCATCTATATCTCCGCTGGCAGCATAGATTCCTTCGGCAACATCTTCATATTCAAGAACTATGGGCTTTTCGTACTTAAACATTACCTTTTCCTTCTCTCGGGATCCTACCGTTTAAATAAGAACTACCATATCCCGTGTAAATGCCTTCAACTTTTTCAAGTCTATTCCGTGACACATGTTTTGTCAAATTAAAAATTGCTATTTTTTCTGCGAAAAAAGTCTTAGTTTCGCATTCATTTTCCCCCGTTCTCCCGCCTTCGAGATAACGGATGAAAAACTTACTTTTCTTACCTTCTTATTATTGACCATAAACCTGATAAAAGTCACTATCCATAATATCGGCCAGATCAGGAAATATCTTGACGCTTTCGGAAAATTCAGCTTCATCTGATGGTGAAATTCCCTGAAATAATCCGAAATGTTATTTCCTCTGAGTGAAACCATACGGTCCTTTGATGTTTTTCCGAATTCGCCGGCATTCATGAAATCTTCAAAAAAGATTTCAAGTTCCGAATCGGTGAAACAGGTCTCTACATTCAAAACTCTCGCAGCACTCTCATCAAGCCCCAGATATCTGATGCATACGCTTGTGATCATGTCAGAAAAACCTTTGATACCGCATTCATCAACAAGTGACAAATATTCATCCGCCGCACTCTCACATTCGGGATTGTTCCAAAGAACCACCCAGTCGCATAGAAGTCTTATTCCGAACCCTGACCTCAGATAATGCTGCAGCATATGGAGAAGCAACTCATAAGACATATATGCATCTGAGAGCATTTCAAAAGAAATCCCAAGAATATCCTTACTTTGAAAACATTTCTTTTCGCTTTCGTAATCTTTAAACAGCTCGGACAACTGTCTTGCGATAAGCGCATTTACGCTCTCATCATCAAAAGGCTCGGCAAGCATGGTATGAAGTTCGATATCAGGATTACCTTCCTTAGCCATTACGACATGGTGATGCGCCCTTTGGATTTCTTTGACCTCATATCCGATTCCTTTACAAACATCAACAGCATCGTACAGAATAGTTTGAGGTATCAGAAGATCAATATCCCCGCTTTTCCTGTGTAGAGGCTGGGTATAATATGATGCCGCAGTAATTCCCTTTATGATCACTGACGGAATTCCGTTTTGGAAAAGACGCTCGGATATATCTTTGGAAACATAGAGAAGGTCAAATGAAGTATTAACCGTACTCAAAGCCATCTGGTCAATCTGCCTCATAAGCGCAGGAGGACAGAGACTCAACTTTTTGAATTCATCAAATACCAAAGCAGAGAGTTTATGGATCCTGATAAGCCGAACAAGCTCCGCGTATTCGGCTCCGGGCAGATCATCCGCATACGAAGCGCAGAGATTATTATTTTCGGTAAGAGAATTTTTTACAATTTGAGCAAATACATTCTGAACTTTATTCATTAGATCTAATCTCGTAAGATGATGCTTCGCCGAAAACAGATTCAAAAGAATCGATAAGCTTCTTTGAAACTTTCTCATCATCAGGCGAACTTACAGTGTCATTAATACAGAGTATCTTTACGGCAGGGGCTAAGAATCTTTTTCCCCCCGACTCAATAACTTTAATCACCTTGCTGTTATCATCCGAAATCTCGGAGTACATAACATGACGTGTGATGTTCGAAGGTACAAATCTGCCCTTTAGCTTCCCCCACTCCCTGAACAGATATTGGTTAACATCGGAATCACTTCGGAATCTGTTTCCTGCAAGTGATTCAAGATACTTTCCTTCTTCGGCCCACACCTCTTCAAAATTGCTCTTTAACATTGGTGCGGCACTGTGTACCGAATACAGGCCCGAGAACTTGGGAAAACACATCTCAAGCATATTGTATATAAAATAAAACGCAGGATATCCGATGTGGAAGAACTTTCCTATGTTTTCTTTTACAACCTTCCTCTTATCAAAATGCCTTGATAGAACAAGTGCATCGTTGAGAAACAGGTGGGACATTCCCGGATCCTTGGGATTGGCAACAACAGGTTGGAAAGCCAGCATATCCCTGGGAAGTCCGTTTTTAAAAAAGTATCCTTCGCTTACGGGCGAAAGGACGTAGCAGTCATCATTGGAATAAATGAAATGCTCCGAAAGTCCGGGTATCAGATGAAGATACCTTTCGAGGAGCGAACTGTTAAAACATGGAAGTGCATTTTCGGGAATGAAGTCCTCATGCTTAACTACGCGGAGCTTAGGATTAGATACGTCAAGCCATGCAGGAGCGTTCTGACGTGTAATAAAATACACGTTTCGAACCCAGGGCATGTTCTTATCGATGCATCTGAAAAAGTACTTTAACAAGCCCCTTTCCCTGAACCTTTCGGGGCGGTCACCGTAAGAAGATACGGAAGCATATTTACTTTTATCAGCCTGCCACTCGGGATCTGACGAATCCACCCAGGGCACAACGATATCAATTTCCATATCAGTTTTCTTTGACGTCACCGTTTATTGCATCTTGAGTCCTTAATCTGGAATCATCAAGTTCAAATCCAAGCTGATACAAACAAGCGGGATTTTGTCTGAAATAATAGCAGATAAAATTCTCGTCCTCGTAATACACATGAAGCTCGTTGGGATAAAGGTTGTTAAAGTCATCAACCCATTTAAGCATTCTGGATTCCAGAACAGTTCTGGTAAGCCAATCTTTATAAGATCTTGATGATACAGGGAACTTGTAGAAAGGTCCTACCGCGATCTCGGGAGATGCTGTCGAGCGAATATAGTTGGGATACCTGCTTGCCGTGTCGTAGTCATAATAATCAACATACTTATCTTCCGCTATCCATGAAGGTCCGACAAAGAAATTGAACTGAGCATACTTAAGGGGGCGCTTTTCAAAGAAGATAAATACATATTCCGTAGGAAGTGTATAGTCTTTCTCAACACAATCATTTATGAACTGAACAAGTTCTTCATGAAAGCCGTATTCTATAGAGTGATAAAGATCATCAACGGGCGATACGATGGTATACGTATGCTTGTCCATATTGGAGGTAATTGATTCGGTAACATTTACTACAGAGTTATATCTTGTAAATTCGCAGTACAAGTATCCCCTGAAATTACCGGTCTTGATACATCCGAAATAAATTGCGGCGGTCACGGCAATTCCGAGAATGCTTACGACCACATTTGCCGTTACCTTCTCAAGAAGCATGAAAATAAGATCGACAGGTATAAAGCAAACCGCACATAAAAGGAATCTTTCTATACCGCAAAGCCTGCTGGATGCAAACAGACTTGGTATACCTGTCGCATACGAGCTGTAAAGAAGCATGAACAAAACGGATGCAAATGCGATAACGAAATATCCGTCAAAAAGTCTCATGTTAACGGAAGCATCTTTTTTGACAAGCACATAAGTAATATTCGCAATCTTACAAATTGCAAATATGATAAATGCAAGAACGGTAAAACCGATAATAACTGAACCTCTTTCCTTACCATACAGAGTTTCGTACCCGCCTCGTCTGAATGCGCCTGCAAAAGTCTTTATTCTCTCGGAAAGACTTACCTTTACAGACTCATAAACTACGGGAACAGTTTCTTCAACAACAGGTTCTGATTCGTCCACGATAACAGTCTCCTGTGAATAGACCTCGGAAGCTGTCTCCTCTTCGGAAGGTTCGGAAGAAGACATTTCCTCTGATGAGGCTTCCCGGGAGGATTCTTCTTCTGTCTCAGGTTCGGTGGTAGTGTCTTCTTCGTAAGGGTTTTCTCCGTTCTCAATAACGCTCATAGCCCATCCGATGGAGTTTTCGAATTTGATGCCGGATGCATACGCAAGTGCCATTGGAGTAATCGAAATAAACAGAACCAATATGATCGAACCGAAAACAGGAATAAATCTCTTATAGTTAAGCAGTTTATGAAGCATGAACGGAACGATTGCCACGCACAGGAAAAACGCCATTCCCGTTGCATAGAAATGTGAAATGATAGTTCCTACAAGTGCTCCGATAAAGATAACGAGCTGATCATTGTAAATAAGCTTATCGAGAAGTTTATGTTCTTTTTTCTTCTTGGCGATACGGATTGGAAATCCGCCTTCTCTTCCATCCTCTTCCAGATATCCGTATAAAGCCGTGGCGCAGATAAAAGCAAACGCCATACCGAATTCCATGGGAAGCGTCCACTGGAATCTGGACATGCCGTAAACTTCATCGATACACAAAACATCAAGTGTAAGGAAAAGTGCAAGCGAAAAGATTGGAGTAAATCTCGATCTGAGCAGTTTTCTGAGGAATAAATAAACGCTCACCAAGATGATAAGTGAGTGCATGGGACCGGTATAAAGAACGGAACTGAATAGACTTATTCCGAAAGCAATGTGCATGGTATAGATAAAGCAGTGCATTGCTTCGGGATAGATTCCGGAGGAGAATATTCTGCCGTCAACAAGGCCGTATATCCATGAGCTGTGGACATACATATCTCCGAATCCGAAAGAGTGATTCTGTATGGTTCCGTATGTGAAGTAAAGAATACCGAAGAGGAGAACAACTGCAAGCAAACAAAATTCAATTTTACGGCCGCGAAGTCTTTCGGATAAAGCTTTCTTATTCTTGTGATATGTATCGATCGTATTTCTGAACAGGTTAAAGAAAAGCTGCTTTACGCCATAGCTTCCCGCAAGAACTCTTCCGAATTCCTTTACCTTGCCTCTTTTATCGGGGATCATCGAGATCAGACTTACCAGGATACTTCCGTAGAAAATAATACGAAAGACGGGGATGTACAATACATGTAACAATCCCAGTACCATAACGATCAGATTATATGAGAATACGCTGCTCACAGTGCAGAACATAAACCGGAAAGAAAACGATCTTCCCTTTAAGAACTTGTGAAAAATGATCGAAGGCCAAACAAACATCAGCAACATGTATGCGATGTTTACCTTGCAATATTCCAATATCCAGTAAAACAATTCCATTTAATACAACTCTCCCAGATACACTCTTCCGTCTTCGTAAGGAGTATTCACAAAATTAATTTTCCTGCCGTCACATCTTCTGACTGTATTAAGCAAAACGGTGACAGGCATTTTAAACTCATCAAAAATCTTATCGGGAATAACGGCTTTTACTTCCATCGACTTTGAAAGATCAAGTTCCGTCTCCTGCTCAAATGTATTTCCTTCGCTGTCCGTATAAACAAAACTGCTCTTCGTACTTCTGTAAACAGGTGCAAATCCCGAATTATTTACCTTTACACTAAGTATCTTAGTACCATGTGCAAAGCTTGCATTTGATACATATAATCTGTATCCCAGATGCGATGATATATATCCAAACAACTTGTGATTTCCCCTAAGATGATCAAGCAGTTTAAGATCATGTTCACAGTTAAGGTATGTGATCTTTTTCTTGGCAATAGTGCCAAGGATTTCCTTATCGGATAAAGTCTTGATAAAACCGTTTCCGAATACAGTCTCACCACCGTAAGGAACGGACGCGGATACTTTGCTCTCATATTCGGAATCTATCTCCGGATCCGCAAAGGTCCCGAGTTCATCCTCCGATGCAAATATCGCATCGTTGAAAAGTCCTAGTTTATCTCCGGGCTTAGTAAGAGTCATATGTATATCGGGACGCCTAACGCTCAGATAGCAAGAGGATGCATCGCCGATACCTTCACAAAACTTCATATAAATCTTTTTAAGAGATTCAAGATCGTCATACCTGGAGGTATGCATCTCACCCCAGTTGCCGATAAGAAGTCCCTGATAAACAAAGACCTTATCGCCGAGATCTGATATAAGCTTTCCGATCATTTCGGCACAAGCAAGAACCTCATCAAGATCTACAGGTTCCTTCTCAAGAGCATGTCCTTTAGTATCGTAGGTTACTCTTAATACGATATCCTTACCGCCACTATGGAAATGATTGATGATCTCTTTGATCCTCTTTTCGGTTTCGGAAGTAACTTCTTTTCCGATACGAATCAGTATCAAGACTACCGACTGTCCCGAATCCAAAAATGCTGATCCAAGATCATAACCTTCTCCATTGTCAGTGACATCGAAGGCATATAAATGGAACCACCCCCTGTCCGGATTAACGGGATCGATATCTTCTTCCTTAAAGCGGGCGGCTTTAAATGAATATGCATTTTTGAAAAGTTTTAAAAATGCCATTATTTCAAGCTTTCGGACTTCTCCTTGAATAAAGTGATTCTTATCCAAACCGCGATTATCGAAACAGCCATTCTGAACATATAAATGATGGGCTTAAGTCCGGAGTGCATGCTCTCACCCGTTGTCCTGGTGTGCATCACCGCATGTATCTCACGTACGTCAAATCCCAGAAGCAACATCTGCATCAGCATGTTCGCATCGGGATACTTATCATCAAAATGTCCGTATTGCATGTAATGCGAAAAAGCTCTTTTACTGAGGCCCTGAAGTCCCGTGGTGGGATCGGTAATCTTAACTCCGGTACCGCATTTTATGAGAAAAGAAAACAGTCTGTAAGCTATCCTTTTAACAAATGAAGTCGGGTAATCCGTGAACCCGTTAGTAAATCTTGAACCCAGGATAATATCCGGATATTTACCCTTTTCATCAGGAGTGATCAGAGCAGAGTAGATCGAAGCAAGATTACTTACATCATGCTGACCGTCCGCATCCATCTGAAGGACATAATCATATCCGTGGTAGTATGCATATTTATATCCCAGCTGAAGTCCACTTCCGTATCCCAGATTATAAATATGTCTGACCGTCTTAACCCCCTTGCTCCTGACAACCTCTTCGGTATTATCACGGGAAGCATCATTCATAACGAGGATATCAGCGATGTCGGAAATATCGAGTTCTTTGAGTCTGTCGAGCAAGGTTCCGATAGTTGCTCCCTCGTTATATGCGGGAATTATTATCAGCGCTTTTTTATTTTTTCGATCAAAATCATTCATCATAAATATCACGCGATCACAGACATAAGTTTCGGGGTATCATCATAGGCGGACAATTCCTTTTTAGATGCAGCTTCACCAAGCTTTACAAGTAAATCATCATCATCTATGGTTTTCAGGATCATTCCGGCAATGTCTTCGGAATCCAGATTACATAAAAGTCCGTCGATCCCGTCATTTAACAATTCTTTGTTATCGCCTATGTTAGTTGCAATTACAGGTTTTCCGAGGATGAGTGCTTCACGAATCGCTATACTTCTCCCCTCAAACTTGGAAGCCTGTACATAAATATCCGCATCCTTTATATAAGGGTAGGGATTATCATATGATCCGCATAAAACAAAATCTTCGGAAATACCACACTGATCAATATACTTTTCGAGTTTCTCTCTCTGATCTCCCTCTCCGAGAATATACCACCTTACAGGCAATGCCTCGGGAGATCTTCTTTGTTTGATCAGTTTCATGGCTTCAATCGAGTATTCCAGAGACTTTTGCTTGGTCAAACGGCAGACCGTTATGATGCGCTTTCCGATGAATCCATCCGAAAAACCTTCTTCTTCACCTGAGAGTTTTAATATTCGGTCTTTATCTATCAGGTTATTGAAAACATCCGCTCTGCTTTCAAGTTCCGGATATGTTTTCAAGAATATTTCTTTAACCTGATCTGATACCGAAAAAATCCTGTCAAAGTTTTCATAACATTCTCTGTCAAGTTTCTTGGTGTATCCGGCCTGAGTATAATCCACATGTACAAAGGCAACTTTCTTTTCTGCATTTATATGATCCGCAACATAATATGTAGAACCGCCCTCAATATACGCAACCGCAAGATCAAAATGTTCGTCGATCCTATCGCAGCCTTCAGCCAGCACTCTCCATAAAAGCTTGTCAGTCATAACATTGCCGCGCTTTATCATGGACAAAAGATTCGAGAACACATACGGGAACAGTCTTAAAAAGTTACATCTCCTGAACAACGAACTGATACAGGTCTTTTGAAGAACCTTTCTTCCATCTGCGGTTAAAACAGACTCGGTACTGTACTTCTTGTTTAATATCACAACATCCTCGGGAATATCATCAAATAATTCTCCCTGCCCCGTTATGACATACAGATACAGTTTTAATTGTCCGAATTCATCAGACTTCTTCAACCTGTTCAGAAGAGATAACAGTGCTTTTTCCGCACCCGCTCTTCCGAGGGTATTGATAACAAAAAGTATCTTTTTACTTTCCATCTTTTAATTCCTTGATAGCCTTCTTCAGCTCTTCGTTTTCACTTATCAGGAGCGAAACATTTATCGCAAGCTCATTATTTTTTCGGACAAGATCCGATATAGAATGAGAGAAAAAGAGTGCGATATGAAGAAGGGGATAAAGTGTCATCAATATAAGTGCAAAGCTCATCGGAGAAAGGAGTTTTGAAATCTCCGAAGGCTGAATAATGATCCCTATGATTATTATGATAACCGAGATGAGGCCCCACATTAGGCAAAAGGATTCTGTCATTCTTCTCTTTGCAAGCGAAAAGATCGCATCACAGAGCAGGAACGCTCCGAGAAGGATTATGACTATCTTAAGTATAAAGCCCATTGTATTCATATTCGTTCTCCTTTCACTTGGAGTAAACTTTATTTGAAGGCATCTTTCCTTCTTTGCGTTTCATCAGATGTCCGGTACAGAAAATGTGCACATCCAGATTTCTTTCCATCTTGCGAAGTCTGTAATATGCGGTGATCCATCCGGCAAAGCTCCCCAGTATAAGTCCGAGTCCGTACCAGAGGGGAGTCAGTTCCTTGGACATCATCGAGCCTGCGAATGTAAATGACACAAAACATACTGCAGTAAGAAGTGCACCGTTCAGGTCGTTAAAATAGTACAGGAAGATGATAGCCGAATACATTATGAACAGTATAAAATATCCGGAAGTCAGGCAAGGATATATATCCAGTACAAGTCCGCCGAATCCAAATCTCGGAAGTATCATGACCGCGAGGAAAAAGACTACCACGGTTACGATGAACTGGATTCTTACAAGATTCATGATCTCATCGGATAACTGCTCGAACATCCTGGACTTGGTATTTCTGATATCCATTCCTCTGCCGCCGGTTACGGCCTCGGAATACTTCCTGTATCTTTCATGGAAATACATCTCAACCTGCGATATGAATATTACGCTTGCCGAGATATTGGTGAACATTGCAAGGCATGTAGCCATGTCATATGAGGGCATACATACAAAACTGTTTGCAACAACAAGCTTCATATCCGTAGTCCAGAATACGAAGTTGTGAACATACAGTCCAAGAATATATAAAAAGTTGGTGGCAACCAGCTTCCAGTATTTCTTGAAATATCTGAGTACCTCTTTATATCGTCCGCTGTTTTCCCTGAAATAACTTCTTATCTGAGCATACTCAAGCGAACCTATGAGCATAAACCCGAGATCAAGGGAAAGAAGCATTGCATATGTAACTTCCATCTTCAGAACATACACAAAAAGAAGTGATATAAGTACCGTAAATGTCATACCGATCAGGAAAAATACAGAGATCCTCTTATATGACTTACAGATGGAAAGATACAGCATCGAATAAAATACCATCATAAGGCACATATATCCGAAGAATCCAAGGAAGATAAAATATGGATCCACATGTCCTACTATATATTCCCTGACACAGAAAGGAACGCCCACGATAAAACTGAGAATCGTATTCATGAACAGTCCCACATAATAGCAGGGAATGATATTGTCGTATTCATCGTAGTAAATGATATCCGACATATACTTGGAAAGCACCGCATTAAAAGGAGATGCCGTAAGCAGGCCGAATACAAAAATATAAAGAACCGTGCAGGAATATAATTCCCTCGAAGCGTAGCTGAGCTTTGAATAGCCGAGGAATCTCTGCATCAGATAAACGGCAAGGATGACTACTACCATTGGTGCAATGGAAATCACGGTACTGTAGCCCGCACCCCATATACCGGTGGCAATGGTTCTCTTACTGTAGATCTTATTAAGTTTTACACCGATACCTGCCACCTTAAGGAATACTCCTTTCAACTTTCATCATACGAAGACGCTCATAAAGATCCTTGTACTTATCTTTCATGTATTCGACTCTGAAATATTCACATACTCTCCTATATCCCGTTTCGCCCATTTCCGTTCTGAGTTTTTCGGATTCAGCAAGCTTTACGATAGCATCGGAAATCTCCTGGGTATTCATGATATGAGTAATGATACCAGCATCCCCGAACTCATCTCCTTCTTCTCCGTACACAAGGCCTTTACAGTTTCCTACATCCGTAGCGATAACAGGCTTATGAGCCGCAAAGCTCTCAAGGATAGTAAGAGGCTGTCCCTCGGATATACTGGTGAGGATCGTAAAGTCCATTCTACCGAGATAATCTTTGGTGTTTATCCTTCCGGTAAAGACAACATCTTTAACCCTTAAATCTCTTACCAGGTCATAGCACTCATGTACATATTCGGGATCTTCATCCACGGGACCCATGATAAACAGCTTAAGAGAAGGAACCTTTTCCTTGGCATATGAAAAAGCCTGGATCATGGTCTTAACATCCTTTATCGGCGCCACTCTGAGTACGGCACCTATTTGAATGTATTTTTTCTCATCCTCGCTCTTGAGCGGTATGTTCTCAAAATTCTCTACCGTTATACCGTTTGGTGTGATCACTATTTTATTTTCCGGGCATCCGATCTGGGCCTGAAGCTTTCCGGCATGAGCATAGAGGGAAGTTACGATATCCGCACTGTCATAAGCAAGTTTGGACATCTTCCTGAACTGGTCTATCCAGATGCTCTTATACACACCTCCGACCCATGTAGCCTTAAGGATCTCTTCTTCTCTTTCTCTGGTATAAATACCGTGCTCGGACACCATAAGAGGACAGCCATACAGGTGCTTGGCCATTCCGCCCAAAACTCCCGCATATCCCGTTGCCACACAGTGATAAATATCCGCCTTTGGAATTTTGGTTCCCAGCATTAGGAAAAGAGGAAGATATATGGATCTCATGGTCCATAAAAAGTCCGAGAAAACGATCTGTGAGAATCCTTCGTCATAACACTCTTCAACTATGCGAAGGAAATCCTCACCCATGAGAAGCGAATCCACCGAAATTTTCTTTTTGTTAAAAAGATCGAATAAAACATTCCACTCGGTGTTCTGTCCCATTACAACGCTTCTGAGGGCATTGTATTCGCTGTGGCTGAGTTTTTTCTTTTCAAATCTCGGATGATCCGATTTAAAATCATAATCATCCAGATAAGCTTCATAAACCGCAGTTACATTGCCCGGGAGATCATATGCAAATTTTCCGCTTCCCTCTCTGTTTGAAATAATTGCAAGTATTTCAAATTCTATGTCGGGAAATGAACATATCATGCTGTTAATCCAGCCGGATACTCCTCCGACCACATATGGATAACAGCCTTCCGCTACTATACATATTTTCATAACTGATCCTGCATAAACCTCGGAATCCTAAATGGATTGTAATACCTGAGTACATCATCCGAATCCGTAATACGTATCTTTACAATTTCCTCACGAGCACATATCAGATAAGAATCTTTATCGATCCGAGAATATTCTCCTCCCGTGATCTCACTTATTTTACTGTCATGAACTCTGAGCAGGAAATAGCATTCCTCTCCGCCCCCCGAAACCATCAGCGTGATCATTTTACCGTTTGTGATATCTTCGGAAAAAGAATCATAATCGAGGCTGAGCATTCTTCTGACTCTGAGATCACTTTCCGAAAGAGTGGTCTGCTCATAGAGAGCAAGTCTCTTCCAGTATGTGGAGACATTGCTATCAAGCACGTTAAAATAATTCTCCCAATAATCCGATGTGTTTTCGGGCCAAAGCGTGGGATGAAGATCCATCAGAAGAGCCGAATATCCTACGGAAGTATTGAGACTTCTTGCAAGAAAGTCACCGCTGTAGGAATAATCTGCAGCATCCTGCGTGATCATCTGACAGGTCACATCATCACTTAAGTATGAGAAAAGCTCATCAGTCCCTGCACAGGCCACGGTCGAATAACCGCTTAGAAGGTCCGGCGTATTTAAAAGTTCATCAGCACTGTCATAGTAAACGGTTCTGAAACGGTAGGGATTCCCCGTACCCGCAATTGTCTGTGTATCAAATGCGAGCTTATCCTCCAAAGTAAAACCTGGTGCCGATCTTAAGGATAATCCGGCTTCTCCGTTTATCTCATTGATCTGCTGCAGATAGAAATCCAGTGAACTCATATCTGTTGCCGCATCACATCCGAGATCATATTTGGTGATCAGCATAAAGGTAGGAACAAAACCGTTCCTGGATGCGGAAGATATTATTCCGGGAAGGAATATATCCCTTCCAGCAGAGCTTGAGTCCCTGCTGTAAGCTTCATTTAATGCGGCACTATTTTCATCCGTAAAACCGGGCATATCCGCAAGTATGGTACTTCCGGCATTAACGACGGGATAAAGCGCATAATCGGAGCTTTCATAGACGAACAGGTCCAAAATTCCAAGTCCTTCAAGTCCCTTCATGTAATCTCCGTTAACGGCAAATACCTTGGTATTTCCGCCGCTGTAGCGCCATACGATCCGGGGAAATCTTTCCCTGTCATATTCATCCTCATTAAGCATTCCAACAATGTATGACTTGGAACCTTCGGCCGTTATGTACCAGGGCATCTCAAGATTCAGATCCTGATACTTCTCATCTTCCGGGTAAACAACTTTATATACAGCTTCACCGCCGACAAATGCTCCGTCAAATATCCTGATACCGTCAACCGTAACGGTATCGGCAGGTATCTCGGTAATTCCGAGGAAGTTACGAAGTTCCTCATCCTCCCTTATATCTTCTGTCTCGGGAAGGGTACAGAAAACAACGGTGATACCGCGGATGATGTAATTACGGATGTAGGGCATATAATCGATCGAGGGAATGGAAGCCGCATCGATAAGGATCATGTACTCCTTACTCTGATCAAGAAAACTGTAAAGAGGAAGTTTTCTCGATACCTCCAGTTCCTGCTTGGTAAGATCACACCAGGCAGATACCGTATTAAGCACCTCACTGTCATCGGCAGCAACAAAAAGAATTGTTTTCTTAAAAGTGTCGATACCTGTGAGATCTATGCCTTCCGGAACCGCAAAAGGCTTACCCTCAGTCCATACCTCAGCCGATGTAGGAATAACCATACTCTCATATTTGTCATTGTCGGAATGCGATATATTCTCATGCATTGCCTGTGAGAACTGACACAGGAACAATACGACAAACATCATCAGAAATATCGCAAAAAAATTCCTTCTGGAAACCATTGCCTTTACCTTACATAAAAACTCTGATAAGCTCCAACGTCTCCCTGTCCACGACAACGGATGAAGCTTTGAGTTCATTTATAACATTAAAAAACTTTTCTCTGTCATGTTTGTTGAAATACAATTTCAAACGGCATGTAAAAGAAGGAAGCGTATCGGGGAACATCTCTACGAGTCTGTTACACCACTTTTCACATGCACTGTAATCCTCTATCTCAAGAAGTCTCATACAGACAGCTTCAAGATATGAAAGCTCCATGGATTCCGGAGATTCGTCATAAATTATCCCGCATATGTTTTCCATGATCTTTACATAATGCTTCTGCTCGATAGGAGTAAAAACTTTCTGTCCCAGAACTCCGTCCATGTAAGTAACGGCAGCTTCCGCGGCATAGATCCTCGTTTCCTTATCCTCTCCCATCATCTTCCTGTACTTTTCGACATTTGCCCTGAATTCTCCGAGAGCATCCTGAAGTACGGAAGCAGCATAATGGGCTGTTTCTGAGTCGTCACTTTCAAGGGCAAGAGAAATGGAAGTAAGAGTTTTGCGGACATCTCCCCTTACAACATTCATCATAAGGGTTCTGAGATCGGATTCATTGGTAACCGCTATTGCTTCTTCTATGGAAACAAGGTTTCTTTCTCTCTCTTCTTCGGCACGGAAGGTCGATTTAACTTTATCTTTACTGAATATTACATCCTCGAGATCAACCGGCTCAGAGAAAAAGAATTTATAGAACAGATAGGACAGTCCGAAAAACAAAGGTCCGAGAACGGGGCACAGCGCCATAACCGTAAACTTAAGAACGACAGACTTACGCTTACGACTGAGGCCTGTCAAAAGATAGATCACCGAAATGATTAAATTGACTATAAATACGATAAGAAGAATCGTAAGATGAGAATCCATCACTGGGTATCCTCCATGATCTCACCTGTATATCCGAATGCTTTAAGTCTCTCCATTACTTTCTCCGCATCATCAACTCCGGAATTGGCAAGCAGCATTCCGAGACTTCCGTCTTCAAGATATCCTACGTAGTCATGATCTCTCAGTTTGGAATAAAGCTTCTCACTGTAGCTTTCCGAATCCGTGCCCTCATAATGAAGCTTTACGACTACGCATTCCGTAAGTCCCGCCTTCATGGCATTAATATAAGCGGTCACAAGATTCTTAAATGCTTCCGCTTCGAGCAGATGACTTTCGCCTACATACATTTCATCTTCAAGAGCGGCAAGATACTTATTAGCCCTTACAACGGCACTTCTGATAAGAGCACCGATAACCACAAGCTGATTAGCCTGTCCGAGTGTCATGCTTTCCCAGGGAAGTGACCAGATCATGATGATTATCTGAACATCTCCGTCATCCCCGTAAATCGCGGAAGCCATGACAGGGAGTTCTTCGGACAGCTGCCTGTTGATAAATACTTTCTTCTGTGAAAAAGCGTCCCACATCTCTCCAAGGTCTCTGCATCTTACGGAATTACCCAGGATCTTTGCTTTTTCCGATGTATAGGAAAAGAGTCTCGCATATTCCGATGCTCCGACAGTATAAACAGATACATCCTTGCTCTTCATGATGTCGGATACTATCTCCGCAGCATGGAACAAAACCTCTTCCTGACTGTAAAGATCAAGGCGTGATGTTATTGCATAGATCTTACCCACGCTGTCGTTCTGGTTGATGATCTGAGTCTCAAGAGCATCCTTTACCCGGACGTTACTGTCATTGATATCCTTGATATCGCGAAGCTGAAGTGTAAGGTAATCGTGGTCTTCTTCATGTTCTCTTTTCATCTTGGTGATGGTGTCACACATGTATCCGACAACAAGACCAATGATAAAGAGCTGGGCGATCCACAGATATGTTCCGCTGTCTACAAGAACGGATACACCGGTCTGACCTGTGATCTTGCTGAAGAGATAACCGAGAACCGAAAGAGTTGCCGAAACCGTAGCCTGCTGCTGACCGTAAAATACGGCAAAGAGAAGGACATACAGTAAATAGAAATCCATTTTTGCAAAAAAAGTGCTGGACCCCATTGCAGAAACGATCAGAGATACGAATCCGAACGCAATGACATTCTCGAGAAAAGGTATCAGAACTTTGATGGCGGTGCCTGCTTTTTCGAGAAGTCTTTCCTTAAAGCTTCTCTTCATAGCTTCGCCAAATACGAATGTACGTCTGTATCTCTTCATCTGAGATACGACTTTGGAGATTATCCTGGTAAAGTCACACAAAGATACATATCCGAACTCCCAGGAAAATGCTTCATTGGAGAGAACAAGCTGAGATGCATTAAGACCGGTGCTTGCGGTCTCAACCCTGAATCCCATATGCTTTATTATCTGTTCTGCAATATACTGCTCTGATACGGGTTCGGATGAAGAAATATTATATAAGGGTTTCATATGGCTTTCCGCCACAGCAACCTTATAGATGCATTCGATCGCATCGGTGACATAAGTAAGTGCGATCTTTCGGTTATTCTCAATGGGAATAACATACTTGTGAAGTCCCTCAATGATCATCCTTGAGCAGGGATCCGTGGTATCTTCCACATGCTCGGGAATCACAAATACATTATCAAGTCTTAAGATAACTATATCCTTGTCGGTACTCTTACGATAGCTGGTACACATCTCTTCAGCCTGAGCAAGTACCATACCTTTATACCCTGAAGGCGAAGGGACTATTTCTTCCGTTATCTCTTCATTGTAATTGCCGGAAAATACTTCACTCGAAGACAGATAGATAAATCTTCCGCTTCCCGCCATAACATAAGCCATAAGAATATTCATCATTCTTGCTGAATATTTTACGGCTTCTTCATCGGACTTATCCCAGTTGAAATTAGTATCGTAAGCACCCATGTATATTGTAAGATCTGGTTTTATGCTTTCGAATATCTCGTTAAGACATGTACTGTCATAACTGAAATTGTATTTCTCGAATACTTTCTGATAAGGTCTGTTATCGTATCTGGACCCGGTTAAAAGATAGACTCTGTGCCCCTCTTTCTTCAGCTTGATTATCAGATTGTTGAGGAAAGTGCTTGCACCTCCGATGAGCAGGATGTTCATTTTTCACCTCAAATGTAATACTTAATATCCCATATTATGAAGATCGGAAAAAAATGATCTCACATCTTTTCCGATCTCTTCGGGATTACTATCATATAGCGAAGATAGCTTTTCAATAATCGCTTCCTCGGTGTTGTCTTCAAGCCATAACCTTACAATATCGTATCCGGAACGGTTCAAAGGAAGCGGCTTCTTATGGTGAGGGCCGCATTCCGAAATGTCATAGAGGAAAAATCTCCCCGCCGCTTCCGTGATACGATAATTGCAAATATTACCTATGTGATTATTCATCTGGTTAAAGGTTTGGTCACTTCACAAAGCCAGTTCTTAACTTCTTCCGGAAGGAGATCCGAAATCGTCTCATAAACATCTTTGTGATACCTGTTTACCGCTTCCAATTCGTCATTGGTAAGCATCGATACATCTATAAGATCTCTGTCAAAAGGAGCCATTGTAAGAGTCTCAAATCCGTAGAACTCTCCGAATTCATTCTTTATTTTGGGAACACATACCATCATATTCTCGGTTCTGATACCGAACTCTCCGGGTAGATATACTCCGGGTTCGTCCGATGTGATCATTCCGATCTCAAAAGGTGTTCCTCCGTTGGTACGGACTCCGGTGGAAATATTCTGAGGACCTTCATGTACATTGAGAAGGTATCCGACTCCGTGACCTGTTCCGTGATTGTAATCATATCCCAAGTCCCAAAGAGGTTTTCTTGCCAGGATATCAAGTGTCCTTCCGACAGTACCTTTTTTGAAAACAGTATGCGAAAGTGCAACGTTTCCTTTAAGGACCGCGGTATAAAGCTTTTTCATCTTTTCAGAGGGAGTACCTATGGAAACCGTTCTGGTAACATCGGTAGTTCCTCTCATATAATGTCCGCCGGTATCCAGAAGGATCAAAGTATTATTCTCGACGGGAACATTGGTCTCGGGAGTGGGCTCGTAGTGAATGATCGCACCGTGTGCTCCCGTAGCTACGATAGGAGCAAAACTTTCTCCCTTGAAATCGTCTGCTTCAGCTCTGTATGAAAGAAGCTTTTCTGCAACATCAAGTTCGGTGATCTTACCTTCGAGAAGTTCGGGAGTTCCCTGAATCTTCTTAAGATAATAAAGGATCCTTGTAAGAGCAGCACCGTCTGAGATATGAGCTTTTCTCTCATTCTCAACTTCTGTCTCCGTCTTGCAAGCTTTCAAAAGGACTGTGGGTGAAGGCTTATCAACGGTCTTAACATTTCCCGGAAGCGATGATGTAAGCTTCAGATTGGAAACGGATCTGTCGAGGCTTACTTTAAGAGCGGGATCCATTGCCTTGAGGTCGCAGAAGATCTCTTCGTAACCCTTGATCTCTATTCCCTTTGCGGTAAGAGCATCCTTAATATCCGCAGCCTTTTCTTCATCCATGTAGAGCACGCTCTTATCGGATGTAATAACGGCATAGGAAAGAGAAACGGGATTGAAATCAATATCATTTCCGCGGAATCCGAAAAGCCATGCGATATCATCGAGTGATGAAAGCACGAGCATGTCGCACTCGTCTTCTGCAAGCTTTTCACGAACCTTGGTAAGTTTATCGTCAAAGCTCATTCCGGTATATGAATCATCAAGGATCCATGCCTTTCCGGAAGGAAGCGCAGGTCTGTCTGTCCAGATATTTCCGACAAGATCGATGTCCGTTACAAACGCAACATCAGCTCCGCCGAGTTTCTTTTTAATTATGTCGTAGAAGTATGCAGGCACGCATCTTCCGTCGAATCCGAGAGACTCTCCGTCATGAAGAGCATCCTTTATGAAGTCCGAAATCTTGGGAACTCCGGGCTCTCCCATCTTCATAAGAGTAATACCGGTTCCCTGAAGCTGCTCGTCAGCCTGGAGGAAATATCTTCCGTCGGTCCAAAGGAAAGCTCCCTCTTTTGTAATAACCATCTCACCGTTCGATCCGTCGAAGCCGGACAGATATTCTCTGCATTTAAAATAATCCGAAATGTATTCGGACATATGAAAATCACCGCCCGGGACATAGTATACGTCTGTCCCGGCGGCGAGCATTTCGTTTCTTAAGGCATCAAGCCTTTTTACATATTCTTCTGAAGTAGTTCTTTTCATTTAAGGAATCCCGCAATAACTGTTTTCATTTCATCTATATCGCACTCGGTCTTGTGAAGAACGGGAGCGGTTCTGATATCTTCGATAGCCTGAGGAATCTCGACATTTGAGATCTTGCAAAGGTCATCGATGAGTTCGAAATCTGTCTTCTTGTCATACTCGGGATCGATCGAATTCATTACGCTTCTGGTGAACTTATAAGGACTTGCGGTCGAAGCGATGACCACAGGGGTATCGTCTCTGGTCTCAGCCTTATACTTATCACATACAAATGAAGCGACTGCGGTATGAGTATCGATCACATATCCGCTTGTCTTGTAGATCTTGGCAATCTGTTCAGAGGTTTCCTTCTCGTCGGCATATCCGCCATAGAAATCTGCAAGGCCCTTCTTTTCGGAATCGCTGATGGAATACTTGCCGTTTCCGGAAAGCTCACCCATGAGCTCAGCACATCTCTTCACATCATTTCCCGCGATCATGTAGATAAGTCTCTCGAGGTTGCTGGAAATAAGAATATCCATGGAAGGTGATGAGGTTACATGGAACTCTCTGTTTCTGTCATAAGTTCCTGACTCGAAGAAGTCGAAAAGGACCTTATTGGTGTTTGATGCACAGATAAGCTTCTTAATGGGAAGTCCCATGTTCTTGGCATAGAATGCAGCAAGTATATTTCCGAAGTTTCCGGTAGGAACACAGACATTGATCTGATCTCCGTCCTTAATCCTCTCCTCTTTGAGAAGTCTGGTATAAGCCCATACATAGTAGCAAACCTGAGGAACAAGTCTTCCTATATTGATGGAGTTGGCGGATGAGAATACAAATCCCTTCTCGTCAAGTTCCTTAGCAAATTCCTTATCTCCGAAGATCTTCTTAACGCCGGTCTGGGCATCATCGAAGTTTCCGTGGATTCCCACTACCATGGTGTTGGCACCCTTCTGGGTAACCATCTGCTTCTCCTGAATGGGAGAAACACCGCTCTTGGGATAAAAGACAACGATCCTGGTTCCGGGCACATCGGCAAATCCCGCAAGAGCTGCCTTTCCGGTATCTCCGCTGGTGGCGGTCAGGATTACGATCTCTTTATCAAGACCGTTCTTTTTGGCCGCAGTGGTCATAAGATGAGGAAGGAGTGAAAGAGCCATGTCCTTAAATGCTATGGTGGCACCATGGAAAAGCTCAAGATAATAAGATCCGCAGCTCTCCGAAAGAGGAGCGATCTCTTCGGTATCGAACTTGGAGTCATAAGCTGCAGCAATGCACTTCTTAAGCTCATCCTCGGTATAATCGGTGAGGAAAAGCTTCATAACCTCATATGCAAGGCCCTGATAGTCCATTTCAGCCAGTTCTTTTAAAGACTTATCAAGAGTAGGAATATGGTCGGGAACAAAAAGACCTCCGTCGGAAGCAAGTCCCTTTAATACCGCCATGGAAGCGGATAATTTAATACCCTCTCCTCTTGTACTCGAATAAGTAACTTCTTTCATAATATTGATCCTTCCTGTGTTACAATATTTTCATGAGCAAATCGGAAAAAAACGTAAAAACACCAAAGGGAGTCTATATTACCGAGACGTCAACCGGTAAAGTGTTATACCGTGCATCGGTCACGAAGGCGTCACGCCATATCTCCCTCGGGTCATATCCCGATGTAAAAAAGGCTCATAAAGCATATCTTACCGCTTTAAAAGTACTTGAAAACAATAGCATTTCATTGGATGATTTTCAAGATTTTAAGGCTCTTAAATATGAAAAAGCCGTTATTTTAATGAATTTGCGCGACAACGGCATTTATTTCGGAAGCCCCATATATCTGCGCAAGGACTATTTCAACTATCATCTGACGCCGGAAATCGTTTTTACATTTGATCTGGAGGACCTTTTTTACTTCTCATCCCATAAGATATCCGCAAGGGGCGGTCATTATTTCGTCGCAGATTACGGCTCACAGCTGTCGATAGGTTCCAGATTCGGACTAAAGCCCTATTCAGTGATTGGAAGAGACTGCAGGTTCATAAACGGAGATCCATACGACTACAGAAGGTCAAATCTGGAAATCCTGAACACTTATCACGGAGTTATAGTTTCCCCGGACAATAAAGGCTATATAGCCAGGATCCACACTTCGGGGTATACCAAGATAGGTTATTACGAGTCAGCCCTGGAGGCTGCCATCGCATATAATAAAGCAGTAGACATTCTTAAAAGGAAAAACGGGGATAAGAACTACCCCGAGAACTACATAGATGAGGTTTCGGGTAAAGTCTACGCCGAGATCTACAACTCAATTAAGATTAATATATGACCAATGATGACGGTGTGGAACAGGGGGACGGTTCTGCCGTTCCACGTGATTCTTGTGGAACGGCAGAACCGTCCCCCTGTTCCACACCGTCACTATCATCATTTCTGTGTATAGTCTATGAATGATATGGACATATCCGCGGGACCGTTTATCCCATTTACGCTTCCGTTCGAAGCATATTCCCACATGGTAAATGCATAAGGATAATCGGGAAGATCTCCGTTATTATCAAGCCATATGTCAACATCAGAAAACTTGCTCAGATCGATCTCTTTTATAAGAAATTCTTTATCCGCATGAATAACACAGTTAAAACCTGCCTCCTTAACGGCATCCGCAAAGGTTCTGATGATCTCAGTCTTCTCAGTCTTGGTAAGTTCCTCAATCCTGGAAGTGTCATTTAATATAAAACCGATATCGATGGCAAGAGGATATGTAACTTTGTTCTCCTGCGCAACAGCTATTAGGGCAACAGCTTCTTCCATGGCTTCTTCGGGGGTTATGGCCTGGGACGAAAAGTATATTCCGACTTCAAGCCCTGCCTGATTAGCCCTTGAAATATTATCTGTATAGTAATCATCCAACGTTATGGTACCGGTGCCGTAGCCTCTTACGCCTACCCTTACCATTACATAATCGATGCCGTCATCTCTTAAAAGCCCGAAATCAACGTAATCGTCATATTTATCAATGGTAACGCCAAGATATGAAGTAACCCTGCTGTCCGTATAATATGCCATTCTTCCGGACTGGGAAACAAGGTTTGTATAATCGTAATCATTCTTGGGAAGGTAAGGAGTTATCAAAACCCACTCCTCGGAACCGTCTCGGTTTACTACAAGCGTGTGCTTTCCGTCCGTAGCTTCCGTGGGAGTTTCCTCTTCTGTGTCGCCTTCCTTATCATCCTTATCGGTAACAGCAGACTGGTGATTTTCATCTTCCTCACCTTCACCCGTATTTTCCGGATACATATCCCAGAAATCAAGATCTCCGGGCTTAACCTCGCTTGATACGGGAGTATCGGGTTTAACAACCGGGCTCTCATCCTCCGCAAGGATCGGATCTAATACCGCAGGGCTTTGATGATGCGCAGGCTTTCTGTTGGCTATAAGAACTATCACGATGATCAAAAGAATGATAAAAGCACTCATCACCATAGCAGCAGTCTGCTGTGGCGTTATATCTCTTCTGTCGTTGTCATCGGGTAGATTCATTTTACCTGCCATAATTAATTCAGACGATTATCTTCTTGGGACACTTCTCTGTGCAGATTCCGCATCCCGTACATTTATCATAATCAATTCTTGCAAGGTTGTCCGTGACGGCAACTGCAGCCTGAGGACAATTCCTTACACAAAGTCCGCATCCGATACAACCTGCGGAACAAACCTTCATAACTTCGGGTCCTTTTGCATGTGATGAGCATGCGACATGGTGAGGTGCATCATAAGGAACAAGACTGATAAGCTTTCTGGGACAGGCAGCAACACACTTGCCGCAGGCCTTGCATGCCTCCCTATCCACTACAGCGATTCCGTTTACGACATGTATTGCATCGAAAGGACATACGTCTACGCAAGTACCGCCTCCGAGACATCCTTCCCTGCATGCTTTAGGGCCGCCTCCGGGTGTAAAGTCCACTACTCTGCAGTCCTTGGGTCCCACATATTCGTAGTTTTCCTGAGCCTTTTCGCAATCGCCCATGCAGGCAACAAAAGCAACCTGTTTAACGCTTGCACCCGACTCGGTTCCCATGATCGCGGCTATCTTGTCACCGACTTCACTTCCGCCCACAGGGCATCCGTTTACCGGAGCTTCACCTTTGACTATGGCTGCGGCAAGTCCCGAACAACCGGGGTATCCGCATCCTCCGCAGTTATTACCGGGAAGAGCATCAAGAACCTTCTCTTCTCTTTCATCTACTTTTACTTTGAAAATAATACCGGCTGCGCCCAGGAAAAGTCCCACAAATATTCCGACACACGCCGTACATAATGCAGCTGTCAATACTCCTGCCATTTCATTCCCCTTTTATTTACAGAAGTCCCGAAAATCCCCAGAACGCGATTGCCATAAGGCCTGCCGTCAGAAGTACTATGGGCATTCCTTTGAAAGGCTTAGGAACTTCGGTATATTCCATCTTTTCTCTGATACCTGCAAGGATCACGATAGCGATCGTAAATCCTACAGCCGTTCCGAATCCGTTTACTACTCCTTTGATCACTCCGTAGTTTTTCTGAACATTACTTACGGCAACACCGAGAACCGCACAGTTGGTGGTGATGAGAGGAAGATAAACACCGAGAGCTTTATAAAGCGAAGGGATCATCTTCTTAAGGAACATCTCAACAAACTGTACCAGTGCAGCGATAACGAGTATAAATACTATTGTCTGCAGATATGTGATGCCTAGCGGTACAAGAATAAGCTTATAGAGCACCCCGGCAACAAAGCTCGCAAGGGTTATAACGAAGATAACCGCTGTACCCATTCCCGCAGCCGTCTTGATCTTCTTGGATACACCAAGGAATGGACAAAGTCCGAGGAACTGGCTGAGAACTACGTTTGATACAAGTGAAGAACCTACCAGCAAAAGGAGCATATTTTTCAATCCGTCCATATTCATTTCCTCCTTTTGCCTTTTTTCTTCTTATTATTTGAGGGCTTGTTCTGAGCAGGTTTATTATCTTCCGAATCTTCTTCCTCACCGGATTTTTCTTCATCGGAAGAGGCCTCTTCATCTTCAGCCCCGTTTTCTGTAACATCTTCAGCCTGTTCCGGTTCATTTTGTTCTTCAGGCTCTTCGTTATCCACCTCTGCTTTTGCTTCGGATTTTTCTTCCTTTTCTTCTACGTTCTCGGAAGGCTTGTCAGTCTTTTCTTCTGTGGAATCTTCTGTTTCCGCAGACTTCCCAGCCTTGGAGCACCCCTTTGCTTCGGGGCATCCCATGCAGTTCATACCGCAACCGGAACCGATCTTGGAAGTATCTTTACCCTTAGCTTCCATTTTAGCCTTGATGTAATTCTGAATCGCAACAAGTCCGGCAAGCACGAAGAACGCACCGGGTGCAAGAACGAAGATGGTAACTCCGTACTCTTCGGGGAATACTCTGTTTCCGAAGAATGTTCCGCTTCCTATAAACTCTCTGAAAATTCCGAGAATAGTAAGTGCAAAGGCAAATCCGAGGCCCATTCCGATACCGTCAAAAAGCGAAGGAATGGGAGGATTCTTATATGCATAGCTCTCTGCACGTCCGAGGATAATACAGTTAACAACGATCAGAGGAATGTATATTCCTAGCGACTGATTAAGCGAAGGCAAATATGCTTCCAAAAGAAGCTGAACTATGGTTACAAATGATGCAACGATAACTATGAATGCGGGGATTCTTACTTTATCGGGTATTACTTTTCTCAGGATTGAGATAAAAAGATTACTCAAAGCAAGAACAGCGCATGTCGTAAGTCCCATTCCTAGTCCGTTTATAGCGGATGTGGTTACCGCAAGTGTGGGGCACATTCCGAGTGTCAGGACAAAGGTGGGGTTTTCTTTGATTATTCCGTTATAAAGGCGCTCAGCTATACGTTTCATTTAAGCGTCCCCCTTTACAGGATTTATTTCATTACAAACTTCAAGAGCTCCGTTTATCATGTTCACAAATGCTCTTGTTGTAATGGTGGCTCCGCTGATGGCATCGATCTCATCGGGAGATGTCTTTCCTGTTTTTGTAAATGTGATCTCAGGTACATCGAGGTTATGGATCTGAGGTACGATAACACTCTCCGCTCTCATACCGAGTCCCGCGGTCTCACCGATCTCTAAGATCGAGATTCCTCTTAAAACTCCTTCCGATGAGATTCCGCACATAATACGGATATCTCCACCGTAACCTTCGGCAGATGTAACTTCTACCGCATAACCCGCAACGGTTCCGTCGGCAGACAGAGCGGTATATATATTCCCGACAGTAACTCCGTTTTGTTTTAACTGAAGTGCAAGCCCTTCGGAAACGGATGCGTCCGACAAAACAAAACTTGCAACAGGTATAAAGCCATCCTCATCGGGAAATACGGCTTTACAGCTTTCTGTAACAGCAAGCTCTTTCTGATGTGCAATGGGCTCTTTGGTAAGCTCATATACTCCGCCGAGGCACAGGCCGGCAATAAGCGTAATGATTATAAGAACAAGTGCATCTTTCGCCGCAGCAACATAATCTTTATTCATCAGTTCTTACCTCCTTTCCTGAACTCGGAGGGACTTATTCCGAAAGGAACGGGAACCGTGAATTTATCGATAAGAGGAACAAGACAGTTTCCGAAGATGATCGCATAGGAAACACCCTCGGCAGAAGGTCCGAAGACTCTGAATATTCCCGTTAAGATACCGAGGAAAATACCGAATACTATCTGTCCCTTGGCAGATGTCGGTCTTGTTACGTAGTCGGTTGCCATGAAGAATGCACCAAGCATAAGTCCGCCGCCCGACAGGTGAGCTGCAAGGAATGCAGGATCAAAACCGTGTCCGCCGAAAAAGATCATAAAAACAAGAAAAGTAAGAATATAGCTTGCGGGAATCTTAAGATCGATAACTCCGCACAAAAGCATGATCACAGCACCGATGAGGATTGCTATCATGCTGGTCTCACCGATGGTTCCGGGAATAGAACCCAGGATCATATTTTTAACATTAACAGCCTCTCCCGCTTTAAGAAGTGCAAGAGGAGTTGCTCCGGTATAGCAGTCAGTATCGAAATTGGTCATTGCAACCGGGAATGAGATCAGCAAAAAGCATCTGGCTCCAAGTGCAGGGTTCATGAAGTTTTTGCCCAGTCCTCCGAAGAGTTCCTTTACTACTACGATTGCAAAAACAGAACCGAGCGCAGCCTGCCATAAAGGGATCGATACCGGAAGGTTAAGAGCAAGGAGCAGACCTGTAACTACAGCGGACAGGTCACTGACCCTGATCTTCTTTTTAGTGATCAGAGCAAATACCGCTTCCGATAAAACAGTTGTAGCAACACAAACAATGCAGACAAAAAGCGCTCTGATACCGAAGTTATAAATGCCGTATCCGAATGCAGGCATAAGAGCCAGTATTACAGTCAGCATGATAAGCTGCGTTGTAGCCGCGCTCCGTATATGTGGATTAGATGATACCTTGGGAAGACTCATATATGTATCCTTCTTTGGAATTTATTTTTTACGCTTGGCAAGTTCCATCTTTCTCATGGACTTGATGTTCTGGGTAAGGGGCTGTTTTGCAGGACATGCAAAAGAACAGCATCCGCACTCACAGCATTCCATACCGCCGTTTGCCACGAATCTCTCATTATCGTGAGCTTCGACCATATCGGATAGCTTACCGGGCATAAGGCCGGCAGGGCAAGCTTCGACACATCTGGAACAATTAATGCAGGGAGTGGTTTCGGATTCCGCAACCTGATCTTCTCTAAAAGCAAGAAGTGCGGTTGAAGTCTTGGTAACCGGAACATCAGTTGTAAACATCGCAAATCCCATCATGGGACCGCCGCAAATGATCTTCGCAGGCTTAACCTTAAATCCGCCCTTCTGATCGATGAGTTCGGTATAGGTCATTCCGCAGGGTACTCTCATATTACCGGGATTTCTTACCGCATCACCGCTTATGGTGACGATTCTTTCCATCAGAGGTTTTCCGAGAACAACCGCATTATAAACAGCGCAGATCGTATCCACGTTATTGACTATGCAGCCCACATCCGCCGGAAGCATCTTGGAATTGACCTTCCTGCCGGTAGTTGCAAAGATAAGCTGACGCTCGGCGCCCTGAGGATACTTGGTCTTCAATTCCTTGATACTGATAATGGTGTCTTTCTTGGTAAGCTTGGTAAGGTGACCGATGCACTCAGGTTTGTTATCCTCCACACCGATGATACCGTGCGCATCCGGGAAAAGAGAGAGCATGATCCGAAGACCCTCAACAACCTTCTCCCCTTCTTCAATGATCCTTCGATAATCGGAAGTAAGATAAGGCTCGCACTCTGCACAGTTGGCGATGATGTAGTCGATCTTATCGGGTTCTTTGGGCGACAGCTTAACGCTGGTGGGGAATCCTGCACCACCCATACCGACTATACCTGCTTTGGCAATTTTGGCGATTATCTCATCACGGGAAAGCTTCTCCCAATCCTCGGCAGTCTCATAATCGACTTCATTAAAGAGACCATCATTTTCAATAATGATGCTCTCTACCATATCACCGGTCGCAACTCTTCTTTTTTCGATATTTTTGACTATTCCTGAAACGGAAGAATAAACAGGAGCAGAAACAAAACCGCCTGCTTCGGCGATCATCTGGCCCCTTAAAACAAGATCCCCTTTTTTAACAAGAGGTTTAGCGGGAGCTCCTATATGCTGGCTCAAAGGAAATATCATCTCGTCACCGGGAACCGCATCTATTATCGGTTTGTCCTTGGAGAGATCCTTGCCGTCATAAGGGTGAATACCGCCCTTAAAAGTAAATTTTGCCATTTCAACCCACCTGATTAGGTATTTTTACACACAATTAATAATATACCTTAATACGTGCCTTTTTTCCATACTTCCGTGGTTTAATTGACAGATTTTAATCCTCAGATGGTCGTATTCTATAACTGCCTTTTCCACATATGGGGGAAGGCAGTTTTCTTTTGAGTATAATTGATAAATATACCCATTTTTGATATAGTTTTACTTAGTTCATTCACACTTTTCCCATAAGAGGCTATCATGAAAGAAACTACCCAGACTCTTGAAGAATTCAGTTCATCTTATGATATCGGAAAACTCACCGATCCCGATTCCCTTCTTTTTATCGATATAGAAACTACCGGATTTACAGCAAGAACTTCTTACCTGTATCTGATAGGCTGTGCATACAGATCGGATAATAAATGGTGCACCAAGCAGTGGTTTGCCGAAAAATATGAAGAAGAAAAAGATATCATCGAAGCCTTCTTCGATTTTGCAACAGAGGGCGGATATGATACCTTCATTCATTTCAACGGAAATCAGTTTGATCTTCCTTATCTGACTCAGAAGATCGCATCACTGGAACTTGACCTTTCGATCGATTCTTTTAACGGGATCGATCTGTACAAAAGAATAAGCCCCTTAAAGCATTTGCTGGGGCTTACTTCGCTTAAGCAAAAATCCATCGAGAAATTCTTAGGGATAGACAGAGCCGACGTCTTTTCCGGAGGAGATCTTATCGGAATCTATCACGACTATGTAAATAATCCTTCGGATTTTGCATGCAATTCTCTTCTCCTCCACAATGAGGATGATTTAAAGGGAATGATCCGGATCCTTCCGATGCTTTCATATTGCGATATGGTATCCGGAAAGATCAGGGTAAGCAAGGTTCATGCCGATACCTACACTGATTACAACGGACAGACTCAAAGTGAGATAATCATGAGCGTTAAACTGGAATCTCCTATTCCCAGAGCCATCGCTTCATTTGCTCACGGGTGCTACATCAAGGCAGATGGCGAAGATGCTCAGATAAAAGTTCCTCTCTATAACGAAGAGATGAAATACTTCTATGCGGGATATCATGATTATTATTATCTTCCCGAAGAAGATACGGCGCTTCACAAATCCGTAGCATCATTCGTAGATAAAGATCACAGAACTCAGGCAACCGCAGCAACCTGCTACACCAGAAAGACTTCCAGCTATCTGCCTCAGTGGGATACCCTCTTCGAGCCCCTATTCAGAAGAGAATACCACAGTACTGATCAGTTCTTTGAACTTACGGATGATCTTAAGCGTGACAGAAACGCATTCAACAAATATGCGGCACACATCATAGCCATGCTGGCATCTACATATTAGAATTCAAAAGGAGCGGTTCATCTGAACCGCTCCTTAATACTTAGAAATGATAATCTATGCCAATCTCTTTCATGATTGCATTAGCTGTATAACCTTTGCAGGCTTTTGAGAATTAAGTTCAAGTAATTCAGGGATTGCACTGCCGACTCTTTTTATTTTTCTCTCAAGGTTTTCCGTAGTAGAAAGAATTCTCTCTGGTATAACCGATATCTTTGTAATTAACTATCTGCTCGGTGGAACCGATGAACAGGAATCCGCCGGGCTTTATTGATGTAAAGAACTTTCTGAATACCTCGTCCTTAGCTTCATCGGTAAAATAGATAAGAACATTTCTGCAAACGATCATATCGTAATTGGTATCATATCTGTCTTTGAGAAGATTATGCTCACTGAATTTAACATGAGCCTTGATATCATCGGATATCTTATAAGAAGGTCCAACCTGAGTGAAGTATTTCTTCTTAAACTCGTCAGGAACATTTGCGATGGACTTTGCATCGTACAGACCGACCTTAGCCTTGGCAATAACCGTCTTATCAAGGTCGGTAGCAGTGATCATTATATTGGAGAGCGGAACATGTTTTGAAAGGGCCATAACAAGCGAATAGGGCTCATCACCGGTTGAACAGGCAGCGCTCCAGATCTTTAACCTGGTACCGAATTTTTTAACCAGTGCAGGGATAACTGTCTTATCCATATATTCCCACTGATCGGGATTACGATAAAACTCGGATACATTAATGGTAATGTAATTAATGAATTCATCAAAAAGAGGTTTTTGAGACTTTAGAGCTGCGACATAGTTATCATATCCGACGATCTTGTTTTTCATGATAAGATTGTCGATCCTTCTCTTCATCTGCTTTTCCTTGTAGGAATTCAGATCAATGGAGGTCATCTTAAGAATTTCTTTTTTAAAATATTCGTAATCGACAGCCATACTTCAAAACCTTCGAAGCAAAAGCTTCCCCTTTCATATAATATAGATAATCATATCATGAAATAGATTTTACCGCTACAACAAAGAACCGGGCAGGCTGACAGCCTACCCGGTCTTCATATCTCCATTTGGAAATACACCCAATTTTTTCGCTTAATTACTGCTCTTCGCTGATTGCTGCCTCGATATCAACGGGAACCTCATCTGCGTTCTCGTCAGCATCGGGAGCGGTAAGAGCCTTTACTGAAAGGGAGATCTTGTGATCTGCTTCGTTGAAATCAACGATCTTAGCGGTAACTTCGTCACCAACCTTAAGAACGTCTGAAGGCTTTTCAACACGATCCTTGGAAATCTGAGAAACATGAAGAAGTGCATCAACACCGTTCTCAATCTCTACGAATGCGCCGAAATCGGTCATACGGGCAACCTTACCGGTTACGATCTTGCCGATGGCGAATTTATCGTTAGCATCCTTCCAGGGATTCTCATCATCAAACTTAAGTGAAAGTGCGATCTTTGTTCCGTTGATATCCTTAACAAGAACCTTGAGATTATCTCCGATGTGGAAGTTCTTCTTGGGATTCTCAACTCTTCCCCAGCTCATCTCTGAGATGTGAAGAAGTCCGTCTGCTCCGCCGAGATCAACGAATGCGCCGAAATCGGTAACGTTCTTGACAACGCCGTCTACGATATCGCCAACCTTGATCTTGCCAAGGAGTGCCTTCTGCATCTCTTCCTTCTTAGCTGCAAGAAGCTGCTTACGGTCACCGATGCATCTTCTCTTGTGAGGGTTGTACTCAACAACAACGAAGTCGATTTCCTGTCCGAGATACTTGCTGAGATCTTTCTCATAGCTGTCGGAAACAAGGCTTGCAGGGATGAAGATTCTGGTTCCGTCAACTTCAACGGTGATTCCGCCCTTAAGGATAGCGGTAACCTTAGCGGTAAGAACTTCCTGATTATTGAAAGCTTCTTCGATACGCTGGTTAGCCTTCTCCTGCTGAACTCTCTTATAGGATACGATAACCTGGCCTTCACGATCGTCAACCTTGAGAACTTTAACCTCAAGCTTATCTCCGGGCTTTACAGCCTTTGTAAGGTCGACACTGTTATCGTTGGTATATTCGTACTTGCTTAAGATACCGTCTGACTTGCAGCCGAGATCAAGAATGATCTCTTCGGGCTTAACATCAAATACTGTGCCTTCGACTACCTCTCCTGTATGTAATATGATCTTCTTTGATTCCTGCTCTTCCAGTAATTGTTCAAAAGTCATTTCCTCTGACATATTTTTGAACCTCCTCGATAATATTTTGCGGAGTGGAAGCCCCCGCGGTGATGCCGATCAGATTTACAGATTCAGGTAGTTTAAAAGTTACAAGATCATCCGGTTTCTGTATACAGACCGTATTCGGACAGTTTTCAGATGCTATTTCATAAAGTCTTCGAGTGTTGGAACTCGCGCTCCCCCCTATGACTATCATCGCGTCTGCCGTTTTGGAAAGGACTTCGGCTGCATCCTGCCTGTCCTTCGTTGCGGAACATATAGTGTTCACAACGTTAGCATTATAACCTTTTTTATTAATTATTTCAACAATTTGTGAAAATTTTCTGTGTTGAAATGTTGTTTGTGCGACAACTGTGATATCCCCCACAACATCAAGCTTCCCGGCTTCCTCATCGGTCTTGATGACTTTGTATGGTCCGTCGCACCATCCGCATATGCCGATGATCTCGGGATGAGCGGGATTTCCGACAATAACGATATATTTGCCTTCTCTGCTTTCTTTGAGTACTATGTCATGTATTCTCTGAACAAAAGGACAGGTAAAATCCGCAGTTTCACAGCCTTTTTCTTCAAGGATCTTATAAATATCCCTTCCGATTCCGTGAGCCCTGATCACAACGACCGCATCAGGTTCAAGATTCAAAGATACAAGTGATTCTTTATCCGGAATAACCTTAACTCCTTTGCTCTCAAGGTCCGATACAACTGTCTCGTTATGAACCACGGGGCCGTATGTATAAATCGGTCTTCCGCTCTTCAATTGTTCATATACCCCGTCCACAGCTCTTTTTACACCGAAGCAAAAGCCGCAGGGGTCTGCTAATCTTACTTCCATAGACTTCCCACTGTCACTTATTTACAAAGTGAACAGATCTTTTCAACAACTTCATCAATTGTCATGTCAGATGTATCTACCAAAATTGCATCGTCTGCCTGCTTAAGAGGCGATATCTCGCGGGTCATGTCCCTGTAGTCGCGTTCTTCGATATCCTTCTTGATCTCTTCAAAGTTCGCGTCTTCGCCCTTCTCCAGAAGTTCCTTAACGCGGCGACCGGCGCGCACCTCCGATGAGGCAGTAAGATAGATCTTAACATCGGCATCAGGCATAACAACGGTACCGATATCACGGCCGTCCATGATAACTCCACCGCGCTCCGCAAGGCCTCTTTGAAGTGAAAAGATCTGAGCTCTTACTTCTGGAACCGGACTTGTGATCGATGCAGTATTACCGACTTTTTCTTCGCGAAGTCTTCCGGTCACATTGACAGAGTTCAGATATACATTCTGAATTCCGTCTTCGTATTTGATATCGACATTTGCACCCTTGCACTTATCCGCAACAGCCGCTTTGTCATTAACGTCTATACCGCTTTCAAGCAAGTAAAGAGCAACTGCTCTGTACATTGCACCGGTGTCCACATAGACAAGTCCGAGTTTTTTGGCAACAAGTTTTGCTATTGTGCTTTTACCTGCACCTGCAGGTCCGTCGATTGCAACATTCATGATAATTCTCCGTTTTCTGTTAAGTATTCTCTGCAGGATCTTCCGGCCAAAAATCCGGTAGACCATGCTATCTGCAGGTTAAAACCTCCGGTAAGTGCGTCAAGATCAAGTGCTTCTCCCGCAAAAAACAAACCGTCGCAAAGTTTCGACATCATTGTTTTGGGGGACACTTCCTTTACGCTGATACCGCCCTTTGTAATAATGGCCTCTTCAAATCCCCTTGTTCCCGTAACATGAATTTCCAGGTCCTTGAGGAGATGAACCAATTTCTTACGTTCTTCTTTTTTGATATCACCGCACTTTTTATGCTCTTCGATACCTGACAATCTTGCAATGACAGGAATCATCTTAGCGGGAAGAAGCGAAGGAAGCATATTGATAAAATGCTTCTCGTGGTTATCCGAAATTTCTCTGAGAATCCTCTCATCCAGAACATCTTCCGATAATGCGGGTTTCAAGTCAAGATGAACTATACAATCATCCGATTTTCTCTTGTAATAATACGAACTTGCGGAAAGGATCATGGGACCGGTGATTCCGAAATGAGTAAACATCATCTCGCCGAAGTCTTCATATATCAGCTTTCCCGCACTGTACATCTTAAGGCCCGTGTTCTTAAGCGAAAGTCCCTGAAGATCCTTGCACCACCCTTCGGAAGTCACAAGAGGAACAAGTGAGGGCTTAAGATCAGTTACGGTATGACCGAAGCCTCTCGCAAATTCAAATCCGTCACCGGTAGAACCGGTTGCAGCGTAGGACACACCGCCGGTAGCAACTATCACGGCATCCGCATTTTCTTTTTTTCCGTTTGAAAATATAACATCAAAGCTTTCGCCTGACTTTTCAATACGTTTAACTTCACTGCGAAGCCTGACATCAACACCTGCTTTATCCAGCATATTTGATAGGGCTTTGATAACGTCCGATGAATGATCGCTTACGGGGAACATTCTTCCGCCGCGTTCTTCCTTCACCTTGCATCCTTCGCTTTCAATATCACGAATAATGTCGTTGTTATCGTAAGCCTCAAGGGCACTGTACATAAACTTCGGATTAGTCATTATGTTTTTCATGATAACCGAAGTATCAGCGGAATTGGTGATATTGCATCTTCCCTTTCCGGTGATGAACAGTTTCTTTCCCAGCTTTTCATTTTTTTCCAGGAGGATTACTTTCGTATTATCTCCTGATGCTGAAACGGCGGCCAGCATTCCTGCAGGACCGCCCCCGATTACAATTATCTTATTCATCTGCGGATTCTCCGCCCTGTTTTCTCAAAGAGTAATTGAGAATGGGATCGTCATCGATAAAGTCAATCTCATCATTGAGATATACCTGATAATCATTCCAAACAGATTCAAGCATCTTAAGGTTCTTTCTGATCTGCTCGGGAGCTTTGATACAGAGAGCGACAACTATAGCGTTGATAACGGAAAGAGGTGCCACAAGGGAATCGACGATGGAAACCATATCCGAACGTGCATAAAGATTGCAGGTCGAATAAAGGGTCATAGGCGAATGAGCCGAGTCTGTGATGGCTATCACCGATGCTCTTCTGTCATTGGCAAATTCCATTGCCTTAAGAGTTCTCATAGAATATCTGGGAAAACTGATTCCGACAAACGCATCCTCTTCGTTGATCCTGATCATCTGCTCAAAGGTCTCTGTAACGGATGTGGTATTGAGCAGTACGCATCCGGGACGGACCATATTGAGATAAAAATGAAGAAATGCCGCAAGAGGTTCATTGGAACGAAGTCCCATGATATAAACGTTTCTTGCTCTGAGAAGAATATCAACGGTAAGATCGAAGGCACTGGGATTAAGTGTCTTGATGGTATCCTTGATTTTCTCCATATCAGCATTTAGAACAGATGTAAGTATCTCGGACTGAGATGATCTTCCATACTTCTCATCGATCTTCTGAACAGAAGAGAGTTTGTTCTTAACACATTCTACGAGAGCTTTCTGAAAATCGGGATAGCCGTCATAACCCAGAGCTGAAGCAAATCTTACGATGGTAGATTCAGACACCCCGGTTTCTTTGCCGAGTTCTGCTGCGGTCATAAATACCGCTGTCTCGTATTCGTTCTGTATATAAAATGCAATTTTTTTCTGGCTCTTACTCATACGAGGGATCATGTCTTTGATCCTGATGAGCACATCACCTTTTAATTCCATAAAAATTCCTTTAACTCAAAAAGAGTCAGTGAGATGTGTCCCACTGACTCACTTAATTATACTAAGAATGAATTATATGCTTTCTCGAGAAGGGACATCGTCTCTTCATCGGTAAGATCATAATCACCTGAAAGAGTCATACATGCCGCACCGTGTATGAAGATCCACATCTTCATGAACATGCTGCCGGGATCGCTACATCCGAGTTCTTTGGCCATGTTGATCTCCGCAACTACATTTCCTTCCGCTCCGTTTAAGAGCTCATACATAGAAATCCTGCCGGGTTTTGCATCAACAAAAAGAAGTCTGAAAAGATTCTTTTCTTTTCTCGCAAAGGCTATATAAGCCATTCCCAGATTGGTGAAAGGAACCTTGCCTACGCGATCGAATGCCGCATAATAATCTCTGAAGAACTGTACGGACTTATCATAAACTGCAGCCTGGAGTTCCGACATGTTCTTATATACCCTGAAAATGGGCTGTGTGGAACATCCTGCCTTTTCTGCGACGTGACGAGCGGTGATGGAGTCTGCACCAAGCTCCCTAGTCATTTCAAATGCTACTGAGAGGATCCGGTCGATGGTTATACTTTCTTTACGTGCCATGTAGATTCTTTCCTAACTTTGATTTACAGATTATCTTGAAGTGTCGCCACAGAAAAGTGACGATTGTTATTTTACCATAAAAGGCTACTAAGTCAAGGTTTCACGCAATGTTTTTCAAACATATTGTGACAAAACAAAACCCCGGGCTTTATCTGCCCGGGGTAATGATCATTTCCGGTCATCAAACAGGATAAGCCTTGTTGTCCTTATCTGCGATCTTTACATCTACACCGGTCTCCTGAGCCTGACGATACTTGAAGAAGTCGGTAGCAACCTGAGGGAACAGTGCGTATGAAAGCACGTCCTCATCCTGCTTCTTCCACTCTTTCATCTCAGCCTCGATGGAAGCAAGTTCGGGCTCGGTATGTCCGGTAGCCTCTGCACTTCTTGCAGTCGAACGCTTCTCGCCGGGGATGACCTTATCGATAACTTCCTGATTCATGGGCTTAACGGTCTGACCATAGTTACCGCGAAGGAGATCCTTGAACTCACCGGTAGCCATCTTATAACGCTCACCCATAAGAACGTTGAAGATAGCCTGAGTTCCGACGATCTGTGATGAAGGAGTAACAAGAGGAGGCTCACCGCAGTCTTTACGAACGCGGGGAATCTCTTCGAGAACGTCTCTGTAACGATTCTCAGCCTTCTGCTCCTTGAGCTGGCTAACCATGTTGGAAAGCATTCCTCCGGGAACCTGATAAAGAAGGGTCTTGATGTTAACACCGAGAACCTTGGTGTTCATGAGGCCGCTCTTAATGCACTCGTCTCTGTAGGGTGCAAAGTAATCAGCAATCTCAGCAAGGAGATTCTGGTCATAACCGGTGTCATAGGGAGTTCCCTTGAAGGTCTCTACCATAACTTCGGTAGCAGGCTGTGATGTTCCGAGTGCGAAAGGTGATATTGCACAGTCGATAACATCAACACCTGCTTCAACAGCCTTGAGGTAAGTCATACTTGCAACACCTGAGGTGTAGTGAGTGTGAAGCTGAATGGGAAGCTTGGTCTGCTCCTTCATAGCCTTAATAAGCTCTGCAGCCTTATAAGGAAGGAGAAGTCCTGCCATATCCTTGATACAGATGGAATCTGCACCCATCTCTTCGATCTTCTTAGCCATATCTGCCCAGTACTCAAGAGTATAGGCATCACCGAGTGTGTAGGAAAGAGCAATCTGAGCATGTCCTCTGCCCTCTCTCTTTTTGATCTCATTGGTAGCGTTAACTGCTTCCTGAAGGTTTCTCAGGTCGTTAAGGCAGTCGAAGATTCTGATAATATCGATTCCGTTTGCGATGGACTTTTCTACGAAAGCATCAACAACGTCATCCGCATAAGGTCTGTAACCGAGGATGTTCTGTCCTCTGAAGAGCATCTGAAGCTTGGTGTTCTTGAATCCGTCACGAAGCTTTCTGAGTCTGTCCCAGGGATCTTCCTTGAGGAATCTGAGTGATGCATCAAATGTAGCGCCGCCCCAGCACTCAACTGCATGGTATCCGACCTTGTCCATCTTCTCAACAATGGGAAGCATGATCTCGGTAGGCATTCTGGTGGCGATAAGGGACTGGTGAGCATCTCTTAAGACGGTCTCCATAATCCCGACGGGTTTTTTAGAAATTTCAGCCATTTTATCTTATCCTTTCATATTAATCAAAATACACCGAACATTGCCATGAATGTACCTGCACAAACTGCGGTACCGATAACTCCGGCAACATTGGGACCCATTGCATGCATGAGAAGGAAGTTAGTGGGATCTTCTTCAGATCCGACCTTCTGTGATACTCTGGCCGCCATGGGAACCGCGGAAACTCCGGCAGATCCGATAAGGGGATTAACCTGACCTTTTGTAAAGAAGCACATAAGCTTACCGAACATAACACCTGCAAACGTACCAAATGCGAATGCCACAAGACCGAGAATAACTATCTTGATGGTGCTCCAGTTAAGGAATGCCTCGGCTGAAGTGGTTGCACCTACGCTCGTTCCGAGGAAGATAACAACGATGTACATCATAGCGTTTGAAGCGGTCTCGGTGAGCTGACGAACAACGCCGCTCTCTTTGAAAAGATTACCCAGCATCAGCATACCGATAAGGGGTGCGGTGGTGGGAAGGATCATACATACAACAATGGTGATGATAATGGGGAAAAGGATCTTCTCCGTTTTTGATACAGGTCTGAGCTGACCCATCTTGATCGCTCTTTCCTTCTTGGAAGTGAAAGCCTTCATGATGGGAGGCTGAATAATGGGCACAAGGCTCATGTAAGAATATGCTGCAACTGCGATAGGTCCAAGAAGTGCAGTCTGTCCGAGCTTACCTGCAAGGAATATGGATGTAGGTCCGTCTGCACCGCCGATGATGGAGATTGCAGCAGCGGCCTTATCGTTGAATCCCATGGCGATAGCTCCGAAATATGCTACGAAAATACCGAACTGTGCGGCAGCTCCGAGAAGGAAGCTCTTCGGGTTTGCAATAAGGGGACCGAAGTCGGTCTGTGCACCTACGCCCATGAAGATCAGCGAAGGCAATATCGCAAGCTCATCCAGCTTATAGAAATAGTACAGGAGTCCGCCGGCTCCGTTGGGAGCATCCTCTGCTGAGAGGATAATGTCGGGATAAATGTTTACGAGAAGCATTCCAAATGCGATGGGCACAAGGAGAAGCGGCTCGTACTGATGGCGAATGGCCAAGTACAGGAAAAAGCAGGCAACCGCGATCATTATGTAGTTTCCAATCGTGAGATTGAAAAACGCCGTCTGATGAACGAGGTTACCAAACGTGGCAAATATATAATCCATCGTTTACTCCTTTGTTCATCAGTTAAGGGTTGCAAGAACTGCACCTGCATCAACGGAATCACCGGCATTGCAATCGATGCTTGCTACGGTGCCGTCCTGAGGTGCTACACAATTGATCTCCATCTTCATGGATTCGATGACAACAACGGGATCGCCCTTCTTAACAGCGTCTCCTACATTCTTAACAGCCTTGAGAACCTTTCCTGCTGCTCCGGCTTCAACCTTGATGGAGCCTGCTCCTGTGGATGCCTTGGGAGCTGCTGCAGGTGCTGCTGCGGGTGCGGGTGCTGCTGCGGGACGAGCAGGTGCTGCTACTGCGGGTGCTGCGCCGTTCTCTTCTACGGTTACTGCATATGCGGTTCCGTTAACGGTAATGGTATAGTTTTTCATATATGTTTTCCTCCGGAAATTATTGTCTCTTGATCTTTCTGATAGAACGAACTACGAAACCGCTCGTATCTGTGGTTCCCTCATATGCGGCTACTGCAGCGGCGATAACCGCAACAAGCTCTGCATCGGTGCTCTCGACAGTCTCGTTCTTTACAATCTGTTCAACAGCTTTGTCGATTCCCTCTTCGGTCTTGTCTTTCTTCTTGGTTCCCTCGAAGAGAGCGGGAACTACGCCGAAAAGCCAGATTATGACAGCGATGATAATGAGCATTACAAATACGGTAATCATACCGATCGCGGTATTAAGTCCTGCCTTTTCCATCTTTTCAGGCATGGTGTATCTGGTGTTGAACGCACCGCCAACAACCGTATGATCATAACTGTCATTGGTGATAATGATCTGAATATCGGCATATCTTTTCTCGCAAGCCGCTACAACATCTACGATGATCTCATTTCCGTCAATAGTGGCAGTTGCGGTACTGTAGTCCACATATACGATCTCTCCGGCCTCTTCAATACCTCTCTCAAAACTTGAGATAGCGGTAGCAAGAACATATCCGTCAGCATCAACGCCATACTTAGTGGCAACATCTACCGAGAGTTCATTGAATGTCAACTCGGTATAAGCCGTTTCGCCTGCGTCGGTATGAGCAAAATCGTTCAGAGCATCGATAACCTTGGTGGTAGCTATCTGGATTGCCTGATCCTTTCTTGCCTGCTCACTCGGGGAAGGCTCATGGATGGGACCGCATGCACAAAGCGTCAAAGCCAGGACTGCCGACAAAAGAACTATCTTAATTTTCTTCATGTATCTGTCCTCGCTTAAATGGATGTGTGCTTCTTGAATATTTCACTTCCGTTCTTGGAATAAAGCATCTCGAATGCTGCGATAACATACTTACGGGTATCTGCAGCGGAGATAACCTGATCGACATATCCGCGGCGGGCGGCATCTGCTGCACCGTTCATTCCTGCATCGATATCGGAGGCATTAGCTCCTGTAATCTGAGCCGCAAGTTTGCTCTCCATGATTCCGACCTTGGCAGTTGACCAGGCGATGGTCATGTCTGCTCCGAGAGCTTTGGAGTTCATGATATTTGCAGCATTGCCGATAGCGTCTCCGGTAATGACATTAACCTTGGGTACGGTTGATGAAGCAAGTACGCCTGCAAGTGATGCAGCGCTTCTTACGATTCTCTTCTCATTGCACTCTGAAGTCTCAAATCCCTTAACATTGGTAAGAGTAAGAACCTGGATGTCAAAAGCATCGCAGAACTTGATAAAGTCAGCTGCCTTATCACATCCCTTTGCGGTGAGAACATTATCGATCTTAACAGCCTTCTCACCTTCGAACTTGTATCCGTTATTGGCTACAACTCCGGTAAGAACTCCGTCAAGTCTGATAAATGCGGTTACAACCGAAGGCTCATATGCAGGTCTGATCTCAACATAAGATCCTGCATCGCCGAGATTCTCGATAAGGGCTGCTGCTGATGAAGCATCGGTAACAGAAAGTACTCTGTTAAGATCGTCAGCACAGGTTCCTTCGGGATCGTCATTTGCAGTTTCGTTATTCGAAGGAAGTACAGAAACAAGCTGTCTTACGGTAGCAAAGAGATCTGCCTCGGTAGCACAGAACTGTGCATTACCGGTAACCTCTGACTGGTATTTTCCGCTTGCTGTATCGTTCTTGGCAGTATAGTTGCCGGTGATGGTGTCGGGAGCATTTACGAAAAGCTTTCCGTCACCTGAGATGAATGTAAAATCAGAAAGTCCGGAGAAAAGTCCGGCACCGCCTCCGCAGTTGCCTGCTACGGCAGTAATCTGAGGGATAAGACCTGATGCTTTGGTCATCTTGCCGTAGATGCGGCCAAATGCATAAAGTGCATCACTTCCCTCCTCTAATCTCATACCTGCGCAATCGATGATTCCGATGACGGGCGATCCTGTTCTGATAGCCATGTCATAGAGATTAACGATCTTGCGTGCATGCATTTCGCCGATGCTGCCTCCGAGGACTGATGCATCCTGGCTGTAGACATATACGCATCTTCCTCCGATCGTGCCGTATCCAGTGATGCATCCGTCTGACGCAAGTGCCTTGGGATCGGTATTAAGATCCGTTGATCTTGCGGTTACGAGTGCTCCGATCTCGGCAAAGCTCGAATCGTCAAGAAGCGATGCGATACGCCCGAGCGCTTTTGAAGTACCACTCATGTTGTTTCCTCCGAATTTTTTATATTTTGATTTTAAGGAGAAAAATCCGATTCTTCCCCATTTTTTCAATCTTAACCACTATATCATACAGGCAGTTTTTTTGAAAGTGAAAATAGCAGTCAAATCTTGTCTATTTTGCATAAAACAAGGACAAAATAATACCACGTAGGGCAATGAAACAGTGGGACGGTTCCTCGGAACCGTCCCACTGTTTCATTTATCAAATATCAAGTTTTACGCTTATCTCTGCTTCCGCTTCTTTCTTGTACTCCTCCACCTGATCGGGGGTGATCTGAGGCAGGTCGCTTATGGATGTTACACCGAAGCATCTCAGGAAATTCTCGGTAGTTCCGAAAAGAATGGGCTTACCGGGAGCATCCAGTCTTCCGAACTCTTTGATAAGATCATACTCAAGAAGCTTGTTTACCGCATGCTCACAGGATACACCTCTTATCTTCTCAATCTCGATCCTGGTAACGGGCTGTTTATAAGCGATTATCGACAGGGTTTCAAGCACGGTATCGGAAAGAGTGAATCTGGGCTTGGACTTTGTGACCTTGATCAGGTAATCATAATTATCAGGCTTGGTACAGAGCTGTACGGAATCCTCGAGTTTTACCAACTGTACTCCGCAAGCAGGATTCTCATACTTAACGGTGAGCTCGTCCAACGCATCATTTATCTCACCCTCGGTCACTTCCAGTACATCGGCAAGTTTCTTGATCTCTACCGAATCTCCGAGAGCAAACAATATACTTTCTATTGCACTTTCAATCGCAGTTAATTCCATCAGTTTTCGGTTCCTTCACTTACTTCAGCGGCAGCTTCCTCAATATCGGGCCTATCTGCCAGATTAGATGTGATCAGAATATCGTCTTCAATGTTTTCCTGAGATACGGTTATATCTCCGCTCTTCATAAGCTCAAGCACGATAAGAAACGTGACTATGAGTTCCGCACGGCTGCGCTGCTTTTCAAGAAGCTTTCTGAAAGAGAAAGTCTTGTGTTCCATCGCAAATGCCTTTACAAAAAGAGTTTTGGCATCCATGTCGATCTCATCCTTTTCGATATTGCCGTAACGGCTTCTGATGGGATCGATCCTGTCTTCCTGTCTCATGAGCATTGCCTTGAATATCTCATGAAGTTTGGGAAGAGTCATATCTCCGCGAAGTTCATCATAATCAATGGGAGCTTCGTAATCTTTGACTTCATCGGGGAGGATCTTCTTGGTCCTGAAAAGAACCTGTGCCGCAGTCATCTGTCTGTCCTTAAGTTCCATGGACAACTGACGTGCCATTTTATACTCAAGAAGCTGCTGAACAAGTTCCGCTCTGGGATCCTCAGGCTCGCCTTCCTCATTCTCCTCTACAGGAAGAAGCATCTTGCATTTGATATCAAGAAGAGTCGCAGCCATAACAAGAAACTCGCTGCAGATGTCCATATTCTCTTCCTTCATCTGTTTGATGTACTCAAGGTACTGAGCCGTTATCTCTACGATGGGAATATCATATATATCTATTTTATTTTTCTCGATCAGATGAAGGAGAAGGTCAAGCGGCCCCTCGAACACCTGAAGCTTAACAGGTATAGCCATAACAGTTTCAGATTATACTCCACCTGTGGGTTTTAAATCAATTACTACAAGTTCCCCGGGGTTAAAGACCCTGACAGGGATCGAATGGGTGCCAAGTCCTCTGGAAATAATGACATGACGCCCGTTTATATCAAATTTCCCCGCATCATATTTAGGGAAAAGAGAAAGCTTCGGAGAAAAGACTCCTCTCATTATATGAGCGCCCTCTTCTATCTTTTTACGGGACACGGGAACCGGGATCCTTACAAGTCCGCCGTGAAGATGTCCGCACAAAGTTATATCCGCTCCGTATTCGGCATAGCTTTCCGCATAAACCGGATTATGGGCAAGAAGGATATTGTAGGCATTGGGATCCGGTTTTCCTACAGTTTCCTCTATATAAGAAGGATCCATGGCGGTATCTTTCATTCTTTTATAATAGCTTCTTTCTGCGGAAAAAGAGATTACGTTAAGCCCGGTATCTTCCAAAGAAAAAACACCGTTTTCAGTGATGGTAATCCCGGCATCTGCAAGTGACTTTGTATATCTCTCCCAGACATCCCCGTAGGTA
>JAEEGI010001928.1_pt1 | contig 51423 bp, 38 predicted proteins | sample 8958751 | NCBI WGS metagenome assembly JAEEGI01 (sample SAMN16246545, study PRJNA631951) | gut metagenome | biome: gut microbiome; feature: rumen; material: KS-attached | host: Bos | place: Iran: Karaj | collected 2018-10
CTGATGAAAATGTTTTCAAGCTGAATATGTCTACGACCTGTAATCTGAATTGTGACTATTGTTTCAGGGATAAGAAAAGTCATATCCAGACGGATGTCGCAAAGGCCAGGAAGATTATTGATTACATTGTGGATGTGTATTCACCGCATGTCTGGATGTATTCCTTCTCGGTTAATTTGACGTCGGAATCTTTGGTGGAGCTTAACAAGATTAGAGAAATTAAGCGTTACATTGATGAACGGACTTCTCCGACTTACACGGTTAAAGATTTTAAAGATCTGACTGATGCAAGAAATCATCTGGCGTGTTTTCCAAAATCTCTTGTGAAGAATCCTGAAGATTATAAGGATGTTGAATCTGTTGTGGAGTTGCTTAATTCAATTTTGAGTATGAAAAATATGGTCAGCTTTTTTCCTCTGCCTGATGGTATGAGTCTACCGGCCTGGGAAGCTGAGCGTTTCAGAAACTTGAAGAATCTGAGTGGCTATTCCTTGATGGAGTTTAATCTCCGGTTTCTGGAATGTCTTTTCCCCGAAACATTTTTGCGAAAACCGCATTATGCGTTTTATATATGTACAAATGGAACAGTCTACAATGATGATGTTGTTGATTTTTTCCGAGAGATTAAGCTTGATACGATTTGTATCAGTCTTGATGGTCCATCTGGCGTTCATAACCGTCACAGATTCTTTAACGATAATTCTGCATCGCATGAACTTATCCTGGAGAATATAAGAAAGTTTAAGGCTGCCGGGTTGAAGGTTTCGGTTTCTGCTGTTCTTACATCAGATTATCCTTTTCCCCTGCAACTGGCCGAATACTTTAAGGAATTGAAGGTCGATTCTATGGATTTCAATGCTGTACGAGCCGGATCAAGAGCCAGCTTTGATGAGAACTCCATCGACAAATTGATTCAGGGATACAAAGAACTGTTTGAGCGTATTTATTGCGATGTGCTTAATAGTGATTATTCTTTGATTGATTTGCTGAAGGATGATGCTGTCTTTGCGGGTACCAAATTGTTGATTGGAAAAAACAGGATTGTGAAAAGGTGCAAATGGAACGAGGACACGATTTTCGATAGTGATGGAGACATTTATCCCTGCGATTATTTTATTGGCAACAGAAAGTATTTGCGTGGAAACATTTCTTCTCCAGAAGTGAAGGATGTTTGCAACGGAAAACTTTTTGTAGATGAAAGAGGAAACTGTAAAGATTGCTGGTGTAAATATTTGTGCGGGGGTACTTGTTTCTTTAACTCATTGAAAAACATGGACGACATTTCGGTGCCTGATACCGTTGAGTGTAAATTGAATAAAGCTATGAAGGAGATGAGTGTTCAGTTTGTTCATAAGTTGATTGATTCTGGCCTTGATTTGTTTGAGTTTGCAAAGAGGATTGGTTTTGGAATTGATGAAAGCATTTTGTTTAATGAAAGTTATTTTGTGAAAAAAGGTATTGCATGCAGTGTTAAAGGAACATTAACAAAGATTGAACTTGAGTTGAATGGAATTATGGAATGGCTTACGGAAAAGAATGTTAGCTTTGATAAACAGCTTTATATTTCGATATTGAATATTGAAGAAACCAGAAGCAACAAGCTTCTTGATGCAATTGCAATTATTCCTATTGATTATAAAGCTCAGATTAAAAAACTGCCGGACTTTTTCAGTGAGAATTGTAAGTTAGTTGAAAATAACAGTTTTGGAAGAGTAATTTCTTCTAAAACTTTATCTAAGGACAATTATGTTGATAAAACAAAAGAGCATATTCATCAGGTAATTGAAAGTTTCAGGATTCCTGTGCAGGGTTATTATTGGTACAAGGGTACGTTACAGGCTTTTTTAGGATACAGGAATGAAGAGATTAGTGTATTTATGCAAAGGGCTGAAGGTGTGTATTAGCGAAAACTAACTTGGACGCTATAGCAGCAGGTTATCAATTAAAACCTATGTGGTTTGGGGACAGTTTATTGAGAGTAAAACACTGGGAGAGTTTATCTAAAACAAAAAATCTAATAAAAACAAAGTGGAGGGAAATATGAGTTTTTTATTAGGAGATTTTAAAGAGCTGAATTATAATGAATTGGTAGAGATTAATGGCGGATGTGCTGGTACTGTCAGCAAAGTGACCCCTACTGGTATCAAAACTATTATCGACAGAATTATCAAAGGAGATGATAGTAGTCCAAAGGGAGTACCTAATCCTGGAAAAGGAGCTGAAGGTATAACTGTCTATACAAACAGTACCAGCAGCGGAACTTGTGGCGGAACATCTGATTCAAAAACAAGTGTATCTTCTGGTTCAAATATGAATCCAAATAATGATAAAGAGCTTAACACATTTGTGCCAAGTACTACTAACGGTTGTTCAGGATCTTATGTTTCTTATCATTCTCAGCTTATGTTCACAGATAAAAACATGAAAGATGGATCTACATTTGCAAAAACTGCGTGTGGAACAACCTCTATCGTAAATGAGATTTCAGAGCAGTACACAAAAGAAACAGGAAAAACATTAACTGATGCACAAGTAATTACTGCTGTGAAAAAAGCTGTTGAAGCCGGAAAAATTGATGGAACAGATGCGTTTGTAAATGATTGGGGCGAAGCTGCTGATGCAATAGGAAAAGCACTTGGAATGAAGGGAACCTGGAGCTATACAACGGATGCGTCAAAAGCTACCTCAACAATTATTTCTATCGATACTGCAAAAGATAATTATGATGGCTATCATAATCATTTTGTAAATGATATTGGTAATGGTAAATATTATGATCCATACACAAACGAAATTGGAAACATAAATGATTTAACCCTTACATCAAAATGGACTGATAAACAGGGAATAAAATCTGCTTATCGTTATTTGACATACAGCACTACAAAATAAGGAGTAATAAAATGAAAAAAAGGTCTGTTATTTTTTTGCTGTCTTTTGTTCTGCTTGCTGGAAAAGTATTTTGTTTTGAATTAAAACAAACACCAAAAATTGAAATGTTTACACAATTCGAAACAAACAAGGATTTGTACATCATTTATCACAATGCTTATGTTGCTGAAGATGAAGAAATCATGAAAAAAGCCTGCGATGAAGGAAAGCTTGTACTTTTTGTCAGCATGAAATCTTTTGATGAATTTTTCTATGATGAGAAAAAAAGCCTTGGTTATCATTGCCCTTTTTATAAAGTTGAAAAACCTGATTTAAAAAAAGTCTTTGAATGTTACAGACAGGATAAACGAGATGAATTAGGTGGGACTGTAGACTTTACAAAAAGAAAAATAATTGAAAAAAAGTCTTGTATGATTGAGCAAATCTTTTCTTCAAGAAACTATCATTATGAAACAAACCTTATCGGTGGATATTCAATGGATGTTATTTCCAGAGACGGTAATGTTTATCATTACTGGCTGGCAGATCCTTGCTCATACATCAATGATGATAAATTGTGTAAGCAGATGCCTGACTATTTTGTGTATGAAGAACGCGGAAAAATAACAACCTATTACTGGAAATCCTACGAAGAAACCGACCGCTTTTATGATGATATGGTTACAAAGAAAAAATCTTTACCGGCTTATGTCATTAAGTTTCAGGAAACGTGGGAAAGTATAGTTAATTCATTCGAGTAAACTCAATTTTTTAGTCACGTATTTTTATTCAAATTATTATCAACTCAAAAAAAGACAAAAAAACACAAGGAGGGAAGTATGAGTTTTTTATTGTCTAATTGTAAAGAATTAGGATTTGATGGTTTAGTTGCCGTAAATGGCGGTTGTAATCGAGTTAATATTACTGGACGCGAGGGCATTGGATATCCTGGTATATCAGGTCGATGTACAGGTATCACAAATCCACCACCATATACCAGACCGACATCTAGTGGTAGTGGAGGCATTCCTGTAACAACAGCATATAATCCACAGAAACCAACAACCACAGCGTATCCAACAAATGTTGTATCAAGTCCAATTTCTCTTGGTGATGGATATGGCGCAGACAAAAGAGGTTATTGGGCAACTCTTGAACCAACAAAATAAAGCTGTAATGTAATCTGACTAATTCCGGAGAGAGTTTATGCATTTGAGAATTCAATTACAACATGATGAATCGGACTGTGCAGCTGCATGTCTTTCGATGATTCTTAAATATTATGGAAAAGCTGTAAGCATTCGAAAACTTCGTATTGCAGCAGGAACTGATACACAGGGAACTTCCGGTTATGGAATAAAAGCTTGTGCAGAACAATATGGGCTTTCGTGCAAAGGTTTTACAGACCCTGAAAAAAAGTCCTTAAAAAACATTCCTTTTCCGGCAATCTTCCATATGCGCAAAGAATCTATAGAACATTATGTTGTAGTTGATTCCATAAAGAATGGTAAAGTCAGGATTTTTGATCCGGCAGACGGTATTGATAAAATGCCTCTGTCGGATTTTGAAAACTGGTGGTCTGGAGTTTTTTTTCTGCTTTGTCCTTGTGATAATTTTGAAAAAGAAAAGGAAGATAAAACTCCAATCGTCAGATTTTTTTCTCTGTTAAAACCACATACACTATTGCTTTCAAAAATAATCGTATCAAGTATTATTCTGACTGTTTTTGGAGTGCTTATATCATTCTACTTTAGATTTCTGATTGATGAAGTTTTGTACTCTGAAGTAAAAGCGACTCTGGATATCTGTTCAATCTGTTATCTACTTGTACTGATATTTCAGGGAATACTTTCATTTTGCAGAAATCAGATAACACTTTATCTTGGTACAAAAATCGATGCCGTTCTTGTGAGTGATTTTTTCTATCACCTTTTGAGACTGCCGCTGTCTTTTTTTACATCAAGAAAAACCGGCGAAATCCTTTCGAGAATAAGAGATACCGAGACTATAAGAAACACAATTTCCTCTACTACAGTTTCTGTAATGATGGATTCAATTATGATTGTTCTTGGTAGTATCTTCCTGTTTAAGATGGGCTCGTCTCTGCTGTTTATTTCGATGATTCCGATTTTTATTTCTTCGATTATTGTCTGGGTTATAGCCAAGCCTTTTAAGAGATTGATTAAAAATCGTGCGATTGCCGAAGCTGATAAAAATGCTTCTATGTATGAAACGATAAATGGTATTGCTACTATTAAAGCTTTATCTACAGAGAAAAACGCATTCAGACGGAATGAAGCAAGAATTGTAGAAGCGATAAGAAGGTGTGTCCGCCTGGAAACTTTTGCGAACATTAATAGTTCTGTTCAAGGCTTTATTTCAAGTTGCGGAACTTTACTTGTTTACTGGATTGGAAGCTATAAGATTTTTTCTGGAGAAATCTCTCTGGGCCAATTGATTTCTTTTATCACTTTATCTGGATTTTTTCTTGGACCTCTCAGCCGTTTGCTTACAATGCAGCCTAATCTGCAGGAAGCATTTGTTGCAGCAGAACGTTTGTCTGACATAATGGACATTGCCGAAGAAACAAAAGATGAAGCGGATTTTGAAGGCATTGATTCTTTTAAAGATGAACTTGTGTTTAAGAATGTTGCTTTTGCTTATGGAACACGCGGGAGGGCTGTTCAGAACATCGGGTTTAAAATTAAAAAAGGAGAAAAGATTGCTTTCGTTGGGAAATCTGGTTCCGGGAAATCAACTTTGCTGAAGCTTCTTATGAAGTTTTACAAATGCGAAGAAGGAAACATTCTTATTGATGGAAAAGATATAAGTAATTTGAAAGTTGAAGAATACAGAAGCCTGATTGGTTATGTACCGCAGGAAAGCTTATTGTTTAGTGGGACTATTGCAGAAAACATTGCGTGGGGTATGGATTCGGTTACAAATGAGATGATTATTGCGGCTGCAAAAGCTGCGCAGGCTTATGATTTTATTATGGCTTTGCCTGATAATTTCAGGACTGTTGTTGGAGAACATGGTGCCACTTTGTCGGGAGGAGAAAGGCAACGGATTGCTCTGGCCAGAATCTTAATGAGAAATCCTGGAATTATTATTCTGGATGAGGCTACTGCCAGTCTGGACAGCATTTCGGAAAAAGCAATTATGGACACTGTTAATTGTTTTACAGACAGGACGATTATTATGGTTGCTCACAGATTGTCTACCGTTTGCAATTGCGACAAGATTTTTGTTATGGACAAAGGAAGAATTGTAGAAAGCGGAAATCATAATGATTTACTTGCGAAGAATGGTATGTACAAAGAATTATGGAGGGCGCAGTATGAAGCGAAAACAACTTGTGCTTGAGCATAAAGACATGATGTATCATTCAAGAGAGCTTGTCCATCTTTATGTTCCCAGAGAAATAAACCTTATGTTTTATACGATAGTTTCTCTTGTGGTTTGTTTGATTGCCTTGCTTTTGACATTAAAGATTAACGATGTAATAAAGGTTAACGGAATAGTAAGAACGGAAACAAATAACTCCAGTGTGAACAATATTATTGCAGGGCAGATTGAAACTATTTTTTATAAGCCTGGTCAATTTGTAGAAAAAGGTGACGTGCTTTTTTCTTTGAAAAAAGATGTTTATCAGACTGTAATGAATGATCTGGAAAATGAGATTGCTGATACTAAAAAGGAATTGAATTGTACAGAGACTTTGATACATTGTTCTGAAGATTGTTTAAAGAACCGTTCGACAAGGGCACTTGTTCCTGACAACACAGATACATTTGTTCGTTCACAACTTGAAGAATACTTTAATACTGTTGATTACATGCAGAAGCAGATTGCAATCTATGATTTTCATTATCAGAAGTTAAGAGACCAGCCTGAAATACTTTTTAATCAATATGAACTTGATGAAGCACTTCTTGAATTGAAGCTGAGTCAACAGGAGCTTGAAAGGTATAAGGCAAGTTTTTTGGCGGAAAACATACAGAAGCAAAAAGCTTTGGAATTGAATCTTGTAAAGCTGGAACAGGAATTAATCAGGACAAAAGAACAGTATTCTTTTATTGAGATTAAGGCTCCTATTTCTGGATTTGTACAGGAAGTATCATCATTGAATGTTGGAGATTATGTAGTGGAAAACCAGAATGTTCTGGTAATTGTTCCTGATGATACAAAAAATTTTAAGGTTGAACTGGATGTTCCTACAAAAGACATTGGTGAAATTACTGCTGGAATGGAAGTTAAGTACCGGTTGTCGGCTTTTCCTTTTTTTGAATACCGTGGGGCTGAGGGTGTAATTGATTCCATTGATTCGGATGTTCGGCAGGGAAATAACGGACAACTGTTTTATCGGGTGTGTTCAGATATAGATAAGGTTTCTTTTAAAAACAAAAAAGGAATTGAGTATCCTCTCAGGGCGGGAATTGAAGTTAGTGCAAGAATCATTCTGGAGAAAATATCTGTGATACATTTTATTCTGAGGAAAATGGATTTTATACAATGAACAATTCAAATGTAAAACAATTGTTTTCAAAAAACTTATTCGTTGTGTTTCTCATTTTTCTGTTGGCGGAAGGGTTGATGGCAGAAGAATCTTTTTCAAAGGATACCGCCTTAGAGCAGCTTTGGAAACTGACCATCCAGAATAACATTGATATTCAGGCTGCCTCACGAAATCAGGAGCTTTCCGATTACGATTTCAATCACTATTGGCGGAAGTTCCTTCCATCCATTTCTGTTTCTTCTTCTTCAACTTTTTCCGACCCTTCTTCCGAAAGCTCCCAAATACCAGAATCCCTAACCTCCTCGGTTACAATCTCAGAAAACCTCCCCGGTGGTCTTAGCCTTGCACTTTCCCCTAATGTAAATCTTTCACGAGAACTGACAGCCGGCAAACCAAAAATAATGGAAGAAACAAAGCTTTCGGTTTCTGTATCTCAAAGGGTCCTGCCCTATTGGCTACAAAAAAAAAACAAAACAGGACGGAAAAGAATTGAAGACCCCGAGAAAACAATGCAGGATATCAGCCAGAAGTTAGCTACTACTAATTCAAAAATTGTTCTTTTATCAACACTGGAAGAAATAACCGGTAAATATATTCAATACAGAATTATTTGCAGAAACATCAATTCAGTAGAAAACAGAATTCAACTTACACAAAACATATTAGATGTTTTAAAACAATTATACCAGCAGGGAAAAATCTCTCTGTCAGATATTTTTTCCAAAGAAGAAGAGCTTTACAAATATATGAATGACCTGCAGTCATATAACAGTTCTAAAGAAAGCACACTGCTTGCCATAAACAAATGTCTTTCATCACAGAGTAAAAATACCCCAACCCAAATACTAGAGTTAGTGCTTCCTAACCATCCTCTCCCATCACAGGTTGAACCGATATTTTCTGTAAATCCGAATTATGAAAGCTTAAAGCTTCAGTCCCAGAATCTTGATGCAGGTTTTACTTTATCAAAGCAAAATGATTCTCCTATACTTTCTCTCAGCGGAAACATTCCCATTCACAACGGTTATGATGAATCTGATTTTATAGGAGCATACCAGAGCAGCAATGCAAAAAAGTGGTCCGTTTCTGTATCACTGAATCTTTCGCCATTAACTTCTGAAGACACAAAACGAACTAAGTTAGAATACACTAACAACAAACTTACAAATAAAGAAAAGACAGAAAACCTTTTAAGTAGCATGTCTGCCGAAAAAGAAATGTTTGAAAAGCTTTTAGCTGATTCCGAGAACCAGCTTGAATTACTTCAAAAAAATCTTGAATACTATAAAAAATTATTGGCCGCCCAAAAGACTCTGCTTAAAGACGGCCAAATAACAATATTAGAAATTACTCAAACTGAAGTAGAAATAGCATGCAAAACAAATGACATAACCAATTGCACAGATAACATCTGGTACTATCAATGGATAATAAAAAATAAATCCTTTTAGTGTCCCAAGTTTTGCGTAGCAAAACTTGAAGCGGACCATAAACAAATGTTCGCTTACCAATCGATGTTCAGGTCCGCTATGGCATATGTATTATTTCCCTAGGTTTACTTCCGTTAGCCGGGCCTACAATACCACGCTCTTCCATTTCTTCTACAAGACGTGCCGCTCTGTTGTAACCGATTTTCAACCTTCGCTGAATATAGGATGCAGAAGCCTTACCGGCCTGTACAACAATTTCCAGAGCCTGATCATACAACGGATCATCGCCAACAGAATTGCCGAACAAATCAGTTCCAACATCATCGCCGTCTTCATCTTCAACAAAGATTTCTTCATCGATGTAATCCGGCTCGCCATATTCTTTTACATACTCAACAACATTTTCAACTTCTGAATCGCTTACAAATGTACCCTGAATACGAACAGGATATGGATCAACAGCAGAAGCATAAAGCATGTCACCACGACCAAGAAGTTTTTCTGCACCAACGCTATCGATAATAATGTTAGAGTCTGTTCGTGAAGCAACCATAAATGCAATTCGGCTAGGAATGTTTGCTTTTATCAAACCGGTGATTACGTTTACAGATGGTCGCTGAGTTGCCAGTACAAGATGAATACCAACAGCACGGCTCATAGCAGTTAATCGGGCAACAATAGATTCCAGCTCTTTTCCACTTGTAGCCATCAAATCTGCAAACTCATCAATAATTACAACGATGTACGGCAGCTTTTCGGTACAGATATCACGTTCTTTAATTCTCTGGTTATAGCTTGAAATATCGCGAACACCAAGACCATCAAGCAGGGCATAACGTCTTTCCATTTCGCACAGACAGTACTGTAATGCCTGCAAAGCTTTCTTAGGTTCAGTAATTACCGGAGTAAGCAGGTGTGGAATATTATTATAAAGCTTAAGCTCAACAACCTTAGGATCAACCAGGATAAGCTTAACATCTTTGTAAGAACGCTTGTACAGAATAGAAAGAATCAGTGAGTTTACACAAACAGATTTTCCAGAACCGGTAGCACCCGCAATAAGCATATGAGGTGTTTTTACAAGGTCAATCAGCTGAGCTTTACCAAGAATATCTTTACCAAGAACAACAGGTACAGCCATCTTTGTATATTCCGGCAAATCCATTTCTATAATTTCGCGGAAGCTTACGATTGAGCGGTTCTTGTTTGGAACTTCAATACCAACAGCCTGTTTTCCAGGAATAGGCGCAACAATTCGAACAGAGCTTGCAGCAAGACTCAACGCAATATTGTCCTGAAGTGCAACAATCTTACTGAGCTTTACACCTGGTGCCGGGAGCAGTTCGAACATTGTAACAACCGGTCCCTTTTTAATACCAATGATTTCAGCATCAATATTGAACTCAGACAAGGTCTGCTTTAAGTTTATGGAAGCTTCTTTTGTTTTATCATCAATAATCCAATACTGGTCATCCTTGTACGCTGTAAGCAAATCAGAAGGTACAACATAAGGCCCCTTTCTTGTAGCACGATTTGTTTTTGGCAGGTTGCCTTCAATCACGTGTGTTACCGGAGTATTTTCTGCCTGCTGTGCATTAAAGAAATCTGTGAGTTCATCTGCTGTAAGATTTTTTGCAGTGTTAGCATTTGGATTTAATTCCGGTGAACTTTCTGGTCCGGTCTCCAAAGTATTTTTTGCTGATGATGGAGCGGCTGCTTTTGGTGCTGGCGATGGAGTTGGTGTTTCTGTTGCAATGGCTGCAGTTGAAGCTGCCACTCCAGTAGTTCCAGCAGCCTTTCTTATGTCTGCTTCCATATCAGAGAATACATCAGAAACTGCAGATGTTAGTTTTACCTCACCTTTTTCCTGAGCATAAATCTGTTTGAAAACTTCGTTAGTTGGCTTTAACTCTTCAGGTACTTCTTTAATATCATCAGAAAGCTCTTCGTCATCAGGCTGAGCATTCATATCGATATCATAGAAATCTGAATCTAAAGCATTATCATTATCTTCTTCTTTGTTTTCTTCAACTTCATACTCCTGCGCAATATCAGGAATGTAAGGAAGGTCTGATGTAGCAGGCTCAGTCTTTACAGCTTCAGTCATAACAGGTTCTTCCTGTACTTTTTCTTCAAGAGAGATTTTTGTCGGATATTTTGGAACAGTTGGTTCCTTCTTTTTTTGTACAGGCTCTGGTTCAACTTCATCATGCAGAGTAATTCCATACGGATATGCAGGATTAGGATGTACGCTTGAATCGATAATTCTTACAGGTTTTACTGGTGATTCTGGAAAAGACTCTTCTACAATTTCTTCCTCAGGTGCTGGCTCCGAAAAATCATCTTCCATAAACACATCAGCAAAAGTGTCATCAAAATTGTCTTCGATTATTTCATCAGTTTCTACGGCTTCACCATTTTCTGTACCAGTTTCTTCCGCAGACTCTTCAACTTCTTCATCTTCATCATCAGACAACTTGCGGGCATTTACAGCTTCTTCAAAAAGATCTTCTGCTTCGTTTCGGCGGGCAATTTCTTCTCCGTTCTGCTCAAGCTCATCCTTTGGAGGGAAAGCAAGAGTCGGGTCATCATCGTCATCTGATTCAGCTTCAGTTTTCTGATTACCCTGACCTTCATCATCAATATACTCAGGCGGTAAAGTTTTTGGAGCAGGTGGTAAATTAGCCCATTCAATCTCGTCAACTTCCGGTTCTGTGTTGCTTTCCGGTAAATCTGCATCAGGGCTGATTAAAGCAGCATATTCTTCCTGTGTGATGATTGAAGCAGGATTTGCAGAACTGATTTCGTCGTCATCAGAAGATGCAGCACCCTCTGAAGCAGCAGAATTATTTGCACTTGCCGGTGAAACAAAACCATTTGCATTTTCTGCATCAGCATTCTTTTTATAATCAAGAGGATTTACAGCCAGAGCAAATGCGGCAGCCTTTTCATCTTCGCTGATTTTAATTTCTTTTTCAGGTTCAGCTGATGGAGTGATTGATTGTGCAGCAACAGGTGCAGCATCAGTTTCCGGTGCGGCTTCCGATGGAGTTTCATTTTCTGGTGCAGCTTCAGTTACAATTTCAGTCTCAGCTTTTTCTTCCATCATTTTTTTATCAACATTTTCGTATTCTTCAATTGACGGTACATTTTCTTCGTAAAGACTTGCAGCCGCATCCTTCAACGAATTATATGATTCATCCTTGTTAAAATCGTATTTTACCTTTGAAAGAGATTTATCGAATACAGATTTTTTCTTAATAGGTTCGTATTTAAAGCTCTGGTCTGTTTCATCGTCAGACTCTTCATCCTCTTCTTCTGAAGAATCTGAATCATCAGAATCACCTTCTTCATTAGAACCGGAGCCATTTCCACCACCACTTTCCTTTGCAGAATACTCAGAAACTTCATATTCATCGCCAAACTCACCGTTGCCGGAACCATTTTTGTCCGCAAATCTTGATTTACCGTTTTTGTAGAACAATTTCTGATTTACGCTTTCGGCAATAACACCCGCACCCAAAATCTCTATGATAATGAGCATAAGACCGGTAACTACAGTAATAATAATTTTTACAGTAGAAGCAGAGTTTGAGCTAACTGCAAGGATTGAACGGCAGATTTTTTCTGTAAGAACAGCTGTAAAGAATGGAATTAAAGCCGTAAGCAAACGCATAGTCTTCTGGCTAGTCCACTTAGTTGCAAAACAGGACATTCCTGCAATAAAAAGGAAAACAGGAATGATTATGCTTGAAAATCCATAAACTGTATAAAGCATGTTTCCTAAAAAGTAGAAAACATTATTGTGTCCGGGACCACCAATTCCAAAATCCAGCAGCTGGAGCAGCAGACTTATGGAAAGCAGCGCAGAAAGGACGAGCAAAATGCTTCCTGTTAAGACACTTGAATTATTTCGATAGCTATTTCTAATAGTACTTCTAGTATTTTTCGATGATTTCATAGTTCCATTATCGGAAAATAAAAAAAAGATTTTAGTTTTTAGTTGTTAGTTATTGGAAAAAAAGTATAATAGAAGTATGAAAACATCATCTATCAAAACAATCGGTATTTTAACTTCTGGTGGCGATGCTCCTGGCCTTAATGCAGCAATCAGAGCTTTGTGTATTTCCGGCAAAAACAAGTACGGAATGAAGTTTATTGGTATTCGAGATGGATATCGCGGTCTTATTGATAACGATACCTTTAAGATGGATAAAATGGATTTTTCCCAGATGATTTCTGAAGGTGGAACCATTCTTGGAACTTCAAGGGTAAAGCCTTTTAAAAATCCTAAACCGGACCCAAAAACCGGACTTTTCCCTGTAGAAGCAATCAAAGAAACCTTTAAAAAGAATAAACTTGATGCTCTTGTGTGCCTTGGCGGTAACGGAACAAACACAACCGCGTCCCTTCTTTACGATTCAGGCTTTAATGTAATAGGGCTCCCAAAAACGATTGATAATGATATTGCAGTTACAGAGCAGACCTTTGGTTTTCATACAGCAATTGATATAGCTACAGAGGGAATTAATGCAATTCGAACTACAGCAAGAAGCCACGGACGAGCAATGGTTGTAGAGATTATGGGCCACAAGGTTGGCTGGCTAGGGCTTTATGCAGGAGTTGCCGGTAATGCAGATATTATTCTTCTTCCAGAGATTCCTTATGATATTAAAAAGCTTGGTGATTTTATTAAAAAACGCTATGACGAACAGGGATATGCAATAATTGCGTGTTCAGAAGGTGCCGTAGATATTGAGGAAGCTAAGCTTGGCAAAAAAGATTTTAAACGGGCTCGACTTGAAATGCCTCAATCTGTAGCATACCGTGTTGCACAGGAAATAGAAGCAGAAACTGGTATAGAAACAAGAACTTCGGTTCTCGGATATTTACAGCGTGGTGGTTCTCCATCTGCTTATGATATTCTTCTTGCAACAGAGCTTGGAACCGCAGCTGCCGATTTCCTTGCAAATAAGGATTTTGGAAAGCTCATTGGTATAACCGACGGTGCAATTACAGGTATTCCGCTTTGTGATATTGCCGATAAACTTAAAACTGTTACAGAAGACAGTGCCATGCTTAAAACAGCACGTGCACTTGGAATATGTTTTGGAGACTAAAAGTTGGAAACTGCAACTAAAGGCGAGCTGAAATGCCACCGTTGCCCTGTCTGCGACGGATTTGGCTGTCCTGGAAATATGCCGGGCCTTGGCGGAGTATTTGAAAGCAAAAACTTTCAGCTCAACTGCGCTGCCTGGGGTGATTTAAGGAAAAAGGCTGAACTCGAAGGCAAACTTAATGAACTGCAACAGATAACAGTTACTCCCAACAAAATCCGCTGCGGTCCGGTTACCGGTGCTGTAGAAAACATTGGTTATACCCACGAAAGAGACTTTTACTACCCCTATCTAAAAAATGCCGCCGAAGCAGGCCACGGTCTTTGCGTTGGCGACGGCTGCCCCGACGAAAAACTCCTTTACGGAATAGACGCCGTAAAAGCACTTGGACAATCGGCGGCATTTTTCCTCAAACCCTACCCTACAGACCGCCTGCTGGAGCGACTCACCTGGATTAAACCCTACGCCGAATACATTGGAATAGACATAGACTCCTACAACATTGTAACAATGCGAAACCTTGTAAACCTTGAAAAAAAGACAGCCGCTCAATTAAACGCTTTCCGCAAAGAGTTTGATGTACCGTTTGTAATAAAAGGCCTTTTTACAGATGATGATATAGAGCTTGTCCGCCAGGTTAAACCCGATGTTGTTTACATCTCTAACCACGGTGGCCGCGTAGAAACCCGAATTGGCAGTACCGGTGATTTTTTAGCCCAACATGCCGCTGAACTCAAAAAATACTGCAAACAAATCTGGGTAGACGGCGGAATCCGCACTCTCGCCGATGTACAAACTGCATTGTATTACGGCGCCGACCAGGTAATAATCGCCAGACCGTTCATTCGGGCAACCTTTGACGAGGAACCATTCCTGCTTACTTAGTTCAGCACATCCTTCCAGTATTTTGTAAAGAATATATTCTTAACTCTGGAGCTTTTAGGCTTAACATATCTGTAGGAACCAACCTGTGCTCCAACATGATGAATACAGAAGCCATGTGCTCCAATAGGCATCTGATTTTCCTGTGAAGCATCATAGAAGTACGGTACACTCAATTCACCATAGTAATATAAACCGGTATTAAAAATATCAATTGGAGTAAAATACAAGGCATCAGAAGAGTTTCCAATCTGCCTGTTCAAGGTGATATAATTCGGATCATTAACTTTATCTGCTGATTTATTATTTATAAGGATTTTATAAAAGTTTTCAAAAACATAGTCAAAATCTGCATACCGTTCAACACCCTTTTCATCAACATATTTCTGATTGCAGGCTTTTAATGCTTGTGTAACAGATTCTTCATTTACATATTCATTGGTAAGCATCTGGTGAAAAAGTTCAATACCACCAAAATTACGTACCAGATATGCCCCGAAAGCATACGCACAGGCATAAGAAGCAAGAACATCTTCACCTTCTCGCCAGTTTGTAAAACCCGCATAATAATACTTATTGAAAGTTGTCAGCCTGCCCTGAGAAGAATCATAACTTGCAAGACCTAATTTCTTCTGGAATAAATCTTCCATTACCATTGAAAGCATTTCTGTAAACCAGGTTTCATAATAAATATTATGTTTTACAGTTTTACTTGCATAATTCAAATAATGGTTATATTCATGAACTACAGTTGAGTACATATATTTTTCGTTCATTAAATAACAATAAGAGTCAAGATAAATAAAAGCACCCTTATTAGAGCTAAGTGAATCATAAAAATCGTTATACCAGCAATATCCCCAGGTGGTTACATCACTTTTCTGATTAGCATCATTATAAAGGTCTGCAAGTACAATATTTAATTTCTCTGTAGGATTTGCAAAGGACTGACTTGCCTTTGTAGTATAAATATGTGAACCTGCCAGCTGCTCTTCCAGAGCTATTATTCTTTCAAACTGGTTTGCAATAGATTTAAACAGCTGCTTTTCAATAAATGTTCTTCTTGGAATCAAACTCGAATTTGAATCTACAAACCAGACATAACAATTATCAGAAACATATTCACAGGTAGCTAAAGGTGCATACATTGAATTATTATTATCAAGCAGAAAAATATTTTTTACATCCCCAACCTTGTAATTTTTCTTTACAACCTCACAAGGAAAGCCTTCTTCGGCCTGTGGCTCAACATTTTCTTCCCGAGCACGCTGACTTGATTTACTGTTTTGAGCCTCTTTGTGTGCTTCACGCTGTTCTTTTAAAAAAGCATGATTCCATTCATCGGTTTTAAGATAATCATTATGATGATTTACATAATCTTCATATCCAATAAAACTTTCCTTAGAATCCTGTGCCTTGTGAACAACAATTTCTTCACAATCATCTTTAAGTTCACTTTCACGTGCAGTAACAGATGAAACATAACCTGTCTGTTCGGCATCAATATCCATTTCAGAATTGTTTATTTTTACCCAAAAAGTGTGGTCATAATTTTGATTGTATGCCGTAATATCAGGCGGAACTTCTTTACAACCAGTAATACCCAGCAAACTTGTAAAAACAATTGTTAAAACAAAACCAACAGACCATACACTAATTTTTTTACAATTCTTTTTCATTTGTTACTCCATTGTGAATATTACCATTTTCGTTTATATTTAAGCAATGAATAATCAGAAAAAAAATCATAATATGCAGCTTTTACAAGAGCTTGCAGCTAAAAATGGCCCACTTTGTGTTGGTTTAGACACCGATCCTTCTTATTTACCGGAATCGGTACTTAAAAACTTTGCAACCCCGGCTCAGGCTGTTCTTGCCTATAACCGCGAAATTATCAGACGGGTTGCTGCCGATAATTCTGCATGCTGTTTTAAGGTACAGATTGCCTATTACGAAGCAATGGGGCTTGAAGGCTTAAAGGTTTATGCCGAAACATTAAAGCTCGTGCGTGAAACAGGACTTATTGCAATTTCAGATATTAAACGTGGTGATATTGGCGCCACATCAGATGCTTATGCCCGCGCTCATTTTACAGGCGATTTTGAAACAGACATAATCACAATAAATCCATATATGGGCTTTGATACGCTCAAGCCGTTTACAAAATATGCTGCCCCGGAGCTTGGCGGTAAAGGTGCATTTGTTCTTCTCTGTACTTCAAATCCGGGAATGGTTGATATTGAACACCAGGAATTAAAGTCTGGCGGACTCTTGCTGGAAAAGGTTGGCGATGAAATTGCCAGAACAAACGAAGAACTCAAAGAAACATACAAAGCAATTTACGGTGAACAGACTTGCGGTGCAATTGGTGCAGTTGTTGGTGCAACTCAGGAAAAAGATGCACGCTGGATTCGCGACAAATATCCGCAGACATTCTTTTTAATTCCGGGCTACGGTGCACAAGGCGGTGCTGCTGCAATTTGTAAAACCCTGCTTGAAAAAGCCGGCGGTGCAGTTAATTCAAGCCGCGGTATTCTTTGTGCCTGGAAAAAGGATGAAGATTTAGCAGCCAAAATAGAAGCAGGCACTCTTTGTCTTGCGGACATAGCCGATTCTGCAGCAAAAGCAAGCTTACTCAGTAAAGAAGATTTAACAAAATAGCAAAAGTTGGAGTTTTTATGTATAAAGATTGCGAAGGTGTACCTTATCCCGTTTTTTGTGAAGGATTAGTTTGTGGCTGTGAAGCTGTAGATGGAGCAGTTCCGGCTGGCAGCGTTTATAAATTGAGTGTTGAATCAAAACAGACACAGATGCCGCTTCCGGGGCAGTTTTATATGCTCCATGCTGTAAGAAGCAGTACACTTCTTGGTCGCCCGATAAGCATTTATCACGCAGAAAAAAAGGAAGATGGAACAATTGCTCTTGAGTTTTTAATCCTTGTTAAGGGAAAAGGTACAACAGAGCTTTGCGGCTTGCGTGAGGGAGATAAAATCCAGCTTTTAGGACCGTGCGGAAACACATTTTGCCTGGATTGCCGGGTTGAACCCGACAATGACAGTTTGGATTGCACGGCTTCTGACGGCAAAAAAATCTGTATTGTGGGCGGTGGAATTGGTGTTGCACCTGTTGCAGGTTTTGCAGAAGGATTAGCACCAAAAAGCTACGATTTTTATGCTTCTTTTAAGTCTGGCTCGTATGGGCTGGAAAACTTAGCTGCTGACAAACTTGTTATTACTACAGATGACGGTTCGGTTGGTGTTCACGGAATGTTGCCGGCGGCGCTTACCGAACAGGCTTTGCGGGATGGTAACTACAGTGCAGTTTATGCATGCGGACCAACTCCAATGCTTAAATATGTAAAAAAGGTTGCAGAAGCATGCGGAATCCCCTGCTGGCTCAGTATGGAATCGCACATGGCCTGCGGTGTGGGCTGCTGCCTTGGCTGTACAATTGATACAACTGAAGGCAAAAAACGCTGCTGTAAGGAAGGTCCTGTTTTTGATTCAAGGATTCTGTTCCCGGAAAGCTGTGAAAAAGCGGACGATAACAGCAAGACAAATGGTAACAAACAGGCTGCTGTTCAGAAAGCAAACACAAACATTACCGCAGACTTATCTGTTACAATTGCAGGCGTAAAGTTCCAGAATCCTGTGATTGGCTGTTCAGGAACGTTTGGATTTGGCACTGAATATTCCACAATCTTTGATGTAAACCGCCTTGGTGGAATCTGCTCAAAGGGACTTACACTCGAACCGCGCGAAGGCAACGATGGAATCCGTGTGTGGGAAACTCCAGGTGGCCTTATGAACTCAATCGGGCTTCAGAATCCAGGAATCCCGCATTTTATAGAAAAAGAGCTGCCTGAGATGATGGCGCTTAAACCTGTTGCAATTGCAAACCTTTCGGGAAGCTCGCTGCAAACTTATGTTGAAGGCGCAAAGCTGCTCCAGAAAACCAATGTTCCTATGATTGAGCTTAATATTTCCTGTCCGAATGTTAGTGCAGGTGGTGCTGCCTTTGGAATGACGTGTGCCGCTGCAAGTGAAGTTACAGCAGCTGTGCGTGCCGTTACCGATAAGCCGCTTATTGTAAAGCTTACACCTCAATCTCTGGAGCTGAATGCTGTTGCCCTGACCTGTATTAAAGCAGGTGCCGATGGAATAAGCCTTTGCAACTCTTTCCAGGGAATTGCAATTGATATAGAAAGGGCTGTCCCTGTTTTTGATAAGGTTAAAGCTGGACTTGGTGGTCCTGCAATCCGTCCTATTGCCGTACGGCTTGTGTACGAGCTTGTTCAGGCAATAAACACACTGCCTGCTGAACAGCGCGTGCCTGTAATTGCAATTGGCGGTATTGCTACCTGGCAGGATGCAGTTGAGTTCATTATGGCGGGCGCTTCGGCAATAGAGGTTGGTACCGCTACGTTCGCAAATCCGCTTGCAATGATTGAAATAATTGATGGTCTTAAAGCATTTATGGAACGCAAAGGCTACACTTCAATTGAAGCTATGAAGGGGTTAATTTTGTAGCCTACTTCCAGTCTTTTATTTCGTTTGCCAGAATCTCAGCAATTTTTCTGTGAGTTTTAGCACTTGGATGCCAGTCGGTGCCAACGCCATCGTGGTCCTGGTCCTGAACCGGGAAACGTACAAACTTTGTCTTTACATTCGGAAACGTTCTTGCAAAGCGGGCAAAGGCTTCTTCTTCGGAATCACAAAGCTCCTGTCCCATTACACCAAGGCAGCCCAGAATCTTTGCTTTTGGAGAACGACGGTGAATGGCTTCCAGTAACTGCTCATAAAGATTTACAAAGCTGATTCTTCTGTCTTCAAGGCCGCGAACCCAGCTTGTATCGTTAGTTCCAAGATTTATAACTACAATATCTGGTGAAAATCTGCTTTCATCCCAAACTTCCGGCTCAATTCCAAGCTTGTAAGAAAGAAAACGGTCGGTATAAGGCCAAAGCTGGCTCATAAGAGGTTCTGCAGTATTTGGAAGCATTACAGTAAGCGGATCTGTATAGCAGGAAATAAGTCCTATTCCACTACGGCTTACTACCTCATACTCTGCTCCCAGAGCCTTTGCAGTAAGATAAGCATAGGCTAAATCTGGGCGTTCCTGTTTTGTTGTAAAGACATCTTTTTCCCACACGCCTTCAATACCATAACCACAGGTAATACTGTCGCCAATAAACTCAAGCTTTAATGGTCTTACAGGATTATCAAATCCACCATCTGAACCTGTAACCTCGTCTTTTATTAGTTCACCAATAATTTCTGCACCCGCAAAGCCGGAATAACCATAAACCGCTTCACTTAACCGCATTACCTTTATCTGGACTCTCTTTTCTTCTGCACTTTCAAAAAGGATGATGTTGTTTTCTTTTTCTTCAAGTACAACCTTTTTCATTGAAGTTGTCTTAGTTTCTGTATCGTCCAGATTCTGAACAAAAACTCCAAGCACGCCCTTTGCTTCGTCTTCAAGAAGATGAGAATCGCTCACGATTTTACAGGTGGCTTTTCTTCCCTTAATGGAAAACTCAAAACCGCTTGCAGAAAAATCAAAATAGCGTATGCCGTTGTGGTCCAGAGTACGTCCGAACCATTTTATATCTGATGATGAAAGTTTCATTTTATTACCTCTTTAATCTGTAAACCTTAGAATTGCGGTCTGGAGACCATTTTGCACGGCGTTCCTGCGGGAGTGATTCGATTGAATCTTCGGTAAATCCAAGCTTTTCAAACCAGTCGATTGCCTGTGTAGTCATTATAAAAACTGATGCAGCACCTTTTTCCTTTGCCTGATTTATAAGCTTTTCAATCATTTTAGGACCAATTCCCATGCGGCTGTAAACTTCATCAACAGCAACCGCCGCAATTTCTGCCTGACCATCTTCATAAAAATGAAGGGCCGCACACGCATGTATACCGCCATCAAGCTCGTAAACAATGTAATCTTCAAGCGCAACTGCCAAATCTTCCTGAGTACGCGGTAACAGCTTTCCACTTTGAATAAAAGGACGCATAACCGAAAGCACAGAAGGAATGTCTGTCTGGGCCATCGGGCGGATTTTGCCGTAATTGTTTGTGTAAATCATTGTACCGGAACCAAAATCGCTGAAAATCTCGGTAAGAAGAACACCATCAAGGTTACCGTCCACAAAATGAACACGCGTAACACCCTGGCGGCAGGCCTCGGAAGCAAGCCGCAGGAAAGTCAAATCCTTGGCATTATCATATTTGCCGGAAAGAAGCACGTTAACCTGAATTAAATCCAGAGCTGCAATCTTTCCATTTTCTGAAACTGTAAAATGATTTTCTGCCAGTGATGAACCGTTTTGCTCATTTTGTTCGAGTGCCTTAAAATCTGCTTCGTTAAAGCCGCCGTCTTCCATTACATAAAAAAGCTTATCGGCCTTGAGTGCAATTGCAACCTGCTGGGCAAGAACCGTGGAAGAAATATTATAAGGATGACCGACCGTACTCCAGCCAATGCACGGGAAAATAGGGATAAAACCATCGTTCAAAACTGTCCGCAGGGAGTCAGAATCAAGACGTTCAATTTCGCCGGCAGTACCATAATCAAAACCGTTTATAATTCCCTTGCTGCGGGCTTTTACCCAGTTACCGATTACCGCAGTAATATTGTTTGCGGCAAGACTTGTCATAATCGTATTTGAAACGTCAAAGGCTGCCATTTTAATAAGCGGCATAGCCTGAGCAGAAGCAATTCGTATGTGTTCGCGGTAAGTCCAGGTAATATTGTTTGCACTTAAAACTTCGTCAATACGGGTTCGCGCTCCGGGAATAATTACAACCTGAAGACCGGCTTCGTGGAGCAGGGCAATATCGCGGATATGCGAAGTGAAAAGTGGCGAAGAAATAGTTTTATCGTCAAGATAAATTACAATAAGAGCATTCTTAAACTTCTGGAGATAGCGGATTACATCTCGTACATTTTCTGCCTTTTTACTACTAACCATAGAAACAGTATAGCAAATTAGTTGCGGTAGAAAAAGTGGGGCACAAAAAAAAGCTGCCCAGCTAAAGTCAGGCAGCTTTTTATTTGGAAAAATCAAACTATCTGATTAAAAAATCAGGTAGTTTGAAACTTTAAGATTAAACCTTACTTGATTGTAATTTTGTAAGTAGCTTCGTTATCTGAAGTATCCTTAATTGTAATTGTGATTTCGTCATCAATGTACCAGTAAGCATCCTCAAATGTAATTGTTGCAACATTAGGATTAGAAGTATTGTATGCAACTACAGGGTCAGCAACTGTTGTGTTGTGATCTCCAGAACCAAGTCCTGCATTTGTATTGGTATTTCCTGCTACAGTAGCTGTTACAGTCTTAATCCATTCATTACTTGTAAGATTCAATACAAAGTCAATATTCTGAGCCTGGTTTGTTGTAGAGTCATCACATTCAAGAGCAACACTTGTTGTATTTGTTCTATAGCGTGTAGAATCTATCTGTGTGAATCCAGTAATTGTGGTTCCTGGAGTTGTTGTAATATTTGTAAGTTCAGAAGCCTTTCCATCAGAAAGTTCTGCCTTGTAAACAGTCTTTACACCATCAAGCTCTTTAACAATTGCAACATTTACATGTCCACCATACTTGAATGCATCTGCATCTAAGGCAGCAGTTGAAACGTAAGTCTTTGAAGCACGACCAAGTCTGTAAGTAGTAACACCACCAGTTCCGGCAAGTGATGTACCATTTTCATCAACACCTTCTGTTGCAGCTGTACTTACTGAATAAGTATCTGTTTCTGCATTCTTTACATAGATAGTATATTTTGCAAGACTGTTTGTTACAGAAGAATAAGCTGTATCAAACTCAAACTTAACAGCAGCACCGTTACCAATTTCATATCCCTAGCTTTTATACGTCAATTAAAAAGGTTTAACGTAAAAATAGAGTTTTTCTCGCAAATAATGCAAAATGCTACTATCAGTTGCTTTTTATTGTGATTAGTTTATTTATTTCGCAAAAATAATTTGTAGATAAAACGATTTTTTTTAACTTTTTTTACACTTTTTTCTCATAAATGGTTAAATAAAAAAAGGGCTGCCCGAGAGCAACCCTTCTACAGATATTCGGGTCAAGCCCGAAGCGAAGGCGAATACTAACTGGAAACAACCAATCATACTGCCTTCGCAGGAAGTTTTGCTTTGCAAAACTTCCCATTTTTTTATTTTTTACCGAAAATGTCGAAGTAGCCGGCAATGAATACTACCAGGATGATAAGCGGTGCAATGTAGCGGAGGTAGAACTGAACAACCTTGTTCTTAGGGAACTTAATTCCTTCTCCGGCATCGGCTTCGGCAATAAAGCCATCCCAGCCCCACCCCTTCTTAAGAGTACAGAAAAGGAGGAATAACATAGAACCAAGTGGCAACAGATTCTGGCTTACAATGAAGTCTTCCAAAGCATCGATTGAACCAATGTGAGCACCAAAGTGTACGCCAGACCAAACGTTCATACCAAGAGCAGCAGGAGTAGCCAAAACGAGCATAGCTGCAAAGTTGATAAGAACAGCCTTTCTGCGACTCCAGCCAAACTTATCCATTGGGAATGCAACGATATTCTCAAATACTGCAATTACTGTAGAAAGTGCAGCAAAGCTCATAAAGAGGAAGAAGAAAGCTCCAACAATACGTCCTGCAACAGGTCCCATTGAATTGAATACGTTTGGAAGAGACATAAATGCAAGTCCTGCACCAGAAGAAGCTTCTACATTGAATGCAGCACAAGCTGGGAAGATGATAAGACCGGCACAAATAGCTACGAATGTATCAAGTCCAATTACGCGGAGAGATTCACCTGTAAGTGAGTGGTCTTTACCAATGTAAGAACCAAAGATTTCCATAGAACCAATACCAAGAGACAAAGTAAAGAAAGCCTGTCCCATAGCTGCATAAATTGTATCCCAAAGTCCGTGTTCTCCGCTTACAAGAGCCTTGAAGTTAGGTTTAAGATAGAATGCATAGCCGGCACCTGCTCCAGGAAGGAATGCAACGTAAATTGCAAGACCAATCATAATTACCATAAGGGCAGACATCATAATCTTTGTAATGCGCTCAACACCCTTCTGAAGACCAAGGAAACAGGTTCCAAATCCAATTACGATTACTACAACCATCCAAATCAAAAGAGTTGAAGGGCTGCCAACTGTTTCGTTTACGAATACATTAACAATTTCATCGCCGCCAAGACCAACAAACTTTCCGCCAATCATCTGGAAGAAATATTTAAGGAACCAGCCAGATACTACTGTATAGAACATCATCAAAAGATAGTTACCTGCTACAGCAAAGCCCCCATAAATGTGCCACTTTGTTCCTTCTGGCTCAAGTGTTTTGAAAGCTTCTGCCATACTCTTGCGTGAAGCACGTCCAACAGCAAACTCACAAACCATTACAGGAAGTCCAAGAATTACAAGGAATACAAGATAAATAAGAACAAATGCTGCTCCACCGTATTTACCTGTGATGTAAGGAAAGCGCCATACGTTTCCTAATCCAATTGCACATCCAGCAGACAATAACAAAAATCCAAGTCTACTGCCTAAAGTTTCGCGATTCTGCTCGCCCATAATAAAGTCTCCTAATTTTTTTTAAGATTAATTATTATAGATAGAAACATACAAAAAAGTAAAGTAGGAGATATATCTTGCTTGATTTTTCCAGCTTAGTAACGAAATATTGCAATAAACCTTTATATTTAAGATATTATATATATGGAGAAAAATAGATTTATGAGAAAAATTGAAAAACTTTCAAAACAATTGGTAATTTTATCTTTTATGACACTTTTTTGTGCTGCAAGTCTTTTTGCACAGAAAACACACCGTCCGGGTCCGGGAGCAGGTAGAGGGCCTGGATCACGCGAAGAATGTTTGGCTCCAAACCCACGGACAATTTCTGTTTCTGGCAGCGGTTCGGTAAAGGTTCCTGCTGACATGGCAAGACTGACATTTTCGGTACTCACCAAAGAATCAACTGCGCTTGCTTCTGTTCAGAACAATGCAGCAAGAATGAATAAGGTTTACGACGCGCTTAAGAAAATCGGCATTTCGGAAGATAATATTTCTACTGCAAATTACAGCCTGTATCAGGAAACATTCTGGAAGGATGGAAAAGATGTTCCCGGCCAGTATGTTACCTCTAACAACATTATTGTAATTCTTGAGGATGTTTCTAAAGCTGGTCTTGTAATAGACACTGCAATTTCTGCCGGTGTAAATCAGATGAATGGAATATCTTTTCTTGTAAAGGATTCAAAAGCTGCACTTGAACAGGCCCGTATTCTGGCATTTCAGCAGGCAAAGGAAAAGGCAGAGTTGTTTGCAAAGGAAGCAGGATGTCAGCTTGGAAAAGTAATTTCGATTATGGAAAACTCAGGCTCGTATCCTGTTGTAAGGGAAATGGCAGATGCTAAAATGATGGCTACATCAAACTCTACTACAATTTCTGCCGGACAGGATTCGGTTACTGCAACTGTTTCTGTTGTATTTGAATTGAGATAAAAAAATCCCCCGAAACCAAAACCGGCTCGGGGGCATTAGTTAGTTCAAACCTTCAAGGTATGCTTTAGTGAAAATCTTGTCAGGTAGAGCATCAAACGTCAAATCGGAAATAACCTGCTGAGTTTGTTCGCCTTTGTTCAATTCGTCGCGGACAATTGCCTGGGTTGAAACATAACCGGCGGGAACCTTTGAATACTTTGGAATAAGAATTGTTCGCATTAGGCGGTCTGAACCGGAAAAATCCTCCTGCTTAAGAACAAGCGGAATATCCTGGCGAATATAAAACTTTGTTTTAGCGTAAGACGGTTCCTTTGTTTTTGCTACCAAAGTGATGATATTTACCGGATACTTACCAAGAGTTCCTTCTTCAAAAGCGGCAACCTCATAATTTTCACGCCAGCGGTTTTCGTTCTGCTCAACATCGTCCAGCTTAATGTCTGAATCGCCAAGAGCTTCTTTTATAGAAGTGTGCGTAAACTTTCGGCTGATTGGATCATAGGACCAGATGTTATCACCGTTTCGTAAATAACCAACGCCCTTATCTGCCTCCGGGAAAAGCTGAACTATTGTCATCAAATCCTTGTCGGTTCGCTCAAAAATCTTGTACTGCAAGTTTTCCTTTGGTTTGCCCGGCTTTTCTACAACTAGCGAAACAGTTGCCGAATAATCTCCGTGATAAGCAAGATTGTCATCGGTAGATTCCATAATCTTATAAGCCTTTTCCGCATCATCAGCTGAAACCTGTGCAAAAACAGCTCCAGCCAGAAGTGCAGCTGCCATGAAAATACCAATTATTTTTTTCATTGTTTTCTCCTAAGTTGTATATCTAAAACCGCGTAAGTGTATTTTTAGTAACAATAATATAGCATAACATCAATTATACTGCAAAGCCTATAGGTTTACTGTTGCAGGCTTTTTCTTCCTGAATTTTACAAAGCTCTGAGGTGATGAGTTGTGATGTAATTTCTGTTTTCGGCATGAATCTTATTTTTCCGAAAAGAGAAGCAAAATCGCCAGGAGTAACAGAATTATATTTTGCAATTGCAGAAAGCTGTTCCTCATCAAAATCATAAGAACCGAAAAAACTTAACAAAAGCTTTTTTATTCCACCACGACGGAGTGGCTTGAACTCTGTAAGGATGTGAAAACGTCGCTGCATTGCAGGGTCCATAATCTGGCGTAGATTAGTTGTACAAATGAGGATGCCGGAAAACTCTTCCATCTGAGTGAGAAACTCGTTTACTGTTGTGCGTTCCCAGCTGGTTCTTGCGTTAGAGCGGTCGGTAAAAAAAGAATCGGCTTCATCAAACAGAAGAATGTCTCCACTGCTTTCTGCCTGCTCAAAAGCCTTTTTTATATTTTCTTCGTTTTCGCCCACATACATTCCAAAAATATCACTCGGCCGTTTTATAATGATTTTCTTGTTCAACTTTTCGGCAATATAACGGGCAAGCTCTGTTTTACCTGTTCCGCTGAGTCCGTAAAAAAGCATTCTGATTCCGTTGCCGGCTTCATCATTATTGTTGTTAGCTTCAGCAAACTCCTGGGCATTCATTACCATATCTACTATGTTCTGTGCGGGAATTGATGTGTTCAAAACAGAAAGGTCGTAGCTGGAGCGAACATTTTCGCGCATTTTCTTTTTGCCATAAATTAAAGTTGAGTTTGATTCAAGAACTTTCTTCACATCACTTACAATCTGTCCTTCATTTGTACCGTTCAAATCCATTGCGCTTACAGTTTTTACCATATTGTCTACAGAAGCACCTGTAACACGATACTTTCCGCACAAATCTACAAGCTCGGAATGAAGCTCTGTACTCATGTTGATTTTATTGAGTTTTGTATCGGCAATTGTTTTAAGCATGGAGCGGCTCATCTCGCTGAACTTAATTGAATATGTAAAGCGTCGCCTGGTAGATTCATCAAGCTCGTGAGTATAATTCAAAATCCAGATTACCTTATTGTTAGATTCCTCTAACATCTTGTTTACAATACCCTTCTGAGGCAGGCTGAAAGTCATTCCGAAAAATGAACCTTGTGTTTTTAATATACCTTCTGCTTCATCAACAATAATTACAGAATCTTTTTTGTAAAGAGAAAGCAGACTGTTCAAACGACAGAGAGGATTCTGGTCAGAATCATCATTGCTAACCTCGAGCTCATTTTTGAAGATGAGTGTTTTTAAACCAAGTGAGTGAACAAGAGAACGAGCGAATTGAGTTTTACCTGCTCCAGCTGCTCCGTAAAGAAGCAGATTCATTGGTGCATCATTTTTTAAAAGCCGGGATGCAAGTGCAATTTCATCTTCCTTTACAGAATAAGACTGTAATGGATAAAAATCTTTTTTGTCATCAACCTTCAGAACATCGGTGAACAGGGAATCTATATGACCATCGTAAATACAATTCTTGACATCATCAGCTATCTCACCCTGATTATCAACAAGACCATAAGCAACAAGTTTTTTGTCTTTACGTAAATACGTAAGCACGGTTTTTATTGGTACATTCAAACACTTTGCAAAAAGAGAAACTGGAGTTTCATTACCAGACCTGATTAAAGTACTGAACAAGCGATTCAACTCACGCATAGTAGCACTGAGATATGAAATATTTAAGATTTTGCCCTCCATCTCAGAGAGCAGGAAGTCTGAAATCATAAAGTTTGCGAATCTATTTTTTGGCAAAAAGATTGCATTTGCAACATTATTATCTATTGAAATCTCTTTTGGAAGCGTAAAGCTTTTTCGTCGTTTATCTGCCTTTTCAAAAAAAGTAAAAGCTATAATACGGGAAAACCATTCGCTTTTTCCGGCAAAAACCGCGCGAACAAGATTAATTTCATCTTCATTGTCAGAGCTCCATCCTCCATCGTTATCATAAATATCTTCATCTTCTTTATAATGAGTTTTGAGTTTTCCATTCATATCATACGGATTTGGATTGTCAGGATTCTCTTTTGCTGGAGTAAGTTTCTTTGATTTTATATGCTGATTAATTACTGCCTGAATTACAAGACGTGAATGCTCTGTAAGATTCAAAGCAGAAACAAGCGCTTCATACAATACCTGACATTCTTCGTTTCGTTCCAAATCTTCAATATCTAAACTTATCAAATAAAGAAAATAAGCAACTGAAAGATTCTGCGCCTTTGACAAATCCTTTACAGAATAAAAATAATTTCCTCGCATAACAGGCCTCCTTTGTAAGAATACAGTTTTATATATAAATATAAGTTACTTGTCTCTCAATTGATGATAGAGTAGAAAAATATTTTGGGCGAAGATTTTTGTGGGTGAATGTACTATTAATAATATAGTGGTTTTTGAGGAAATGTCATTAAAGTTGTGGTGTTTAAAGCTCCAAGTACAAATCTTCGCGAAGGTGTTAAAGTTGAAACAGCCCTAGCCTCATATTCTTTTACAACAAAAAAACTTCAGATCAGCTGTTATGTTGGAGATACGCTTATTGAAAAGGACGCAGAATTAGCTCGAAAGTTTCATTTAGAACCCTTCACAATGAATGTTCAATCTTTATCCAGAACCTTTATAGATAAAGTCTATGCAAGCTGCGATTATTATATACAAGGGAAAAGCAGACGGCTTTCCCGTCATCTTTATGATTTATATAAAATATCACCGGGCAAGTCTGAGCATCTGTCCGTCTGCACAAGATGGAATAAACATAAGCGAATTAATCTACAAATATTGTACAGAGGATTACTACAAAAAAGATTTTGAAATTATCAGTGAAACATTGATTAATGAAGATATTTCTTATTCAGAAGTATTGGCAACAATAAAGATAATTGCTAACTTTGATTTCTGGTAAAAACTTAATATGAAAACTTATATTTAAAGCCAACTGTCGGACTTGAACTCTCCCTATTCGGTCGGCGCTCACTACGGTACTCGGTTCAAGTCATAAAAAAAGCTTTTCCAACAACTGGAAAAGCTTATATTAATTTACAAGCCAACTCCCGGACTTGAACCGAGTACCTGCGCGTTACGAGGGCGCTGCTCTACCAGGTGAGCTAAGTTGGCAAATAAAATGAATAATTAGGAACTAGCGGATTGTGTTGCCACTGCGGGTGTCGTACATTCGTTTCATGTCGACAATGTTGTTTACAATCACGTAGTTTTCGTACATTTCAATCTTTCTCTTTTCTACAAGCTTGTTCATTTCTTCGTGAGTAACTTCAAGAGAAAGACCTGACCAATGTGCCATATCGGAAATTGTAACATTAAAGCGTCTTGCTTTTTCGGCAGGGTTTGCAATAGGGTTCATTTCATCAAGCATAAGGAATACATCAGCCAGACGAGCCTGCAAATCCTTAACAACAAGGATTCTAAAGCGGCGTTTCTGGTCGTAAATACGCTTGCAGAAAAGCTTAAGAAGAACAAGGGCAATCTGAGGGTTTCCGGTAATCAGAAGCTCAAAGTTTTCTTTGTTGAACTCAAGACATTTTACATAACCGCTTGCCATACAGGTAGCAGAACGCGGAGAATTATCAAGAATAGCCATTTCGCCAAAGAACTCGCCCGGTTTAAGAATATCAAGATTCTTTAAAGTACCGTTTACGCTCTTTACAAGCTGAACTTTTCCACTCTGAATCAAATAGAAACAGTCACCCGGTTCATATTCGGCAATAATTACCTGCCCAGGCTCATATTCCTTTGCAAAACGCTCGAAGGCAGGAAGAGAAAAGAGCTTAAGAGATGATGATGAACCTTCAGCAACATCCGGAGTTGGACTAAGCCTGCTCTGAGCCTTTAATCTTTCATTCTTTATTTTTGCTTCTGTATATAATTTTGCAACTTCATCACGTTTTGGAGTATTAGGATAGCGGGTAAGGAACTTAAGATAAACATCACAAGCTGAACGATACTGTTCATCCTCATAAAAGCTCTGCGCTACAGAAAGCATTCCAGACTGCTGGTCAACCGAAACGTTATTAAGGATAGATTCTGTTTTTTTATGAATCTGACGGAGCTGGTTGGAGAAAACACGGAGCATTTTCATTATAAGCTGCTTGTTATTACTTACAAGGATTTCAAACTCCTGTACTGTAAGAGCAACTGCAATAGTAGGAACAAGGGCTGTAGCAGTTTCTTCGCGGGCAAAATGTCCTAAAGCAGATTTTACGCCAAAAAACTCACCGCTTTTTACCTGTTCAGCAACAGCCTGACCCGTTTCAATATCAGTACTTGATAAAAGGACAGCGCCCTGCTGCATGATGAAAACTCTTTCATCACGATCCCCTTCAAAGTAAATGATAGACCCTTTTGTGTATTGCATCGCTTTTGGCATAAATGAATCTTTCTCCTAACTCTAATAAACTATATTATATCATAACTTTAAAAAATATGCTATTCTAAAAGTATGATTGATTTACATGTTCATACGACAGCATCGGACGGACAATACTCCCCTACTGATATTATCGGCAAAGCTGCGGAAAAAAACATAAAAATTATTGCAATTACTGATCATGATACAGTTTCGGGGCTTGAAGAAGGTAAAATTGCGGCAAAAAAGGCTGGAATTACTCTTATTCCGGGCATTGAATTGAACATACAGGGTGCACCACTCAATATAAACGGCGAATTTCATCTTTTAGGGCTGGGCTTAAAACAGATTTCTTCATCTCTCACCGATTTAATAGAAGAAATCATCAATAACAGGCTGGAACGTAATCAGGAAATAATAAAAAAGATTCAGGCAGACGGATTTGACCTTACTCTGGAAGAAATGGAAGCCGATTTTCCGAATACAGTACTTGGTCGTCCTCATTTTGCGGCTGAGCTTGTAAAAAAGAAGATTGTAAAAACACGCCAGGCAGCGTTTGACAAGTATCTTGCTAAGGGTCGTCCCTGGTATGTTACAAGAATTGGAGCAGATTTGGATGATGCAATTGAAGCAATAAAGGATTCTGGTGGGGTTCCGGTGATTGCGCACCCAATGTCTCTTTATCTTTCATGGGGAAAATTGCCCGATGCGCTGCAGGATTTTTATAAACGCGGTGTTCAGGGGCTTGAAGCCTTTCATCCCGGCGCACGGGTTACAGAATGTCTGCGTCTGGAAGAACTTGGACGAAAAATCGGCTTTTTCATCACCGCCGGCAGCGATTTCCATGGTGAAAAAATCCGCTCCGACCGCCGCCTGGGCCATACCTGTGGTGGAAAGAAAATTGAAGATAAATATTGGGAAGATATAAAAGATATTATTTTATAGTTTTATAGGAGATTTTTATGACTATTTTTCAGAGTATTTTACTCGGATTTTTACAGGGAGTTGCTGAGTTTCTGCCAATTTCTTCTTCTGGCCACTTGCAGCTTGCCCAATCACTTTTTGGTTTGGAAGAAGTTCCCCTTTTGTTTGATGTTTTCCTGCATCTTGCAACACTTTTAGCAGTTTGCATTTACTTCTGGCCACGAATCTGGTCGCTTTTAAAATGCTTTGGAAGATGGATTGCCCGCAAAGAACGCCCGGCAGAAAGCATTGATTCCAGCGATTTACTCTGCGGAACAGACCAGGCCGGACGAAAAACCATAATTGCTGTTATTATTGCAACTGTAATTACTGGAGCAATTGGCATTGTTACAAGCAAGCTCATTCCAGATATGTCCAACAAGGTGATTTGCGGCGGATTTATTGTTACATCAGCTCTGCTCATTACATCGTCAATTTTGGAAAAAAAGCAGAACGCTAAAAAAGAGGCTATATCATCACAAACTGAAAGCCAGGCTGCAACGAGTACTGGAGCTGGTGCTTGGCCAAAAGGCATTTCCATAAAACAATCTTTGCTGATTGGATTTATGCAAGGCTTTGGAACGCTGCCTGGTATTAGCCGAAGTGGTTCAACGATTGCAGGAGCCTTATTTGGCGGTGTAGATAGAGCTGCTGCCGGCGAGTTTTCTTTTATAGTTTCAATTCCGGCAATTTTGGGTGCTTTTATTCTTGAGCTTAAGGATTTAGGTGATGTAAGCTCTTCAATTGGAGTAGGCGCCGTTATTGCAGGTTGTGTAACTGCGGCAGTTACCGGTTATTTATCACTCTTATTATTGATGAAACTTATTCGAAAAGGTAAACTACAGTGGTTCGCAGCATACCTTATTCCAGCCGGAATACTTGGTATGATATTTTTTTAATATAGAATAATGTCAGGAGAAAATGATGAAAAAAACAAGAATTATTGCAGCTGCACTTGCAGTTTTTATGGCTATGAGCTCAGTTGTTTATGCTGATGCAGCTTTGAACAAAGAAATAATTGCCCTTGAACTTGAAATCGTAAAGATGGAAACAAAGGTTGGCGATTATTCAAAAATGCCGGAAAAGCAGCTTGAAAAAAAGAAGGCAAAAGCTAAAAAAGACCTTGAAAAGAAAAAGGCTAAGGCTAAAAAAGAAGCCCAGAAAGATACAGAAGCCTTGAAAAAGGATATGAAAAAGACTGGTAAGGATATTAAAAAAGCCTTTGATTAATAATGCAGAGAGTATTCGCTAATCCCACCGAAATTGAAAAAATCGCAAAGAAAACGTACGGCATTCCAGATTTTCTGATGATGGAAAACGCCGCCGCCAGTATGAGCGATTTTATTTTGTCTTCCTGGAATAAGCAGAATACCTCACAACCAAAAGTACTGATTGTCTGTGGCAAAGGCAACAACGGTGGCGATGGCTATGCGCTTGCAAGAAAGCTTCAGGGAAAAGCAGATATACAGGTTTATTGTTTTGAAGAACCGGCTCAATCTGTTTCTGAGGCTTACGTTCAGTTTGAAATGTGCAGAAAGCTTGGTATCTGTTTTTTGCAGAAGGAACAGCTTTTTGCAGAAATTGAAGCCTTTGATTTTATAGTTGATTGTCTTTATGGGACAGGTTTTCACGGAGAACTTAAACCGGAAGCAGCAGAATTGATTAAGCATCTAAATCAAAATGCTTCATCACACTGTTTTAAAATTGCCTGCGACATTCCAAGCGCGTTTTTCTTTAAGGCTGACTACACAATTTCAATGGGCACACAAAAGCTATGTTTTTATTCAGATGAAGCAAAGCAGGCTTGCGGTAAAATTATTGTTGCCAATCTTGGCCTTGAACGAAACAAGTTTGAACAGACAACAGAAGCTTCATCACCAATGTGTTTAATAGAAAAAGATGATATAAAACTTCCATTGCGAAAAAATGCCGCAGCCCACAAAGGCACTTACGGTCACACAGCGGTTTTTGCAGGCGAAAAAAGTGGAGCGGCAATAATTGCGGCTACAGCTGCAATAAACTTTGGGAGCGGGCTGACAACGTTAGTAAAAACTAACAACTCAAATCTTGAACAATTCAAAATCTCGCCGGAGCTTATGATTAGCGACTCAATTCCAGCAAAAACAACAGGTATAGTTTTTGGTTCAGGCTTTGACTCTTTCCCGCAAAACGATTTTGCCAGATTTATGGACTGGTTTGAATCAAAAGAAAAGCCTGCTGCAGTTTTTGACGCAGGTATTCTGAATGCACCTGAGTTTATAAATCAGCTTACAGAAATGAATAAAAAGCAGGATGCCCAAATTGTGCTTACTCCTCATCTTCTGGAGTTTTCAAGATTCTGCAAAAACCTTATTCTCAAAGAAGTTGACTTTTCAATAGAAGCATTATCAAAATCACCCGAAACAAAAATAAAGCTTGGCAAGATGATTACATCTCTTTTTCCAAACACAACACTCGTTGTAAAAAGCGCAAACACCTTCATCTTCACCGCCCACGCCTGCGACCACAAAATCAGCGGAACAACCACCTCCTGCGAAACATACATAATCGCAGACGGCGCACAAAGCCTTGCAAAAGGTGGCAGCGGCGACGTACTTGCCGGAATGATTGGCGCACTTCTTGCACAAGGCTACAACGCGAAAGAAGCCGCAGTAACAGCTTGCGAGGTGCATGCTTTAGCGGCGGCTTCTTACGGAAAAGAGTCTTTTGATTTGACTCCCGAAAAATTGATTGAAAAAATTATTTCTTTATAACAGCTTTATTCCCACTCAATTGTGCCAGTTGGCTTTGGTGTAATATCATAAAGAACACGATTTATTCCCGGAACCTCAGTAACAATTCTATTTACAATTTTACCAAGAACAGCGTATGGAATCTCTTCGATTGTTGCAGTCATTGCATCCTTTGTGTTTACTGCACGAATAACACAGAAGTTTTCTACAGCACGCAAATTGTTTTTAATACCAACCGATTTACAGTCAGGCACAATTGTAAAGTACTGCCAAACCTTTCCTTCTAATCCGGCTTTGGCAAACTCCTCGCGCAAAATTGCATCAGATTCTCGAACAAGGTTTAAGCGCTCTCGTGTAATTGCACCTGTACAACGAACTCCAAGTCCAGGGCCAGGGAATGGCTGGCGGTAAACCATATTATCAGGTAAACCAAGCTCCTTTCCAACTACGCGAACTTCATCCTTAAACAAAAACTTAATTGGCTCAACAAGACCTTCAAAGTGAATATCTTCAGGAAGACCGCCAACATTGTGGTGAGCCTTTACAGGACCAGATTCAAGAATATCAGGATAAATTGTTCCCTGTGCAAGAAAATCAATTCCGCTCTGCTTGCGGGCTTCTTCTTCAAAAACACGAATGAACTCTTCGCCAATAATCTTTCGCTTTTTTTCTGGTTCTGCTACACCGGCAAGCTTATCCAAAAATCTGTCGGTTGCATCTATATAAATAAGATTTGCCTTCATCTGATTTTTAAAAACTTCTATAACTTGTTCAGGCTCACCCTTTCGTAAGAGCCCATGGTTTACGTGAACGCACACAAGATTCTGTCCAATTGCCTTGATTAAAAGTGCTGCTACAACAGAAGAGTCAACGCCTCCAGAAAGTGCCAGCAAAACCTTTTTGTTGCCCACCTGAGCTTTAATTGCCTCAACCTGCTCTGCAATAAAAGCCTGTGCCAATTCTTTTGTTGTAATTCGTTCCATAGTATCTGGTCTTTTTTCCATAAATGTTTCTCCTATAACAGTTTTAAAGATTATAGCACAGTATATAAAAATCATATAGAACTTTATTTTTCAATTTTTTTACAATAATTCATATTTTATTATATTATATATATGTGGGCTTTACTCTAAAACTGCTACGAGGAGGCATTTTATGGCAGATCCAAAAGAACTTGAGGAATTAAAAGCAAAATCTCTGGCTATTGCAAAAAAACGTTTTGATGAAGTAAACAAAAAATCTCAGGACTTTATTGAAGCTTACATTACAGAAGGATATAAGAATACGCTTGCAAATCTACTGCTGTATATGGGTGAAAAGCGGGCACAGGAAGTGCTAAAAAAGCTGCCGGAACCAGTAAAAAGCGGAGTCGAAAAACATATTGCCGAAAAGAAAACCTCTTCACAAATAACGCCGGAAGCAATTGTAGATGCGGGTTATGTATTCAAAACAGCAAATTGGTATGGACAAGAAATGGCCGATGATTATTTGGAAAAGCTTACTCCAATGGAAGTTTCTGCTTTTAATACGAATTATGAAGCTTTTTTAGAGCTTAATCCTATTCTTGCGATTAATATAGATTATTATAGTTTTACTTTTGATGATCTGGTTTCTCTTGATAATCGTGCAATTCAAAAGGTTTTACGAGATGCAGAGCAGCAGGATGTTGCCTTGGCTCTAAAAGGAGCAAATATTGAGGTTCAGAATAAAATCTTTAGTAATATGTCACGCAGGATAGCAGGTATGCTAAAAGAAGATGTGGAGTTTATGGGACCGGTTCGTCTTTGTGATATTGAAGCTGCACAGGCAAGAATAATCAAAATAGTTAAACGACTGGAAGATGATGGTGATATTGTTATCGCAAGAGATAATGAATTGTAGATATGATAAAATATTTTTACAGAAAAATAGGTACGGCAGATTTTATAAAAGCTTCTGGACCAAAAACAGTTCTTCCTATCCGCTTAAAAAACAAGTATGTAAAAGAAAATCAATATTTTTGCAGCGAAACACAACAGTGGAAGGTTTTTACTTACGATATTGACTCGCTCACTGCTGATTTTCCACAGTTTATTCCTGTTGAGTTTATAGAATGGCAGGAAGAGCCTGATCCGCTGGTGATTCATTATGATCCTATAAATCTGTTGGAAAGGACATATAGAATACATTCTGATGATTTATGTTTTGAATCTTTTACTGCTTCTCAAATATCAGAATATTTGGATTATGTAGATAAAAAACACCGCTATGATTTTTATCAGAAAATTTCTAGAGATTCTAACAATATGGCAAAGAATATTTTTTCTGTATGCTTAGAAACAGATGAAAAAAACTTTACCTTAAAAATCACAACACAAAATTTTGAAAGCCACTTTTCTCAAACCGACAATCCAGATAATTCTTCAATTGTAATTCCAACAATATACGAAGAGTTTGTTTTTTTTGACTTAAAAAATGGTACAATCGAAGGCTGCAGGCAAAATCTTGATTTACTGTTGAGTTTTGAAAGAAGCAGAATACCCTATTGTCTTAGAAAACATATTTTCCAAAGCTTTTTAGCACTTGTGCAGCGGTTTACAGATATTCCGTATGTACGTCTGCACGAAAGATACAGCAATGCTTTGGATAAATACAATTTTATAGAAATGTACAAGCTTACAAAACTTCCGTATGAGCCGGACTTATATTTTATTCTTACAAGCGAAGAGTATGAAAAACGCCAGACACATTTTAACTATTCCAGATTGGACCCGAATATTTATGCAAAGTTTTGTGAAAAAACCGGAATACAAAATACAAAAATTGTCCGTCGTTGTTTTAATAATCGACCGGAATCTTTACTAACTTATTTTACGTTAAAGGATTGTGGCTTTACCGACATCAACCTTTACAACCGCGTACTTGAAAATGAAGGAAACTGCTATTTTTTTGACACTTCCGAGCTTGAACCACTTAAGTTTTTTACTCTTTACAGCATTAAGGAACGTGGTGAAATAGCAACTATGAATACGCTCTTAAAAGATAAGGGAAAAAATCAGGATATATTTTTATATGATGAGCAGGATGCAATAGAAATGTTTGAAAGATTTTTTGAGCATATTCCAGAAGCTCTTAGGAATGATATTCTGCGGGATGGTTTTACAGAGTTTAATCACGATGCGCTAACAAATATTGCCTACCGCTGTCAGCATAAAAATAAAAGCTTTAAGTATTCTGCTAAACAAAGAGCCTTGTGCGACAACATTGACGGTTACGAGTTTTGTTTGCCGGAAAATACCTATCAGCTTTTGGAAATTGGAACAAACCTGCATAATTGTGTTGCTACTTATGACAAAAGTGTTTTGAAAAACAAATGTACAATTGTTTATGTCAGGAAAGATGGCGAATACAAAATCTGCATAGAAGTACGTGAAAACGAAATTATTCAGGAGCGCACAAACCATAATGAAAATCCCTCAAAGGAAGAACAGAAAATATTGGAAAAGTGGCATATTCGACACAAGCTGGTGAAGAATCAATAAAATTGACAGCAGCAAAATACTGCCTTAAAATAAAACTATTCCAAAAAAACAAAACTATCGACTTTGAGGTAAAAAAATGGCAAAAACAGCAAAAGATGTCATGCAGATGATTAAAGACAATGACATCAAAATGGTTGACTTTAAGATGGTAGACATCAACGGTCAATTTCGTCACGTAACAATTCCAGCACAGAACTTTAACGAAGACACAATGAAGGACGGCGTTGGTTTTGATGCTTCCAATTATGGTTATGCAGTTGTAGAAAAATCAGACATGGTATTTATTCCTGACCCAGACACTGCACTTATCGATCCATTCTGCGATATTCCGACTCTTTCTATGACCGGTAACGCAATGATTATTGATTACCCTGAAAACAGACCGCTAGCTCAGTATCCGCGAAACATTGTTCTGGCAGCAGAAGAATATATGAAAAAAACCGGCATTGCAGACGAAATGCTTATTCTGCCGGAGTTTGAGTTCTATCTGTTTGATGATGTTGCCTGGGATGTAAGCCACAACCGGATTGCTGCAGAAATTGATGCAGACCAGGCTCCATGGAACACTTACAACGAAGGCTACGGAAACGTAATCGGTTCGCAGAAAGCTTACCACGTTGCAAAGCCGCTCGACACAAGCTTTGAGTGCCGCAGCGAAATGTGTATGGAAATTGAAAAGGCTGGTATTCCTGTTAAGTACCACCATCCTGAAGTTGGAGCTGCAGGCCAGTTTGAAATTGAACCTAAACTTGGAAAAATGAGTAAGATGGCAGACGGCACAATGATGATTAAATACATCATCCGTAACGTTGCTGCAAAATATGGAAAGACTGCAACCTTTATGCCAAAGCCTGTTTACAATGAAGCAGGAAGCGGTATGCACGTTCACATGCTCTTGCTCAAAAAGGGCGAACCGGTTTTCAGCGATGATAACGGCTACTCTCACTTAAGCCAGGATGCTCACTATTTTATGGGCGGACTTTTAAAACATATCTCTGCTTTGTGTGCCCTTACAAACCCAAGTACAAACTCTTTCAAACGACTTGTTCCTGGTTTTGAAGCTCCTGTTACTGTAGGTTACGCAACCTCTAACCGCTCGGCTGTAATCCGTATCCCAGCTTATGCAAAAACTCCAAAGATGCGACGCTTTGAGCTCCGCAATCCTGATGCAACCTGTAATCCATATTTTGCTTATGCTGCAATTCTTATGGCCGGTTTGGACGGTATAAAAAATAAGATTGACCCTCACAAAAATGGCTGGGGTCCTTATGATGTAAACCTTTATAACCTCAGCGACAAGGAAAAGAAAAAGCTCAAGCAGCTTCCTAGCCGCCTTGATGACGCTCTTGATGCTCTTGAAAAAGACCACGCTTTCTTAACAGAAGGCGGAGTTTTCCCAGAAGAGCTCCTCAAGAACTTTATCAAAACAAAGCGTGCAGAACTTGCCAGGTTTAATGCAATTCCGCACCCTGCTGAGTTTGATTCTTATTTTAACTGCTAAAAACTATTCTTCCTGGGCCGCACGAAGTTTGTAGTATTCACCCTGCTTTGCCATAAGCTCTTCGTGTGTGCCCTGCTCTACAATTCCATGGTCATTAACAACGGCAATTTTGTCGGCGTTTTTGACTGTGGAAAGACGGTGGGCAATAACCAGTGTTGTTCGTCCTTTAGAAAGTTCATCGAATGAATGCTGTATTTTAATTTCGGTTGTTGTGTCTAACGCAGAAGTTGCTTCATCCAGAATCAGAATCGGTGGATTTTTCAAAAAGCACCTTGCAATAGAAACACGCTGTTTTTGTCCGCCGCTCAACTTTATTCCACGCTCACCTACAATTGAATCATAACCGTTTGGCATAAGCATAATGTCATCATGGATTTCGGCACGTTTTGCAGCAAGCACAATTTCTTCATCTGTAGCATTCGGTTTTCCGTAAGCAATATTTTCACGGATAGTTCCGGCAAACAAAAATACATCCTGCTGAACAATTCCAATCTGGCTTCTGAGCGAACTCTTTTTTATATGGCGAATATCTATTCCGTCCAGGCTGATTGAACCACCTGTAATTTCATAAAATCGCGGAATAAGATTGCAGACTGTAGTTTTACCGCCGCCACTCGCACCAACAAGTGCAAACTTTTCACCGGAATGAATCTCAAGGTTTATATTTTTCAAAACAGGAAAATCTGGTGTGTAAGAAAAATCTACATTATTAAAGGTGATGTTTCCCCGGGCCGAAAGGATTTCAACTGCATCAGGGTCATCTGCCGGTTCTGTATCTGTGCGCATGATTTCTATAAAACGATTAAAGCCCGCCATTCCGGTTGCAAACTGTTCTACAAAACCGTTCAATCTTTTTATAGGCCCAACAAAGCTTGCTACAAACAAGTTAGCTGCAACTAAGTCTGGAAGCGTCATTTTATCTTTCATAATAAAATATCCACCAACAGCAAGCACAAGAAGAGAAAGCAGATTATTACAGAACTCAATGTTTGTAAAAAAGCTTGCCATATATCGGAAACGATTCTGCTTTGCCGCACTGTATTGTTTATTTGAAACATCAAATCTGGCACGTTCAAAATCTTCGTTATTAAAACCTTTTGTTACACGTATTCCCGAAATACTCGATTCAAGATTTGCATTTACCTCTGCTGTAGTTTCCTTAACTTTTTTAGAGGCCTTGTTAAGATTTCTGCACGAAGTAATTACAACAAAAATCATAACCGGCAAAGCAATGAATACAATTATTGCAAGCTCCCAGCGGATTGTAAGAAGCATTACAAAAGCACCAAGCAGGTTTAAAACTGCAATAGAAAAATCTTCCGGACCGTGATGGGCAAGCTCGGTAATTTCAAAAAGGTCTGTAGTTGCCCGCGCCATGATTTTTCCGGTTCGGTGTGTATCATAAAAACTGAACGGTAATTTTTCCAGATGATCAAAAACATCACGCCTCATATCCTGTTCAACACGGTTTCCAAAAACGTGTCCCCAGTAAGCCACAAACCAGTTGCAGCCTTTATGAAGGCAAAAGCCCGCAAGCAAAACCGCAACCAGAATCAAAAAGGTTCGCAGCTCGTAATTTGGAATAAGTGTGTTTAATGCATAGCGTGAAAACATTGGAAAAGCAACATCAATCGCCGCCATAAAAAAAGCGCAAATCATATCTGCAATAAACAGTCCGATGTGCGGCTTGTAGTATGCGAAAAAAATCTTTAAAGGCTTTTTTGAAAAATCCATACTGACAGTGTAGCAGAAAAAAACTACACTGTCATTCGTTGATAATTTTATATTTTTGTATAAATCTATATTTTATTCTATAGAGAATTCTCCACCACCATTTCCAACATAAGGAAGCTCAAACTCTTTAAGAAGTTCTATTTTATCAATAGAAAAATCTCTGCCTAAATATTCAGAAATAGAACCTTCGCCAGAATATAATTCTTTCATAAAGTTAAGATAATCATCATCAAAGTCTGTAATGGACATCTTTATTTTTCCTTCAATATTTGAAGTTTTGTTTATAGAATAAGTTAATTTTGCATGTCCACATACAAAATATTCATAATATTGATTTCCATTTTCATCTTTTACTCCATTTGGTTTATTAAAGAAATAATAGATTTTCGCAGTAGAATCTGTCATTTCTGTTATATTAAAAGGAATAATAATATTGCCAAAATATTTATAATTTTTTGAATCACCTAAGGTACCAGAACCATATCCTTCATTATTAGCAATTACATTAAAACAAAAGCTAGGCGTAAGTGTTTTTTCTCCATCCTCCGAAACAAATTCTTTTCCTTTTAAAATATCACCAGAAAAAGCTCCTGCTGTATCTTGAATGGAATCTCCTATCTTCGGATTCATGTTTACTTTTTTATTTTCAGCATCAATAGAATAATAAAATGTCATAACTCGTTTTGAATGCAGCTTTTCAAACTCTTTGTCATTAAGTATATAATTAGAAGAATAAGTATTCCCATTATCAGAATTTGTCCGTGCTTCAACATAATCATTTATGTTTGTATATAGTATATCCTTAAAATAATAACCTCTAAAAGCAAAGGATAAAGTTTTTTCTTCCTCATTAAATGAATAAGCCATTTTCCATTTTTTCTCAAAAGTTGTTACTGGCTCTCCATTTTTATATGTTACTACACCATTATGCAGTATAGCTGTCCCATCATTTAAAAACTCATATTTTGTATTAGGTGCAGAAAAAGTTTTCCCGGCAAACACATCTGTTCCTTTGCTTTCTGGAAGTTTGACAGAAAAATCCTTTTCTTCTACAGGATTATCCTCCGGATTTTCTTTTGGTTCTTCATTTGGATTATCTGCTGGCTTTTCTTCCGGTTTATCTTCAGTTTTTTCAGAAACAGGATCTGATTTCTGTTGTTCTGGAGCATTATTATTACATCCAATTAAAGAAAACGCCATGATAATGGCACCAATTAATATTATTTTTTTCATTTTATTCCTCCTTAAGTGAAAAAAATAAAAAAAGGACACGTTTCCCAATTTATGAAAAACATGTCCTTCCTATTCCAATATAATTTATAGATAAAATTATCTTAATCTGCGAATCTGCGAATCTGCGAATCTGCGAATCTTAACATAATTATCTCACACTTTTTATTCAATATCATATTTAAAAGTATATAGTGGATAATTATGATATGTCAACTTAAAACAATTCTCTGTTATTCACTTCATTATAGAAACCGTGACTGCAGTTTTGTATATGCAAAACTGCAAGCGCAAGCAGATTCAATGTTCACTTAGTTGCCGCTGCTCGCTTGCGCTAACGCTATTGCTCTTTCCATCTGCAAGTCTTCCTGTGCTGATGGATTAAGAATCAGATTTTCATCAAGAGGAACAATTCCTCTTCCCTCTGGTATGCTTCCATCTGGTCTAGTTACTTTTTGAACAGATACCGAATAGCGCCAGCCGTTTGCAAGACAACGTTCAAGAGAAAGAGAAAACACTCCACACGTATGATTTCCAATTTGTGTAACATGCGGCTGCGAACACATTGCCATTGTAAACTCTTCACCAGCACTCATCGTCTGAGCATTTGTCAAAAGAAAGACTGGTTTTGTATACTGCCAGCTGCCATTCTTTTTTATTTCAAGTTCAACTCCGTCATCAAAATCATTTTTACCTGAACCATTTTTTGTACGTGAAATTGCATACGTTTTATTTTCTGCACAAAACCTTCCTGAAATCCTTGAAACATTTCCAGTAAGCCCGCCCCTGTTACCGCGTACATCAAGAATAATACAGCGTGTGTTTTTTAATTCATCCAGTACAATATCAATATCAGAAGCCCAATCCTGTTTCTGATTTATACCTGTCTGACCGCTGGAAAAAGCTGCAATATGAATGTAGCCAACTGTGCTGTCTGTTTTCAGAGTGCCATACGTCAGCACTTTGTTTCCACACTTTTTAGGAGCTTCAACATATTGTGCACAAACCTCATCTAAAGAAAAATTATCAAGTGTTACATTATCTTCACCAGAGTTAAGACATCCTATTGGAGACTTAACATATACATGCGAATCTTTTAATGGATAAAGCAGTTGTTTTAAAACCTCTAGAAATTCTTTGTCTGTCATATCATTGTTAATCTGTTTCCGGCATAAATTATACTGTTCATTCCAATCCACGCCGCGCACTCCAAACAGAGCATAAGTCTGATTGTAATCCTTCCACATAGCTTCAAACATTGCTTCGTAAGAAAGCTCTGCCTTTGGTCCGTAAAAGAATCTACATGATGTTAGCGGGAACAAACATACTGCTAAAATAATTGCAAAAATATTCTTCTTAATTTTTTTCATAGTAATGAACCCCCTTATTAAAAACTAAATGTCAAAAAAGTTTTCAGATTTCCGTTTACGTAATATAACGGTTTTTCCTTAGGCACAGCGATTCTTGCATATTCAAAATCAAATCCTAAACCTGTAGAAAAAAGCTCTGATGCTTTCAGCCTATACTCAACATTCAACAAAACTGACTGGTAATTATGTATGCTTAGAAAACTACCGAGCGTTAGTATCTTAAAAAAGTTTTCTTCAGCATATTTCATCAGCTTTGCATCACAGCCAGCATACGAAGGTCTTACACCATAACCAAGTAATGGGAACCCGCCGGAAACAAAAATTGAATTACGTACATTTATTTTATACTTCATTGCACAGGAAGGTCCAAAACTGACAAGCCCCGTAATAGAAGGATAATGCTCAAACTGGAGGAATGCGTTGCAGACAAAGTTTCCTCCAATTAATAAATCAAGCTTTCTGTTTGATTCTTCTCCCTGATTTTTATCTTTCAAAACCGAATACATCAAATCATATTGCAGACGGATTTTATGAAAGGAAAGATTACTGTCAAACGCTTCGTAATAAGTTTCGCCAGAAACAGGATCATAATTCTTGTAAACTACAGCTGTTGTTGTCATTGCAGATTTAGGATGACTGAAGAAACAATCAGCCGTAATTACATGCATAAAATTACCAGATTTGATTTTTGCTTCCAGCTGATAACGCGGCGACATAAGCGATTCTGAGATATTCGCAAAAGTCATTTCTTTATAACAGCCAAATGTCCAGCCGATAGAAGCCTGTAATTCTACTGATTTATCTTTTTCCTGGGCAGCAATCACAGAGCTGCAAATAAAAGCCAGCAGAAAAATAGCATAAAGTTTTTTCATCAAAAAACCTCCGAAACAAATTGTTTAATATAACAATAATGGTCAGGAGAGTTAAAAGATATTGGGGAAACTACTAGATTTTCATGATTTTAGCAAATTAGGGTTAACCCTTAGAGAAAGATTATCGGGTCAAGCCCGATAATGACTAATCATTCTGCAGGCGGGCAAAAAGTTCCAGACGATTCTTTACGCCAACTTTCCTGTAAATGTTTGCAAGATGAGCTTCTATTGTTTTCTGAGTAACAAAAAAGGTTTCTGCAAGCTCCTTGTTAGATTTTCCATCCAGCAGTGCAAGAATAATTTCCTGCTCGCGCTTTGTAATTGAAAAATCTTTTATAAAATCCGGTGAAAGAGTTTTTTCTGTTTTTGCAATCGGAGAAGAAAAATAGAAACGATAAAAAGTGTGATAAATCAGAATGGAAACAGAAATGATAAAAACAAATGGAATGCTCTGGAGCACAAAAGAAAGTGCAAGATTTACAATCGAAAGAACAATAATCAGCCACTTTTCTTTTCTGAAAATACCGGTATTTACCCACTTAAAAAATATAAGCCCAATCAGCACAGAAACTGCTGTTGGAATCCAGATACCTAAAATGTTTAAAATAACCGAGGGGTGCTCAATCATCGGAATAAAAACCAGACAAATTGCAAAAATAAACGCTGCTGCAGAATAAATCAGAACAAACTTACGCACACGGGCTTCTGAACTGATCTGAATAAAATCAAGCGCAAAACCGATAACCCCGTAAGAAAAAAACATAGAAAGGAATCCGCCAAAAATACAGATAAAAATCCTGCTTGTAATAGCACCGTGTACCACTATATAAAAAGTGTTAGTGCTTATTAACAGAAAAGCAAAGGTTATTAAAAACACATGAACAAAAAATGGCTTTTTGAATCTGAGAAAAAATAAAAGTGAAATCAACCCCGCCGCAAACGAACACAAACACGCGGCAAATAAAATCAGTTCTCCTAAAGCTTCCATTATGAAAAGTATACCAAATAACATAATTCTTGCAACTCCCCCTTAAAATCACTATAGTTTACTATTATTTACAGAAGGAAATGATGAATATGGCAAATACAAACGTTCCGGAGCTTTTTGGAAGCTTGGTTTTTAATCTGACGGTAATGAAGGAAATGCTGCCTGCACAAACTTACAAGGCGCTTAAGCACACTATGGAAGAAGGCACTCCGCTTGACCTTGAAGCCGCCAATCAGATTGCAGAAGCAATGAAAAATTGGGCCATTTCTAAGGGTGCAACTCATTATTCACACTGGTTCCAGCCGCTCACCGGAATTACTGCCGAAAAACACGACTCTTTCCTTTCGCCTGCTGAAGAAGGAAAAATCCTTATGTCGTTCAGCGGAAAAGAGCTGATTAAGGGCGAACCTGATGCTTCAAGCTTTCCAAATGGTGGCAAGCGTTCCACCTTTGAGGCACGCGGTTATACAGTCTGGGACCCTACATCTTATCCTTTTGTAAAAGACCACACACTTTGTATTCCAACAGCCTTCTGTTCTTACAATGGCGAAGCACTCGATAAAAAAACTCCACTGCTCCGTTCAATGGAAGCAATCAACGAACAGAGTCTTAGAATCCTCAAGCTTTTTGGAAAAACTGCAAAGCACGTTACCACAACAATGGGACCTGAGCAGGAATACTTTTTAATTGACGAAAAGCTTTATCAGAAACGCAAGGATTTGAAAATGTGCGGACGTACCCTTTTTGGTGCCCGCTCGGTAAAAGGCCAGGAAATGGACGACCAGTATTTTGCCGCAATCAAACCGCGCGTAATTGAATATATGGAAGATTTGAATGCTGAATTGTGGAAGCTCGGAATCTATGCAAAAACAGAACACAACGAGGTTGCTCCTGCTCAGCACGAAATGGCTCCAATCTTTACAACATCAAACCTTGCCGCAGACCAGAACCAGCTTACAATGGAGATTATGAAAAAGGTTGCACGCCGCCACGGTTTGCTTTGTCTGCTTCATGAAAAACCTTTTGAAGGTGTAAACGGAAGCGGTAAGCACAACAACTGGTCTATTGCAACAGACAGCGGTGAAAATCTTTTTGCACCTGGAAAAACTCCACGCGAAAATGCCCAGTTCCTTTTATTCCTGACTGCGGTAATAAAAGCGGTTGATGAAAATCAGGATTTGCTGCGTTACTCAGTTGCAAGTGCCGGCAACGACCACCGACTCGGCGCAAACGAAGCTCCACCAGCAATCATATCTATTTACGTTGGTGATGAATTGGATGCCATTCTCAAAGCCATTATAGAAGGCAAAAACTATGACGGTAAAAAAGGCGGAAAGATGACAATTGGTGTTGATGTTCTTCCACCAATTCCAAAGGATTCAACCGACCGCAATAGAACTTCTCCTTTTGCTTTTACAGGAAACCGTTTTGAGTTCCGTTCTGTAGGAAGTGCACTTTCCATCAGCGGGCCAAATACAATCTTGAATGCAATTCTTGCAAACTCACTTTGCGACTTTGCAGATGAACTTGAAAAATCAAAGGATTTTGGCAGTGATTTGCAAAAGCTGATTAAACGCGAAATCACAGCACACCAGAGGATTTTGTTTAACGGAAACGGCTACGGTAAAGAATGGATTGAAGAAGCCGAAAAGCGCGGACTCAAAAATTACCGCACAACACCAAAAGCAATTGAGCACTATCTGGACGAAAAAAATATTAAGCTTTTCACACGACTGGGAATCTACACACCGGAAGAAATGAAAAGCCACTACGACATCAAGCTTGAAAAATACTGCCAGGTTATTAACATTGAAGTGAACACTATGCTCGAAATGGTTCACAAGGATATTATCCCTGCTGCCTTTAAGTATATGAACGTACTTGCCGACACCGAGTTTAAAATGCAGCGCGTTTCAAGCATGTGCACCGCCGGCGTAAATCTTTTACAAAAATTGAACGACCTTATAAACGAGCTTTCAAACAAAGCAGATGAGCTTAATGTTCAGCACGGCAAAACCAATAAAATTGAAGACTTGATGAAGCGCGCCCATTCTTACGCAAAAGCAATTCTTCCCGCAATGGAAGCTGTCCGCAATGTTGCCGACCAGATTGAAGTTCTGTTAGGTGAAGAATACAAACCCTTCCCAAGCTACGAGGATTTGTTATATAGCGTACAGTAAGATAAAAAATTGGGTGTTGCGGGACAATATAAAAAACAAGATGCCTTGCTGGAAGCTTCGTACTTCCCAATCAGCGTATTTTTCTATAAAATAATCCTATGAATATAATTGTTGTAGGCAGTGGTGGAAGAGAGCACACCATTTGCTGGAAATTAGCTCAGAGTTCGGTTGTTGATAAAGTTATCGTAGTTCCTGGAAACGGTGGTACTGCGACAGAATCAAAATGCGTTAATATAAATCCTAAAGATTGTGATTATATTGTTGAAAACGAAAATCCTTTTGTGCAGATTGCAAAGCACGAAAATTGCCGCATGGCTGTGATTGGTCCCGAGGATCCGCTGGCAGAAGGTCTTGCCGATGAGTTCTGGAAGGCTGAGATTCCGTGTGTTGGTCCAAAGAAGGCAGCTGCACAGCTGGAGGCCAGCAAGGATTTGTCTAAAGGCTTTATGAAAAAATATGGGGTTGCCTGTCCTGCAAGCGAAACTTTTGTGAACAAGGATGCAGCCTGTGAATATATTAAAAAGCACGGAGCACCGATTGTCGTAAAGGCTGATGGTCTGGCTGCCGGTAAAGGCGTTGTTGTTGCCGCTACTGTTGATGAAGCAATTGCTGCTGTTGAAGATATGATGGGCAACGGTAAGGTTGGCGAGGCCGGCAAAAAGCTTGTTATTGAAGAATATCTGGAAGGTGTTGAGATTTCTGTTCTGGCTGCTGTTTCTGTAACTCCGGAATATGCAGTTCAGGGAAGTGCCACTATAGTTCCATTCCTGCCGGCCCGCGACCACAAGCGTTTGATGGATGGTGCAAAGGGACCTAACACTGGTGGAATGGGTGCCGTTTGTCCTCTTGATGATGTTACCGAAAAAACTATGGCTCAGTTCGACAAGGATATTTTACAGCCAACACTCAATGGTCTTATTAAAGAAAAGTATGATTACCGCGGATTTATTTTCTTTGGTGTTATGCTTACAAAACAGGGACCAAAGCTGCTTGAATATAATGTACGTCTTGGTGACCCGGAAACTCAGGCAGTTCTTCCTTTGATGGATTTTGATTTTGCCAATATGTGTACTGCAATCCTCAATGGAACTCTCAAGGATTTTGAGTTTAAGTGGAAGCCTGGATACCAGGTTGCTCCTGTTGTTGTTTCCGGCGGATACCCTGCTGCTTACAAAAAAGGCTGCGGCATTACAATAAATGAAGATATCCTGAAAGCAAGCGGTGCAAAGATTTTTGTGGCCGGTGCAGTTACAGGTCGTCGCGGTGAACACGATTTGCTCACAAGCGGTGGCCGTGTTCTTGCCAGCAGTGCTTATGGTTCAACCTTCAAAGAAGCCTGGGAAAAAGCTTACCAGGGAGTTTCAGCCGTTAAGTTTGAAAACTGCTTCTTCCGCAAAGATATCGGTTTGCCAGGTGCTGCAGAAAGCGGAAAGCTTTAGAATAAAATCCCGGGAGGAGGAAAAACCTTCTCCCGCGACGCTCTGCACTCGTTTAATTTTTCATTACTACGGACTAATTCACTTATTCATTACAAAATATCCGTAGTTTTTGCAAAATTCAAACAAATCTTTCAATCATCCAACTTTTATTTACGGACTTTTTATTACTTTCCTGACATTTAGTCCGTAAATCATAATTAAAATACATTATAAACACTTATAACTTACGGACTTTTTGTACAAATTCTCACAATTTATCCGTAACTAACTGTAAAATCATTCTTTAAACCATCATCTCTGGCAAGAGTTTTTCCTATAAAAGTTTCACACTAAATACTTCTGCGGACAAGGAATCAAATATTTGATGAAATGATTGAATAATACTACTCTGCTCTTGGCTTGTGACAGTTTGAACAGCCGATTATGTGAACATGTTTTTTGCCAAGCTGTTTGTTGAAAAGTCTGGCGGTAAGTGCCTGATCCGGGCCGATTGTTTTGTGGCAGACCGGGCAGGTGCGGCGAACTCCGGGTTCACAGGTTGGGTAACAGTGGGGGCAGCCGGAAATTGTCATAAGCTGATCTGGAACTTTCATTGGGCGGAAAACTTTTGAAATAAGCTGTTCGCCAACAAAAAGCTCCGAATTGCAAACAGGACATTTTACCGGCAGCATATTTTTTTCGCGTTCCTTTTTGAGAGCTTTGTATTTTTGTTTTTCACTGTATCGCAACGCACAAATCAGCAAAATAATAATGATGACACAGCAAACACCTAAAAGCAAATAAGACATATTTTTTTCCAACAGTCGGCAGATTAATTATATCACTTTGATAAAGCAGTAGCCTTATGAAGCAGAAACATTAATTTGTCCAAGCACTTCACCAATCGCTTCGTGAATTACAAGCTCACAATATGCATCCTGAGGCGTAACCGATTTATTTATCATTACAAGATGTTTTCCCTGGAAATAGCGGATAAAGCTTGCAGCCGGATAAACGTTCAGTGAAGTTCCACCGATTATGAGCGTGTCTGCATTTGCAATTGCCTGAACAGCGCCTTCAACAGTTTTGTCATCAAGTCCTTCCTGATAAAGCACAACATCCGGTTTTACAATTCCACCACACTTTTTGCAGTAAGGAATCTTTTCGCCTTTTTCACCGGTTTCAACTATGAACTTGTCATCGTAAAACTCGTGGCACTGTAAGCAGTAATTTCGCGAAGTTGTTCCGTGCAGCTGATAAACAACCTTGCTTCCTGCTTCCTGATGAAGATTATCGATATTCTGAGTAACAACAGCTTTTAATTTTCCAGCCGCTTCAAGCTCGGCAAGTTTAAGATGAGCCTTGTTGGGTTTAATTCCAGTTGGCAAAAGTTTAGCTCTGTAAAACCTGTAGAACTCAGCTGTATCCCGGAAAAAGAAATCTCTGCTCAAAATCTCTTCCGGCGGATAATCCCACTCTTTATTGTAAAGTCCGTCCACACTTCTAAAATCAGGAATACCCGATTCAGTAGAAACTCCAGCACCGCCAAAAAACACGATGTTGTCTGACTCATCAATAATTGCCTGCAGCTTTTTTATATTCTCATTCATAGAAATATTATACTATGGTTTAGGATTTTTTTGAAATAAAATGTTGTTACATAAGTGCTTTCCAATAATAATTTAGTATTTATACATAAATGCATAGTTTTGCCTTCGCTATTGACAAATGTGATGATTATAATAGAAGATTAGTTTCAAAATATAAAAACGGTGATATTATGAAACTCTACATAGCAGACCCACACTTTTTTGGCGATAAGCTCAACACGGAACTGGACAACCGCGGATTTTCTTCGGCAGAAGAGATGAATGAATACATGATTGAAAAATGGAACAACAAGGTTCGTGGCGGAGACATCATTATTGTTCTGGGTGATTTATTTCACACAAATGAACCAAAAAAAGTAAACTCTGTTCTTCACAAGCTTAAAGGAAAAATCTGCCTCATAGAAGGGAATCACGATTGCATCTGGATGAATAAGCCCGGCGTCGATATGAACCGTTTTGAATGGATAAAACCCTATGCCGAAATTGACGATCACAAATCAACTGTAATTTTGAGTCACTACCCTACCTTCTGCTATAACCATCAGTATCAGCTAAAAAGCGATGGCTCTCCACAAACTTACATGCTTTATGGTCACGTTCACAACAGCCACGATGAAAGTCTTGTAAATACTTTTCAGGAAATCACCAGACAGACAAGCATT
>JAEEGI010001930.1_pt1 | contig 51383 bp, 42 predicted proteins | sample 8958751 | NCBI WGS metagenome assembly JAEEGI01 (sample SAMN16246545, study PRJNA631951) | gut metagenome | biome: gut microbiome; feature: rumen; material: KS-attached | host: Bos | place: Iran: Karaj | collected 2018-10
GAAAAAGGAGTTAGCGTTGTGCTAACTCCTTGATTTTTAAGCGCTTCAGGATGGGCTTGAACCAACGACCCCCTGATTAACAGTCAGGTGCTCTAACCAACTGAGCTACTGAAGCAGTTTTTTTGTTTGCGGATGCAAAAGTATAGCCTTTTTTTTATTCCACCAAACTTTTTTGGAAAAAATTGCGTTTATGACGAAAAAAATATCGATTTTTTCATTTGTTTATAACGAAATATGGGCATAATGATGTAATTTTGCCGTTCTTCAGCGAAGATACTCCCACTCGAAAAAACTCAAATTCATTTGGTTTTTTACTCGCTTAATCGTATCTTTGCCCCGTCATAATCAAGCACTGCTCATGAAAACAAGACATATCCTGCTGTGTTTGCTGGCCGCCCTTGCCACCAATGTGGCGGTGGCCCAGACCGACAGCGACCATAACTTCGAGGTGAAGAAACAACTCGATGTATTCAACAGCATCTACAAGAACCTCGACTTGATGTACGTCGACACGCTCGATGCCAAGGAGGTGATAGGCACGGGCATCAAGGCCATGCTGCGCAGCCTCGACCCCTATACCGAATACTACCCCGAGGAGAAAATGGAAGACCTGAAGGAAATCTATACGGGGAAGTTTGCCGGCATCGGTGCCATTATCCGCTACAATTCCAAAATCAAGCGTGTGGTGATTGACGAGCCCTACCAAGGCATGCCCGCCGACAAGGCCGGCTTGAAGAAGGGCGACATCATCCTTGCCATCGACGACTCCTCGATGATTGACAAGAACGTCTCTTACGTGAGCAGCCGCCTCAGGGGCGACCCCGGCACCAGTTTCATCCTCAAGGTGGAACGTCCCACCACCGGGAAGAAGATGAAGATAAAAATCACACGTCAGACCGTGCAGACCCCTTCAGTGCCCTATTATGGCATACAAGCCAGCGGAGTGGGATATATCAACCTGAGGCAGTTTACCGAGGACTGCTCGAAAGAGGTGCGCAAAGCCTTCATCGAGATGAAGGAGAAAGGCATCAAGGGACTGGTGCTCGACCTGCGCAACAACGGTGGCGGTTCGGAGGCAGAAGCCGTGCATATCGTCAACATGTTTGTGCCGAAAGACCTGCTCATCGTGTCGAACAGGGGCAAGTTGAAACGCTCCAACATCGACTACAAGACCAAGGTGGAGCCCATTGACACCGTAATGCCCGTGGTGGTACTCGTCAACGACGACACGGCAAGTGCCAGCGAGATTACCAGTGGCGCCCTGCAAGACCTCGACCGCGCTGTGATATTAGGTATGCGCACATACGGGAAGGGATTGGTGCAAATCAGCGTCGACCTGCCCTACAACGGCAGTCTGAAACTCACCAGCGACAAATACTACATTCCCAGTGGCCGGTGCATCCAAGCCATCAACTACCGTCATGCACAAGGAGGTTATACCGAGCACATCCCCGATTCGCTCACCAAAGTGTTTCATACTGCCCATGGCCGTGAGGTGCGCGATGGCGGCGGCATCATGCCCGACGTGGTGGTGGAGCCCGACTCGCTGCCCAACATCGGCTACTACCTCGCCACCTCTGGAGCCGACTCCACTGAGGTGCTTCTCGACTACGAAGTAGACTACATCGCCCGGCACCCGTCTATCGCCAAGCCTTCGGAGTATGAAATCAGCGACAGTGAATACGAGGAGTTCAAGCAGCGCGTCATCGACAGCGGGTTTACCTACGACCACGAGACCGAGAAATACCTGAAGAACCTGGTGAAACTGGCCAAGTTTGAAGGCTACTACGACGATGCCAAGGAAGACTTCGACAACCTAGAGAAGAAACTCCGCCACAACATCGCCAAAGACCTCGACTACAACAAGAGCCAAATCAAGAAGATTCTTGCCAACGACATCGTGGCCGCCTACTACTATCAGGCCGGTGCCATAGAAAACAGCCTCAGGGGCGACAAGCAGATGGAAGAGGCCGTGAGAATCATCAACAATCCAGAGGAATATTGGAAAATATTGGGCAGAAACGTGCCCAAACAATGATAAAAATCAAGAAAACAAGACTTTTCGGTACAAAAAAACACGAATTATTTTGCCACACGAGCATTTTTTCGTAATTTTGCATCGTTCAGTGGAATGAGGGGCTTGCAAAAAGCCCCTCATTTTCATTATTAAACAGTTGAAGCATGATAGAGAAAAGCATCGTAAAAAGTTTAGTGGAGACATGGCTCGAGGGAAAAGACTATTTCCTCGTTGACATTGAGATCAGCCAAGACAACAAGATTGTTGTGGAGATTGACCACGCCGACGGCGTGTGGATAGAAGACTGCGTGGAGTTGAGCAAGTTTATCGAAGACCATCTCGACCGCGACAAGGAAGACTTCGAACTGGAAGTGGGGTCGGCGGGCCTCGGACAGCCTTTCAAGGTGCCACAGCAATATGTCAACTTCATCGGGAAAGAGGTGGAAGTGCTCGGTGCCGATGGAAAGAAGACCAAAGGGGTGCTCAAATCGATAGAAGGAAGAGACTTTGTGGTCACCACCCAGGAGAAGATCAAGCCCGAAGGCAAGAAAAGGCCGGTGCTCACCGATGTTGACAAGACCTTCAACATGGATGAAGTAAAATACACAAAATATATAATCAGTTTCAAATAAAGCTATGGCAGCAAAAAAGACAACAGAGACGACCCCCAACATGATCGAGACATTCAGGGAGTTCAAGGAGAACAAGAATATCGACCGTACCACCCTTGTGAGTGTGCTCGAGGAAAGTTTCCGCAACGTCATCGCAAAAATCTTCGGCAGCGACGAGAACTTCGACGTGATCGTCAACCCCGACAAAGGCGATTTCGAAATCTACCGCAACCGCGTGGTGGTGGCCGATGACGAAGTGGAAGACCAGAACAAGGAGATCTCGCTCTCCGAAGCCCAGAAGATTGACCCCGACTATGAGATTGGCGAGGATGTGAGTGAAACCATCGAATTTGCCAAGTTCGGCCGCAGGGCCATCCTTAACCTCCGCCAGACCCTGGCATCAAAGATTCTCGAACTGGAGCACGACTCCCTCTACAACAAATACAAGGACCGTGTAGGCCAAATCATCAGCGGTGAGGTATATCAGACCTGGAAGCGTGAGGTGCTCATCGTCGACGACGAGAACAACGAACTTATCCTTCCGAAATCGGAGCAAATCCCCAGCGACCAGTACCGCAAGGGTGAGACCATCCGTGCCGTCATCCTCAGAGTTGACAACGAGAACAACAATCCCAAGATCATCCTCTCGCGCACCAGTCCCATGTTCCTTGAGCGACTGCTCGAAGGCGAGGTGCCCGAGATCAACGACGGCCTCATCTCCATCAAGAACATCGCCCGTATGCCCGGCGAGAGAGCCAAAGTGGCCGTGGAGAGTTACGACGAGCGCATCGACCCCGTGGGAGCCTGCGTGGGCGTGAAAGGCAGTCGCGTGCACGGTATCGTGAGAGAACTCTGCAACGAGAACATCGACGTCATCAACTACACCTCCAACATCAAACTCTACATCCAGCGCTCGCTCAGTCCCGCCAAGGTGTCGAGCATCAACATCGACGAAGAGAACCACAAGGCAGAGGTTTACCTCCAGCCCGAGGAAGTGTCGCTCGCCATCGGTCGTGGCGGACTCAACATCAAACTCGCCTCCATGCTCACCGGCTACACCATCGACGTGTTCCGCGAGATAGAAGACAATGAAGCCGAGGAAGACATCTACCTGGACGAGTTCGCCGACGAAATCGACCAGTGGGTCATCGACTCCATCAAACGCATCGGTCTCGACACCGCCAAGGCAGTGCTCAATGCACCGAGAGACATGCTTGTGGAAAAGGCCGACCTCGAGGAAGAAACCGTCGACTCCGTGCTCAGCATCCTCAAGGCAGAGTTTGACAACTAAACCTCAGGTTATTTCCCCTGCCCTATCTACCACTGGCCAACCTGTTGGCCCGAACTTCACGCTACGGCACCGCTGGCATTAGCCCAGGGTGACACCAAAACGAACAAAACCAGAACAAGGAAAAGAGAATGGCTATTAGATTAAGCAAAGCAATAAAAGAACTGAACATAGGACTCCAGACGGCAGTGGAGTTCCTCACGAAGAAATATGACCTCGGCGACGCGAAGATCGACCAGAACTTCAAACTCAACGACGACCATTACGAGTCTCTCGTAGAGGAGTTCAAGAGCGACAAAGAGGTGCGGACACAAGCCGAGAAAATCTTCCCCAAGAAGCCCAAGGAGAAAAAACGGCCTGAGCCTGAGAGCCATAAGGCCGAGACACTACTCGAGTCGAGCAGGCCTCAATTCAAGCCGTTGGGGAAAATCGACCTCGATTCGCTCAACAAGCGACCGGCTGCCCCCACCCCATCCGCAGAGCCCAAGAAAGAAATCCCCACCCCTGCACCTGCCGTAGCAGAAGTGGAGAAAGCCGCTCCCCAACCTGCCGCCCCCTCCCCACAGCCTGAGGAGAAGAAGGCAGAGCAGCCCAAGGAAGAGGTACGCCAGGAGCCTGCTGCCCCCGAAGTGAAGAAGCACGCCGAGCCCGAGAAGCCCGCCGTGGAGAGCAAGCCAGAAGTGGCCGCAGCACCTGTCACACAGCAGCAACCCACCGAGGCGACAAGCGAGAAGCCCCAGGAAGAGCCCAAGGCTCCCGTTGCCGACCAGAAAATCTTCACCCTTGAGAGTGAGCAGAAGAATGCGCCCAAGGTCAACGTACTGGGCAAGATCGACCTCGACTCCCTCAACCAGAGCACCCGTCCGAAGAAGAAGACCAAGGAGGAGAAGCGCAAGGAGCGTGAGGAGAAGTCGCAACACGGTACCGCACAGGGTGGCGAGAAGAAGAAGCGCGTGCGCATCAACAAGGAGCGCGTTGATATCAATGCTGCCAGCAAAGACGTGCCCAGCGGCAACCAAGGCGGCGGCAACCAAGGCGGTGGAAAGAACAAGAACAAGAAAGACAAGAACCGCAAGCGCAACCAGCGTCCCCTCGAGGTAAATGAGGAAGACGTGGCAAGACAGGTAAAGGAAACCCTTGCCCGCCTCACCAACAAGAACCAGAACAAGAAGGGTGCCAAATACCGCAAGGAGAAGCGCGAGGCCATACAGGAGCGTCTGCAAGAAGAGCGTGCCGAGCAGAAGGCAGAGAGCAAGGTACTGAAACTCACCGAGTTCGTCACCGTGAGCGAGTTGGCCACGATGATGAATGTGGGTGTCAACCAAGTCATCGGCACCTGCATGAGCATCGGCATTATGGTAAGTATCAACCAGCGCCTCGATGCCGAGACCATCAACATCGTGGCCGATGAGTTCGGCTTCACCACCGAATATGTAAGCGCCGAGGTACAGAACGCCATCACCGAGGAAGAAGACGACGAGAACGACCTCGTGCCACGCGCACCCATCGTCACCGTGATGGGACATGTGGACCATGGCAAGACCTCGCTCCTCGACCATATCCGCAACACCAACGTCATTGCCGGTGAGGCAGGAGGCATTACCCAGCATATCGGTGCCTACAACGTGGAACTGTCTGACGGCCGTCAGATCACCTTCCTCGACACCCCGGGACACGAGGCCTTCACCGCCATGCGTGCCCGTGGCGCACAGGTCACCGACATCGCCATCATCATCGTGGCTGCCGACGACTCCGTGATGCCCACCACCAAGGAGGCCATCGCCCACGCCCAGGCTGCCAACGTGCCCATGGTGTTTGCCATCAACAAGATTGACAAGCCGGGTGCCAACCCCGACAAGATACGCGAAGACCTCGCCAACATGAATTTGCTTGTGGAAGACTGGGGCGGCAAATACCAGTGCCAGGAGATTTCGGCAAAGAAAGGCATCGGTGTAGACGACCTGCTCGAAAAGGTGCTCCTCGAAGCCGAGATGCTCGACCTGAAAGCCAACCCCAACCGCAAGGCCACCGGCTCCATCATCGAGTCGTCGCTCGACAAGGGACGTGGCTACGTCTCCACTGTGCTCGTGTCGAACGGCACGCTCAAGGTGGGCGACATCGTGGTGGCAGGCACCAGTTACGGGCGCATCAAAGCCATGTTCAACGAGCGCAACCAGCGCATTCAGGAGGCAGGGCCTGCCGACCCAGCCATCATCCTCGGTCTCAACGGTGCCCCCACGGCTGGCGACACATTCCATGTGATGTCTACCGAGCAAGAGGCACGCGAGATTACCAACAAGCGCTTGCAACTGCAGCGCGAGCAGGGTCTGCGCACCACGAAGAAATTCGGTCTCGACGAACTGTCGCACCGTATTGCTTTGGGTGAGTTCCACGAACTCAACATCATCGTCAAAGGCGACACCGACGGTTCCATCGAGGCCCTCTCCGACTCCTTCATCAAACTATCTACCGAGAAGGTGCAGGTGAACGTCATCAACAAGGCCGTAGGACAAATCTCCGAGAACGACGTGATGCTCGCCTCTGCCTCGCAGGCCATCATCGTGGGCTTCCAAGTACGCCCATCGGCCGATGCCCGCAAACTCGCCGAGCGCGAGGGTGTGGAAATCAACACTTATTCCATCATCTACGACGCCATCGACGAGGTGAAGTCAACGATGCAGGGAATGCTCGACAAGGTGAAGAAGGAAATCGTGACCGCCGAAATCGAGGTGAAACAAGTGTTCAAGATATCGAAGGTGGGTACCGTGGCCGGTGGTCTGGTGACCGAAGGCAAGGTACACAACAAGGACAAGGCCCGCGTGGTGCGCGACGGTATCGTGGTGCACACCGCCAACATCGATGCCTTGAAGCGCTACAAGGATGATGCCAAGGAAGTGGCCACCGGCCTGGAGTGCGGTATCTCGCTGGTCAACTTCAACGACATTCTGGTTGGCGACATCATCGAGACCTTCATGGAAATCGAGGTGGAGCAGAAACTTTGATAATGGGGAAGAAGAGGAAAATACGCTCCTTTTCCAGCCGACTGACAGGGTGGATAATGCTCATGATGCTCATCACCATGGGCTTTATCTCCTATGTCATTTTCGAGGCTGCCTCCTCGATGATAAAAGAAGAAGAGTTCAGCCGGTATGAGGCTTACCTTGACAGCAAGGTGGCAGAAATCAGGAGGGCCCTGTCGGATGTATATGTCGGCACAGCCAACCATGTGCCCGAGATTGAACAGAACCTCGGCAACCCCGACCGACTGTATGAGATCATGAAGCAAGTGGTGGACCTGAATCCGCGCATCAACAGTTGCGGACTCTCGTTCGTCGCCAACTACTATCCCCAGAAAGGCCGTTGGTTCTCTCCTTATGCCTCACGCTCCGACAGTTCAAAGGTCGAGGTGACAACATTAGGCAGTGCCGACAACGACTACCTGAGCGCCAAGTGGTTTGAAGAGGCCTTGGAAGCCAAGGAGGGATTCTGGTCGAAACCCTTCTTTGAAGGCAACGACTCCACCAAACCGCTGGTGGCCTATCTTTGCCCCATACGCGACCGCAGTGGGCGCACGGTGGCCATCCTCGGAGCCGACTTGTCGCTCGATTGGCTCCGGCTGAAGATGCTGGAGTCCGACCGCGGCATCATGAAGAGGGGAGGCATTGACCCCTTAGACCCCAACGACACGAATACAAAAAGGAGGAAACGGTGGCTGGTCTACAGTTTCCTCGTCGACGGCGATGGCACTTACCTCGTGCATCCTGAGCAAGACCGTATTCTCCAAAAGAACATTTTCGAATATACCAAAAACGACCCCGACTCTCTTTCCACCAATATGGCCCGGGAGATGGTGGCCGGTGAGAAAGACTATATAGCCAAAAGCGAAAAACGAGAGGACTCTATAGATGAGGAAGAATACGAGAGCGTAGTCTTCGACGGCAGGTCGTCGTATATGTTCTATGCGCCCATCAAGTTCACCGACTGGTCGTTGGGACTGTCGGTACCTGCCCTCGGCATCAATATCTTTGGAGCGGTAGTAGGAGGCCTGCTGATATTCCTTATCGCCATCGGATTGCTGGTGGTATTCCTGGTATGCCGCTTCACCATCCGCCGCATCACCAAGCCCCTGAAACAACTTGCCGCCTCGGCCGACGAAGTGGCAAAGGGCAATTTCAGCACGCCATTGCCCACCGTGAAGCATAACGACGAGATATGCTTGCTGCGCAACTCCTTCGACGACATGCAGCAGTCGCTCACCAAATACATCGACGAACTAAAGACCACCACCGCCTCGAAGGCGGCGATAGAGAATGAGTTACGGGTGGCCCATGACATCCAGATGTCCATGCTTCCGAAGATTTTCCCGCCCTACCCTGAGCGCGACGACGTCAGTATCTTCGGCTCACTCAAACCTGCCAAGGACGTGGGCGGCGACCTCTTCGACTTCTACATCCGCGACAACCATTTGTTCTTCTGCATCGGCGACGTGTCTGGAAAAGGCATACCGGCATCCCTGGTGATGGCGGTCACCCGGTCGCTGTTCCGCAACATCTCCTCCCACACCTCGGAACCCAATCAGATTGTCGGCACGCTCAACCAGTCGTTGACGGAGGGCAATGAGAAAAACATGTTTGTCACCCTCTTCGTGGGTGTGCTGCATCTGGAGGACGGCAAACTGCAATATTGCAACGCCGGCCACGATGCGCCACTGCTCATCGGGCGTGGCGTGGGCATGCTGCCATGCGACCCCAACCTGCCCGTTGGTGTCATGACCGACTGGCAGTACTCTCTCCAAGAGACATTCCTCGATTCACAGACCACCATTTTCCTCTATACCGACGGTCTCAACGAGGCCGAGGACATCCATCACGCCCAGTACGGCAACGAGCGTGTCACCACCATGGCAGAGACCCTGCTGAAAGAGGACCGCAACCAGCCCCAAATCATTGTCGACGGCATGGCGCAAGCCGTGCGCGCTTTCGTGGGCGAAGCGGAGCAGAGCGACGACCTGACCATGTTGGCCATCAAATACACCAACACCCATGGACGACAAGAAAAACAACAATAATAAGAAATCCGAAGAACAGCAAGACGACAATGAGTTGGTGCGCCGCATTGCCGAACAGAAATACGAGTTCGGCTTCACTACCGACGTACATACGGAAATCATTCCTACAGGACTCAACGAAGACATCGTCAGGCTCATCTCCCAAAAGAAAGGTGAGCCCGAGTGGCTGTTGGAGTTCCGCCTGAAGGCTTTCAGACACTGGCTCACCCTCAAGGAACCTACCTGGGGACACGTCCACCTGCCTGCCATCGACTATCAGGCCATCTCCTACTATGCCGACCCTATGGCAAAGAAGCCCAAGGGCGACGGGAAGATAGACCCCGAACTGGAGAAGACCTTCGACAAGTTGGGCATACCCCTCGAGGAGCGTCTCGCCCTCAGCGGCACAGCGGTCGACGCCATTATGGACTCCGTGTCGGTGAAGACCACATTCAAGGAGAAACTCGCCGAGAAAGGCATCATCTTCTGCTCCATCGGCGATGCCGTGAAAGACCACCCCGACCTGGTGCGCCAATATCTGGGAACGGTGGTGCCCTACCGCGACAATTTCTTCGCCGCGCTCAACAGCGCCGTGTTCAGCGACGGGTCGTTCGTCTATATCCCCAAAGGCGTGAGGTGCCCCATGGAACTGAGTTCCTATTTCCGCATCAACGCCCGCAACACCGGACAGTTTGAGCGCACCCTCATCGTAGCCGACGACGACTCCTATGTCTCCTATCTGGAAGGCTGCACCGCCCCCATGCGCGACGAGAACCAACTCCATGCCGCCATCGTCGAGATTATCGTCAACGACCACGCCGAGGTGAAATACTCTACTGTGCAGAACTGGTATCCCGGCGACGAGAACGGCCGGGGAGGCGTGCTCAACCTCGTCACGAAACGCGGTGAACTGCGCGGCGACTACTCCAAACTCTCGTGGACACAGGTAGAGACAGGCAGTGCCATCACATGGAAATACCCATCCTGCGTGCTCCGGGGCAACTATTCCCAGGCCGAGTTCTACAGCGTGGCAGTGACCAACAACTACCAGGAGGCCGACACCGGCACGAAGATGATACATATCGGCCACGACACTAAGTCGACCATCATCTCGAAAGGCATTTCCGCCGGGCACTCCCAGAACTCCTACCGCGGACTCGTGCGCACCACGCCATCGGCATACAACGCCCGCAACTACTCCAGTTGCGACTCTCTCCTACTGGGCAGCGAATGCGGTGCGCACACCTTCCCCTATATGGACATCCACAACGACACCGCCATCGTGGAACACGAGGCCACCACGTCGAAAATCAGCGAAGACCAACTCTTCTACTGCAACCAGCGCGGCATCCCCACCGAGCAGGCCGTAGGACTCATCGTCAACGGATATGCCAAGGAGGTGCTCAACAAACTCCCCATGGAATTTGCCGTCGAGGCACAGAAGTTGCTTTCTGTATCCCTTGAAGGCACAGTAGGGTAGAAAAAGATGAAAGATGAAAGATGAAAGATGAAAAATTAAAAATTAATATTGGAAAATGGGAAAAATAAAGCAATTTTAGCTTTGCTGATTTTTTTCGCGACTCGGCCAAATTGATGCAGACGAAAACTTGTTTTCAGTATGCTGAGGCGCAGCCGACATTCACCGCGAAGCAGCAATTTACAATATTCAATATTCAATATTCGACCAATGCTAATAGTCAAGAATCTTCATGCCTCCATCAACGGCAAGGAAATCCTCAAGGGCATCAATCTTGAGGTGAACGACGGCGAGACCCATGCCATCATGGGTCCCAATGGTTCGGGCAAATCCACCCTTTCGGCTGTGCTCGTGGGCAATCCGCTCTACGAGGTGACCGAAGGCGAGGCATGGTTCAACGGCAAGAACCTGCTTGAGATGAAACCGGAAGACCGCGCCCGCGAAGGCCTCTTCCTCTCGTTCCAATATCCCGTCGAGATACCAGGAGTATCGATGACCAACTTCATGAGGGCTGCCGTCAATGCCAAGCGCGAATACTTAGGGCAAGACCCACTCAATGCCGCAGACTTCCTCAAACTCATGCGAGAGAAGCGCCAGATAGTGGCACTCGACAGCAAACTCGCCCATCGCTCTGTGAACGAAGGGTTCAGCGGCGGAGAGAAGAAACGCAACGAAATCTTCCAGATGGCGATGCTGGAGCCCAAACTCTCCATCCTCGACGAGACCGACTCCGGGCTCGATGTCGACGCCATGCGCATCGTGGCCAGCGGGGTGAACAAGATGCGCACCCCCGAGACCTCGACCATCGTCATCACTCACTATGAACGCCTGCTCGACATGATACGCCCCGACGTGGTGCATGTGCTCTACCAAGGACGCATCGTGATGACCTCCGGTCCCGAACTGGCTAAGGAGATAGAGCAGAAAGGCTACGACTGGATAAAGAACGAGGCCGATGAGTAGCGAACAACAATACATCAGTCTCTATGAACAGTGCCGCGACATGATTTGCCGGCACTCTGCCAGCGTACTCAACCAAGCACGCGACGAAGCCTTCGGCCATTTCAAACGCAATGGGTTCGAGTCGCGCAAGGTGGAGCGTTACCGCTATACCGACCTGCAAAAACTCTTTGAGCCCGACTACGGGCTCAACCTCAACCGTCTCGAGATACCTGTCAACCCCTACGACAGTTTCCGCTGCGACGTCCCCAGCCTCAGCACATCGCTCTATTTCGTGGTCAACGACGCTTTCCACAGCAAGTCGTTGCCCAAGACCCACTTGCCAGAAGGAGTGATGGTAGGCTCCCTACGCGAGACCGCGACCACGCACCCTGACCTTATAGCCAAATACTACGCACAAATAGCCCAGACAGAGGGCGACAGCGTGACGGCCCTCAACACCATGCTCGCACAAGACGGGCTCTTCGTATATGTGCCCAAAGGGGTGAAAGTGGAACGTACCATACAGGTCATCAACATCCTCAGGGCCGACGTCGACCTCATGGTGAACCGGCGGGTGCTCATCGTCATGGAAGAAGGGTCAGAGGCCAAGTTGCTCTTCTGCGACCATGCTGCCGACGACCGCCACTTCCTCGCCACCCAGGTGACCGAGGCCTATGTAGGTAAAGGGGCTTCGCTTGAACTCTATTGCATGGAAGAGACCCACCACAAGAGCACGAGGGTGAGCAACCTCTATGTGGAGCAACAAGCAGAAAGCCGTCTGAGCCACAACATCATCACCCTGCATAATGGCGTGACCCGCAACCGTGCCGACGTGGTGCTGAAAGGCGAGGGTGCACAGTGCCAACTCAACGGATGCGCCCTGGCAGACAAGACACAGCACGTGGACAACAACACCCTCATCGACCATGCCGCACCCCATGGTACGAGCCACGAACTCTACAAATACGTGCTCGACGACAATGCCACGGGTGCGTTTGCCGGAAAGGTGCTCGTGAGACATGGCGCACAGAAGACAGAGTCGGCCATGACCAACCAGAACCTCTGCGCCACCAAGACGGCACGGATGTTCACCCAGCCCATGCTCGAGATTTATGCCGACGACGTGAAATGCGCGCATGGCAGCACCGTGGGCCAACTCAACGAAGCCGCGCTCTTCTACATGCAGCAGAGAGGCATCAGCAGAACAGAGGCCCTGCACCTGTTGCAGGCAGCCTTCATCTACGAAGTTATCGACAGCATCACGCTTGTTCCCCTTCGCGACCGTCTGCGCTATCTCGTAGACAAGCGCCTCAGGGGTGAACTCAACAAATGCGATGGATGCAAACTATGCCAATAAGATTTATCATGCTTTGCATGATGAACATCGGCGGCGCCTCAGCAATTGAAGTAAACTTCATTGCGTTTGGCTTGCACGATGTTTAAGATTTAAGATTTTAGATTTGGAATTGAAAATTGACATATCACAGATACGCCACGACTTCCCCATCTTAGGGAGGACGGTATACGACCGCCAATTGGTCTACCTCGACAATGCCGCCACCACGCAGAAACCCCTCTGCGTGCTCGATGCCATGCGCGACGAATACCTGAACGTGAACGCCAACGTACACCGTGGCGTGCACTACCTCTCGCAACAAGCCACCGACCTGCACGAGGCAGCCCGTGAACGTGTGAGGCAATTCATCGGTGCGGCGAAAACCGAGGAAATCGTGTTTACCAGGGGAACCACCGAGGCCATCAACCTGGTGGCCAGTTCCTTTGCCGAGGGGATGATGCACGAGGGCGACGAGGTCATCGTCAGCGTCATGGAGCATCATTCCAACATCGTGCCGTGGCAGTTGCAGGCAGCAAGAAAAGGCATTGTAGTCAAGGTCATCCCCGTCAGCGACAAAGGAGAACTGTTGCTCGATGAATACCAGCGGCTCTTCACCGAAAAAACACGGTTGGTGAGCGTGGCACATGTGAGCAACGTGCTCGGCACCGTCAATCCCGTAGGGCAAATCATTGCCATCGCCCACGAGCATGGCGTGCCGGTACTCATCGACGGGGCACAAAGTGCGCCACACCTCAAGATTGACGTGCAGGAAATGGACTGCGACTTTTTCGCCTTCAGCGGGCACAAGATGTATGGTCCTACGGGCATCGGCGTGCTCTACGGAAAGGAAGAATGGCTCGACCGGCTTCCCCCCTATCAGGGCGGCGGCGAGATGATCAGCACCGTGAGTTTCGAGAAGACCACCTTCGAGCGACCACCCCTGAAGTTCGAGGCCGGCACCCCCGACTACATCGCCACACACGGTCTTGCCGTAGCCATCGACTACATCGAGCGTATCGGTCTCGACAACATCGCTGCCCATGAGCGCGACCTCACACAATACTGCATCCGCCAACTGTCGTCTATCGACGGCATGCGGCTCATCGGCGAGGCAGAGGAAAGAGATGCCGTAGTGAGTTTCCTCGTGGGCGACATCCACCACCTCGACATGGGCACACTGCTCGACCGCCTGGGCATTGCCGTGCGCACCGGGCATCACTGCGCCCAACCACTGATGGACAGGATGGGGGTACTCGGCACGGTGAGGGCATCGTTTGCCCTCTACAACACCCGCGAAGAGGTAGACGCATTGGTGGAGGGCATACGACGAGTGAGAACGATGTTTTAAGGTTTGAGCCAGTCATTTATGCTGAAACAATTCTATCATCCAGGACTAATAGAAGCCGGCTGCGACGAGGCCGGCAGAGGATGCCTGGCTGGCAGTGTATATGCCGCCGCCGTCATCCTGCCCCCCGACTATGTGAATGAGCAACTCAACGACTCGAAAAAACTCACCGAACGGCAGCGATACGCACTGCGCGAAGTCATCCTGCGCGATGCCACGGCATGGGCGGTGGGAGTGGTGACACCCGAGGAGATTGACAAAATCAACATCCTCAACGCCTCCTTCCTTGCCATGCACCGCGCCCTCGACCAACTTTCGGTACGCCCCGAGGCCATCATCGTTGACGGCAACCGGTTCAGACCCTACGGCAACCTGTCCTACGCCACCATCGTGAAGGGCGATGGCAAATACCTTTCCATCGCGGCTGCCAGCATCCTGGCCAAGACCTTCCGCGACGACTACATGAACCACTTGGCTGAAGAATATCCCATGTATGACTGGCAAAGCAACAAGGGCTATCCCACACGCAAGCACCGCGAAGCCATCCGCCAATATGGCATCACGCCCTATCACCGCAAGTCATACAACCTGCTGGGCGACGGACAGTTGATGTTGGAGTTTGAAGAGGTTTGAGATTTATCATGCTTCGCATGATGAACATCGGCAGCGCCTCAGCAATTGAAGTAAACTTCATTGCACTGACATTTGTCGACCTCGAACGCGACTCGGCAGTGTTTGAACAAGTTCACACTGCACTCACTGCTTACTCGGTTCGACTTGCACGATGTTTGAGGTTTGAGATTTAAGGTTTCCCTTCTCTTCATTTTCAATCAGCCTCTATCTGAAATCGAGTTCCAAAACTCCTTCGGCAAGTATACGTTTTTTTGATTTCTGGCCCAAGCGAACATTGGTGCGATATCCTTCGGAGTGAATCCCGCCAAGCCACAACCAATAGACGTAACCAAGAACGTCTGTTGGGGATGAGCGCTCACATATTGACGGAAATCATTGACATAGGGCTGGATATGGCGAAGTCCGCCGACGATAGTGGGGATGGCATAGCACTGGCCCTGCGGTCCAACACCCTTCCCCAACTGTGCCCCAAAACTGCGCAGGGCCTGATAAGCCGTTCCACCGCAGTGCAGGCCACGCAAGTCGCTTCCGAAGACAAAGACCTCGTTGTGGCGCAACGTATGGATGACAGTCGGTGTGACGCGATGGTCGTAACTGATCTTTGGTGTCTCCTCCACAAACGAGGCTTCCTGACTTTTGTGTTCACCCGCGAGCCATTCGCTGATTTTCCCCCATACAGAACCACCAGACGATTTTTTCGCCTTCCTTATTTCTTCCATATTTGAGCAACTTTGTGACATTGGCTCTGGAAGAGCAGCATCCTCCATCGTATACCCTTTCATATAAGAATGTGACAAGGCTGGCTGTGTATAATACTTGATGAAATAAGGCCGCACCACCTGTTCCATCATCGTATGGTAGCGCTGGCTGACCGCTGCGGGAGTGATGCCCATCAGTGCCGCCACCTCCTTTCCCTTCATACCCATGATGAGAATCATGCGGAGTATGCTCTGCGCCTTACGGTCATAACCATAGTAAGCATGGCAGATTTCCTCTACCATTTCCTTCACTTCTTCCTGCGTGTCATCCACAGGCGCATCGAAGACCACTTTCCCTTGCGCAGCCCTCTCCTCAATGCTCTCCTCGACATTACCCTGCGAATAACTCTTGAGGCGTTCACGAACAAGGTAATGGAAACCATTTATCGTCCAGTTGGCAAGCGAGATATTCGACTTGCGGTTCTCCAGTTGCTGCCAATTGTGATTGCACAACCGCAAGTAGAACTCATGGGCGAGAGAGAAGAAGTCCATCCCCGTTTTGTAGCGCAGCCCATATTTCTTGTCATCGATGCAATAGGCGATATGGCAAGTGTCGTAGAAAAACTCGCTCGTCACCTTCTCGTCATATTGTTTCAGTCCCTGCAGTATCTCCGCGTCAGTTAGATTCTCTACCATCGGTGAATTAGTTTTTTGCAAAAATACATTTTTTTTCAGTCTTTGCTTAATTTTTTCTTTCTTTTTGCCTTATTGGTTATAGAAGCATGCTCAACAAACAACATTTATTTATCAATTAAAGACAAAAAGACATGAAAAAGAGAGTATTCAATTTGATTATCGTCGACGAGAGCGGCAGCATGCACGTCATACGCAAACAAGCCTTCTCGGGCATGAACGAGACACTGCAGACCATCAAGGCGTTTGCAGAGCAGAAACAGGATATTGAGCAACGAGTGACTTTGATTACCTTCGATTCCGAGCACACGAAGTTCCACTACAACAACGCCGATGGCTTGTCGGTGGTGCCACTCCGCGAGGGCGACTACCAGCCAGGAGGCTGCACACCACTATACGACGCCATAGGTGCAGGCATTGCCAAGGTGAACGCCCATACCAAAGAAGGCGACTCGGTGTTGGTGACCATCATCACCGACGGCTATGAGAACGCCTCAAGGGAGTACAACCTCAGTATGGTGAAGAACCTCATCAACAAACTGAAGGAACAGAACTGGACCTTCACCTTCATCGGCACCGACGACTTGGACGTGGAAGGCATAGCAGCCACCATGGGCATCAGCGAGACCCTCAGTTTCTCACGCGACGAAGAACAGGCCGAGGCCATGTTCAAGGAAGAGAGAGCAAGCCGTTGCTGTTATTATAGTCAATTGGCCAGTCCGAAGTCTTCCACAGGTTTGGGAAAATTCTTCAAGAAGAAGCATGTGTAACCACATCTATGTGTACAGGCTTCAACACGTAAGCATATCTATAACTTACTATTCCATGATGTATTGGCATGAGGCGGGGTATCGTTTCCCGCCTCTTGTCTTTTAATCTCACGGCACTCCCCTCTGGTTGAAAAAACACTGTCCTTTCCCTCGCCCATCAGTGCTGAAGCCATCACCATACCTTTGGGGCAGATTGCTGTCTGCTCCATGGCAAAACAAGTATTTATATGCGAAAAAGCCGACAAAACAACGAAATAATAAAAAATATTCCTATCTTTGTGCCATGAATGTTTTTCCCCGACGGGTATAACAACACGCATAGCGTTTCATGGCTACTAAAAAATATTCTACAGGAAATGGATTGATAAAAACTGCGGTTGTCCTGACCGATTTTATCATCATGAACTTGTTGCTTTACTGGGCATCAAGATACCTCTATGTAGTACATATCCAATACCCCCCGTATTTTGAGGCTGAGCCAAAGGAGACGTTCATCATGGCCAATTTCTCGATGATCGTCAGCCAGTTCCTCATCAACTCCCTCATCCACCGCCGCCGCACCAGTTTCGAAGAGGTGTTCATGAGTGTGATGAAACTCAGCTTGTTGCAGGTTTCGCTCATGTTCATCAGCCTCAGGATATTGGGTGAGAGTGGAGGCATGTTCCAGTTCATGGGACTCTTCCTCATGGCGGAGTTTACCCTCATCCTGGCCAGTCGACTGGTGGAGACCCTATTCATCAAGTATTTCCGACAGGCTGGCCGCAATACGCGGAGTGTGCTCTTTGTGGGCAACGACCCTGCCCTGCTCATCCTCTACCGCAATCTCATCAGCGACTCCTCCACAGGCTACAAGATAGTGGGCTACTATGCCGACAACGACATGGAGAACTGTCCGGAAGCCATTGGCAAACTGGGCGACCTCAAGAGTATGAACGCAAAGATTGACATCCTGCAAAAGGATGCCCTGCAGCGTGATGACAACAGCGACACCGCCAACGGATACCATCTCTCCGACATCGACGAGATATTCTGCTGTCTCTCGCACGACGAGCACGAGCAAATCATGAAGTTGATGAAATTCTGCGACAAGAATATCATCCATTTCTACTATGTCCCCAGGATGTCGGGCAACTTCCTGCTCAACCTCCAGCCCGAGCAGTTGGGTGAGACGATGGTGTTCACCAACCACCATGAGCCGTTGTCGCATCCCTTCAACCAGTTTGTGAAACGCACTTTCGACATCGTTGTCAGCGCCTTGGTTTGCTTGGTGATGCTGCCCTTCATCCCCATCATCGCATGGTGTATCAAGCACCAGAGTCCGGGTCCTATCTTCTTCAAGCAAGCCCGCACCGGACATAATGGGAAGACCTTCACCTGCCTGAAGTTCAGGTCGATGCATGTCAACAGCGAGGCCGACACCCTACAAGCCACCAAGGACGACCCGAGAAAATTCCCCTTCGGCAACTTCATCCGCAAGACCAACATCGACGAGTTCCCGCAGTTCTTCAACGTGCTGAAAGGCGACATGAGCATCGTCGGTCCCCGTCCGCATATGCTTGCCCACACCGAACAATACGGCAACATCATCGACAAGTACATGGTGCGCCATTTCAGCCGTCCTGGCATCACCGGCTATGCCCAGGTGAATGGTTGCCGTGGTGAGACCAAGGAATTGTGGCAGATGGAGGAGCGCATACAGAAAGATGTTTGGTATATCGAGAACTGGACGTTCTGGCTCGACATCAAGATTATCTTCAAGACCGCCCTGTCGCTCTTCATCCACGACAAGCAAGCCTATTGATGGGCGTTCTCCCCGTCATATGGGTCACGAATCAACGACTCCGTGGCCGTAAAAAATCTTCCCAAACAATACATCATGAGACGGATTCTTTTTATCTTATTTCTTTTATCCATCGGTATGATAGGGCATGCTCAGGAGGTCAAACTTGACTCTGCGTCGTATGCTTATGGAGACAAGATTATTCGTTCTGTTATAGAAAGCAAGGACTCAATTTTCCCTAAATTAAAGTTCGACAAGGAGAACCTTGCCGAGGTGATTCGTGGTTTGGAAGATCATCTCGTCTTTATGAAATATACGCAAGACTCCATCAAGAAGATTTCTTTTGGTTTGGGAGGAATGCAAGGTATGTTCATGTCGGATAGTTTCCAATTCAAAATGGATGTCATACCATTCGATTGCATCTTGGCAGGTTTGATGAAAGTGGTCAATCATGAGTTGGCGCTGCCTCATGACACCATCATGATAAATGAATATATGAAAAGTCTGCCCGAAGACATGAAACCTGAAGCCATGCCAGATGAGGATAAATGCAGATTCTTCACCAATTATGGCACGATGAAAGGATTGCAGCCGGGTTTACAGGCATATATCTATGAGATGACGGGAAAGAACGAAAATGAAGCCCCTGCCGATTATGAGGCCTATGCCGCAGGGTTGGCCATGGCGGTGAAATACATGTCTTTGGAAGCAAAGCAAGAATCAGGACTAGACCCTTATTCTTATGGGGGCGTGATAGGAGGTTCGATAGCCATGCAATCATTGCCATTTCATTTCACGGTAGCCGATTTCCTTGATGGATGCCGTGCTGCAGCAGGGCTGACAGAACGCAAGATAACAGTGGAGGAGTCAGACTGCATTATTTCAAAGAACTTTCCTGAAACAGAAGCACCAACGATTATTCAAAAATTGGAATGAAGTCGGTGAAAAAGACTCTCTTTTTGACACTTGCGCCTGCAATACCAATTCAGAGATTGCCAAAAAAAACAAAAACAATTCATTCTATACCTCAAAAATAAAGGAACAAGGAAACCCAATAAAGAATATGCAACGATGAAAGAAACTGTTTGTCATTCTTCTGTCATTGACAACTTCCTTATATGGCAAAAGATGATGAGATTACCAAATTAGCATACAGTCTATAGTCGAGGAAAAATAATCAACAACAATCAGAACAAATCGTATGCTCAAGATAAAATGTTTGCTGCGCTTGACAGTGTTGTTAAGCCTTGTTTGCATGATGTTGGCATCTTGCGACAGGGAGCCGTGCTATAAGAATGACGGAAAACAGGTGACCTGGAATACATGGGATGTCTGGGCCGGTCATCATAGCATTGTTGTTGATGCTGACCCTTCCACATTTGAGGATCTGGGTGACGGGTACGCCAGAGACGGCCAACAAGCATTTCTTGAGGGGAACATCATTAAGGGAGCTGACGGAAAAACGTTCAAATGTCTGGAGAAACCGTATGCTGTCGATAGCTACCATGTTTTTCATTGTGACACCATGATGACAAGTGCCGACCCCAAGTCATTCAAGGTGCACGGCCAGTACCTGACTGAGGACAAGAAAGACTATTACTGGTGCGGAAAACCAATACATGTGGTAGACAAAAAAACATTTGTCATCATAGGGGATAAGGACGACGAGAAAACTCAATGGGCCAAAGACAAGCTCAACGCATATTATATGGGAAAACAACCTGTATCACTTGCAGACTACAACAGTTTTCATCAGATAGGAGACATTAATGATTTACATTGTTCAGGATGCTATGCCGCCGACAAATATCGTGTGTATTTTGAAGACCATGTTGTAGAGGGTGCCGACCCAGAGACATTCACTGAAGTGATCTGGTATGTGGGTCAGGACAAGCATCGGGTATATGATAAATGGAAAGCCACGGACATAAAGGATTACAAGCAATTATCTCAAATAGGAGGTTTTTATTCCGACGGTTTGCACATTTACACCAAAGACTTTGAAGTGTTTGAAGATGCAGACCCCCTTACTTTCAGACAGCTTGAAGGCAGCACGTGGTATGTGGACAAAGACCATGTATGGTGGTTGGAAAAGCAAGTGAAGGAAGCAGATGCCGCCACTATCCAACTCGTGCATATGTACAAATACTTCAATGGATCAACTTTACCCTCACCTGAAAGGTATGCCAAAGACAAAAGCCATGTATTCTTTGATGATTCCATCATCCCAGGTGCTGACCCTGAATCATTCGAGGTCATTCAATTTGTTGAGGGAGGGCCAAGTACTGCCTTCGACAAGAACCGCATTTATTCGGGCGAAAACTCGAATGATTTGAAGAAGTATTTGAAAGACAAGTATTCAAGAAAGCGATAAGACACTATTTCTATTTCATCATGATATCATCAACAAATATTTCCTATGAAGAAACCATTAAAAAGAATTGTGTTTTATGCCATTTTTGCATTTATAGCAGTAATGCTGTATTACAATACACCTTATCACATAGCCAAATATAATTGGAAAGGCATGGGAGAGGGGAGAATCAATGATTTTATGGTCTTCAAAGGTGCAGATAAACCAGGTAACCTAACATTGAAATGGCCTGCAATATATAAAGAGTGGCAAATTGCAGGGTATGTCGTTTTTTGTTTTTATGACAGGCTATGGGTTTATTCCTTAAAAGATGGCAGGGATAAAGGTTTTGGCAAATATGTCGGAAAATAACACCAAATATTCATTAAATCTATAAGTAGCATGTATTGGATTCTTATTTTTTTCTTATTCGTCATTGTTCTTATGGTTATCTATACACATAAGGCAAAAGCAGAGAAAGAATCTCACAATTGGCATACTGATGAAAAGCATATTCATGAAAAGCCCAAAATCAAGATGCAAGAACTGGCTTGTTGTCACACTACCTTTTATGATTCGATCGACCCTGCCAGAATAGAAAAAGCTTATAAAGAGGCATGCGAACGAGGTGGAAGAGAGGGCTTCTTTCCTGTGCTCCTGGTATTGGAAGACAATCTCATCATCAACATTTTGGACCAACTTGGAATTAAGGATGACAAGAAAAGGATTGATATGGCAAGAGTGCAAGCGCGTCGTCAAGAGCTGATGCATTCAACGGAAAACGCCAAGGATTGGTTGGATTTACGACTCCGTGAGTTGCAGAATGGCTTTGAGACAGAATACCCTGATTTCTACAGAACTGATGTGCTGGGCGAGTATGTGGAAAATGGTATTGGCAACACTTCTTTCAATGGTATCATCAATGACGAGACGGGGCGAACACTTCCGCTGCTTCTGGCGGAAGTGCCTGTAAATCAACCTTGGCAGATATTGGCATGGTTTCCTATTGGAGGATGGGATAATTGTCCTAAAGCAGAACACCTCGTCAGTGTTGCCAAGCATTGGTATGAAGGATTTGGAGCCGTCCCTGCTGTCATAAGCGAAGGCATCATAGAGTTTGCTGTTCCCCAACCTGTCAGTGAAGAGGAAAGTCTTCCATTGGCCGAAGAGCACTATGCCTTCTGCACCGATATCGTCGACCAAAGTCTCGGGACGATCAATGCATTGGCCGACGTTTTGCGAAAATCCACGGTTTGGTTTTTTTGGTGGGAGTGAGCATGGGGCAACTAAGAAGGAAGCTTTGCCCGATATAAAAAGTTAACATTCTTGTCGGGACTTGTGGAGCAAATGTGGAGCAAATTAACACCCTAAACAAAAGTGAAAATCTCGCAAGTTGCTTGTTTTCAGCTTCTTGCGAGATTTTGAATGATTTTAAAAAGTACCCAGAGCCGGGGTCGAACCGGCACGGGTTGCCCCACTGGTGTTTGAGACCAGCGCGTCTACCGATTCCGCCATCTGGGCTTTTTGCGGTGCAAAGATACATATAAAAAATGAATTGACAAATTTTTAGCTGAAAAAACACTAAAAACTTAATTTTATCGTTTAAATAACGTATATTAGCACGTGCAATTTAAATCTGAATACTAAATGTCGACAAATTCAAAGGATTTCTGCGTAATTCTTGCGGGAGGACGCGGTAGAAGATTGTGGCCTTGCAGCAGAGTCAATTACCCAAAACAGTTCATCGACCTTTTCGGAGCCGGACGAACCTTGCTGCAACAGACCTACGACCGCATTGCCACCATCATCCCCACAGAGAATATATATGTCACCACCAACGATGATTTCGCTCCCATCGCCATGGAACAGTTGCCCATGCTCCCCAAGGAGAACTTCATCGGTGAACCGATCAACCGCAATACGGCGCCCAGCGTCACCTGGGGATGCTACAACATCCTCAAGGTGTGTCCTGATGCCAATATCATCATCATGCCCTCCGACCAGGCGATTATCGGACAGGAGGAGTTTGAGGAAAACCTGAAGAGTGGCTTGGAGTTCGTGGCCCACCACGATGGCATCATCGCGATGGGTGTCCGTCCGTCAAGACCGGAGCCGGGCTATGGCTATATACAGATGGGGGATGGCGACGAGAACGGTAAGATGTTCTCCGTGCAGTCGTTCACCGAGAAGCCAGAGCGCAACTTCGCCCAGGTCTTCGTCGATAGCGGGGAGTTCTTGTGGAATACGGGCATCTTCGTTTCCAACGCCCGCCATCTGCTCAAACACTGCAAGGAGATCATGCCCGCTCCATTCCGGCAGATGGAGACCGATGCCTGCTCCATCAGCAGCATCGACGACGAGGCCCATTATGTGTGGGAATATTTCACACTTTTCCCCAACCTGTCGATCGACTATGGTGTGCTGGAAAACGCCGACGACGCTTTCGTGATGCTCTGCGACTTCGGATGGGCAGACCTGGGCACCTGGCATTCCATCTATGAGGCAGAGAGGAAATGGGAAGGAGATAATGTGGTGCTCGACAGCGATGTGATGCTAGAGGCTTGCAACGACAACATCATCAAGTTGCCAAAGGGGAGGCTGGGGGTGTTCAACGGCCTCAACGGATATATCGTGGTGGAGAATGAAAATGTGCTGATGATCTGCAAAAAAGGCGAGACATCAGCACAGATAAGAAAATTCTTCAATGAAGTTCAGATGAAGCTCGGCGAGGATTTCATTTGAATTCCTCGCGGATCTTCGCTGCGATCTCCTCAAACTCCTCTTTGGAGAGTTGCAGTTTGGGATTGGAGAAGAGCATGTCTTTCTCGCTCTGCATCGGAACGAGATGGATATGTGCGTGGGGCACCTCCAGTCCGAGCACAGCCATACCTACCTTCACACAGGGGAAGGCCTTCTTGATGGCTATTGCCACACGTTTGGCGAAGACAGCCATTTCTGCCAGTTCTTCATCGGAGAGGTCGAAGAGATAGTCCTCCTCGCGGCGAGGAATCACTAAGGTGTGGCCCTTGGCAAGGGGGTTGATGTCGAGAAAGGCATAGAATTTCTCGTTCTCTGCGCACTTGTAGCTGGGAATCTCGCCAGCTGCGATTTTCGAGAATATAGACATATATAAAAAAGTTTGGGGTTAGATGGAAATATTGTCAATTCTCAGCCGTATCGTGCCGCGTGGAATCTGGATTTCCACCTCATCACCCACCTTTTTGTTGAGCAGGCCCTGGGCGATGGGGGTCTTGATGGAGATTTTGCCCTCACGCAGGTTGGCTTCATTCTCGCTCACGATGGTATAGGTCATCTTGGCCTTCGTCGTCAGGTTGGTCATCTCCACTTTCGACATGATCTGCACAGCATCAGAGCTCAGGCGAGAAGTGTCTACGATCTTTGCTTCTGCGATGCTCATTTTCAGGCGGTTGATCTTGTCTTCCAGATGAGCCTGTGCCTCTTTGGCGGCATCATATTCGGAATTCTCACTCAGGTCACCTTTGTCACGTGCCTCGGCAATCGCTGCCGATGCTTTTGGTCGTTCAATAGACTCCAGGCGTTGTAGTTCGGCTATCATTTTGTCGTAGCCTTCTTGCGACATGTAAGTCATGATGTTATCTGTTTGTTTAAAGTTAATCGATTGTCATTGGATGCAAAAAAATGTTGAATTCCAGCATTGCTGCCGGAATTCAGCCTTTCATTGCTCTATCTAATAATTTCGGTTGCAAAGTTAGTGGATTTTTTTGAATGCGGCAATTTTTTGACCATGAAAATTTCTTTTTCGTGATTTATTCTTTAATTTTGCATCACTATTTTAAGATGCTTATGTTGCCAAAAGAAGAACGATCTGCCATCATCCGTCTGATGCACCGTGAGGTGGTGCCTGCGGTAGGCTGCACCGAGCCGATCGCTGTCGCTTTGTGCGTGGCGCGTGCACGGGAGTTGCTTGGTTATCAGCCTGAGAAAATCTGTCTGCGCCTGAGTGCCAATATCCTGAAAAACGCGATGGGGGTGGGCATTCCCGGGACAGGGATGATCGGCCTTCCTATCGCGGTGGCGCTGGGTGCCCTGATCGGCAAGTCGGAATATCAGTTGGAAGTCCTCAAGGAATGTGACCGTGATGCTGTCGCCCGTGGAAAGCGTTTTATCGATGAGGGCCGTATTGAGGTGGCCCTTGAGGAGAATGATCCCGACAAACTCTATATCCGTGCCCTCTGTCTTGCCAGCGGTCATGAGGCCGAGGCCATCATCAAGGGGCACCACACACATTTCGTCTTCCTGCGCCGTGACGATCAGGTGGTCGCCGATCTTCTCGATACCCATACCGCTGACGAAAGCGAGGGAGAAGGCGACGTGACCCTTACCTTGCGTAAGGTCTATGATTTCGCCACGACGACGGATATCGACGAATTGCGGTTTATCCTCGATGCCAAAAAACTGAATGAGCGTGCTGCCGCGGCAGGGTTGCGCGAGAACTACGGCCATCAGTTGGGCAAGACGCTCTGCAGTCCGCTCGGTAAGGGTATCATGGGTGAAAGCATCTTCTCCAAGATCCTCTCTGTCACCAGTTGTGCTTGCGACGCGCGGATGGCGGGGGCGATGATCCCAGTGATGAGCAACAGTGGCAGTGGCAACCAGGGTATCTGCACCACCATGCCTGTCGTCGTGTTTGCTCAGGAAAACCACAATACAGAGGAGGAACTGATCAGGGCGCTCACCCTCAGCAATCTCACGGCCATCTATATCAAGCAGAGCCTCGGTTCGCTGTCGGCGCTTTGTGGCTGCGTGGTGGCCAGCACGGGCAGCAGCACGGGCATCACCTATCTCATGGGGGGTAATTATGAGCAGGTGGCTTTCTCGGTGAAGAACATGATCGCCAACCTGACCGGCATGATCTGTGACGGAGCAAAACCCAGTTGCGCGCTCAAACTCACCACAGGGGTGGGAACCGCCGTGATGAGCGCCATGCTGGCCATCCAGCATAAGTTCGTCACGTCTGCAGAAGGCATCATCGACGACGATGTGGACCAGAGCATCCACAACCTGACAGCCATCGGCAGCAGTGGGATGGATGTCACTGACCGTTATGTGCTCGACATCATGACCAGCAAGCGCCTTTCCAGTGCAGGTCATCAATAAATCTTCTATCATACTTATCATCCAAGAAATCAATATCCAAGAAGTTAATATCCAAAAAATTATCATCCAAGAAATGATCATGCGAAAAAACCACACATCACCATCCTGGCTCTTGCTCTCTCTGATGATGGCGTTTTTTGCCATCACATTGCAAGCACAGGAAGCGCCTGTGAAGTTCTCCGTCCAGCAGAAGCAAGTGTCACCGACCGAGGTCGACGTGCTGTTCACCGCCAAAATCGACAAGGGATGGCATGTCTATTCCACCGACATCCCTGATGGTGGCCCACAGTCGGCTGTGATGCATACAGAGAAGGCTGAGGGTGCACAACCCATGGGCGCACTAATTAAACAAGGTAAGGAAATCAGTGAGGACGACAAGATTTTCGGCATGCGTGTGCGCTATTTTGAGAATAATGTGACGTTTGTCCAGAAATACAAGATTACGGGTAAGACCTATCAGATCAAAGGTTATCTGGAATATGGCGCCTGCAACGACGAGATGTGCATGCCACCTTCGACCGTTGACTTCGATTTCTCGGGCAAGGGTCCCGAGGAGGTTCCGGCTCCTGAGCCACAACAGAAAGAGGAGAGCAAGGCCGATCCCATCAAGGCTGATGCTTCCGCCTTGGAGACGGCTGTTGCCATTCCTGCCGTTGCCGACACCGTTGCTGTCGCATCGGCCGATTCTATAGGGGTGGCATTACCTGTCGATTCCGCAGCGATCGCCACGGTAGCGTCCAAGTGGTGGGAGCCACGCATCGACGAACTCAAAACGCTCAATGGGGGCAATATTTCCGACCGCTCCTGGATTTATATCTTCTTGATGGGACTGCTGTATGGTTTGCTCGCTGTCTTCACGCCCTGTGTGTGGCCGATTATTCCCATGACGGTGAGCTTCTTTCTCAAACGCAGTAAGGACAAGAAGAAAGGATTGCGCGATGCCATCACCTACGGCATCTCCATCATTGTCATCTATCTGGCGCTCGGGTTGCTCGTGACGGCTATCTTCGGGCCGCAGACGCTCAACAATCTGGCGACGAATGCGGTGTTCAATCTGTTGTTCTGTGCCCTGCTTGTGGTCTTTGCCCTGTCGTTTTTCGGATGGTTCGAACTTACCCTTCCCTCATCGTGGACCAACAAGGTGGATGAGAAGGCATCGACGACCAGCGGTCTGCTCTCCATCTTCCTCATGGCTTTCACGCTCACCTTGGTGAGTTTCTCGTGCACAGGGCCCATCATCGGCCTGCTGCTCGTCGAGACCACAACGTCGGGCAACTGGCTCGGACCGGCTATCGGCATGTTGGGATTCGCCATCGCCTTGGCTTTGCCGTTCACACTCTTCGCCCTGTTCCCCACCTGGTTGAAACAGGCACCCAAATCAGGCTCTTGGATGAACACCATCAAGGTGGTGCTCGGATTCATCGAACTGGCTTTCGCGCTGAAGTTCTTCTCCGTAGCCGACCTGGCCTATGGATGGCGGTTGCTCGACCGTGAGGTGTTCCTCTCGCTGTGGATTGCCATCTTTTTGCTCATGGGACTTTATCTTATCGGAAAACTCAAGTTCCAGAGCGATCAGGGCAACGATCAGGCCATGCCGGTGCCATGCATCATGCTCGGATTGGTGTCTATCGCCTTTGCCATCTATATGGTGCCCGGGTTGTGGGGCGCACCGTGCCGTGCCGTGAGTGCTTTCGCTCCGCCGCTCTATACCCAGGATTTCAACCTCAACACCAAGGAAGTGCGTGCCGCCTACACCAATTATGAGGAGGGCATGGTTGCCGCCGCTGCCAAGGGTAAGCCCGTGATGCTCGACTTCACCGGTTTCGGTTGCGTCAACTGCCGTAAGATGGAGATCGCCGTTTGGACGGATCCCTCTGTGGCCGACAAACTCAACAACGACTATGTGCTCATCTCCCTTTTCGTGGATGACAAGACACCGCTCGAGCAACCTGTCGAGGTGGAGTACAATGGCAAGAAGCGCACCTTGCGCACCGTCGGCGACAAGTGGAGTTACCTGGAGGAGATGAAGTTTGGATACCTCACCCAGCCGCTTTATGTCCTGGTCGACAACGAGGGCAACCCGTTGGCAAGGTCCTTCAGTTACAAGGAGGATGTGACTGACTATATGAAATTCCTCGGTGAGGGAATGAAGAATTACCAGAAGGCGGAATGAGGATGGGGGAGACAGCGGCTGCCGGTGCAGCCATCTTGTCGACGACATATTTCGGTCCGGTGCAGTGGTATCAGAAACTCTACCGCTATCGGGATGTGTGGATTGAGTGTCACGACCATTTCGTAAAGCAGACCTACCGCAACAGGTGCCTCATCGCCGCCACGCAGGGGGTGCAGGCACTCACGTTGCCGGTTGTGCACGATCCAGACAGTATGCTGACTCGCGACCTACGCATCAGTGACCATGGCAACTGGCGGCATCTCCACTGGAATGCCATCCGAAGCGCTTACGGCGATTCTCCGTTTTTTGAGTTTTATGCTGATGATCTTGCGGTGTTTTTCGAACAGCGGTGGACGTTTCTTATTGATTTCAACAATGCCATCACAGAGATGATGTGCCGGTTGCTCGACATCACCCCTTCCATCCATCCTACAGCGGCGTTCTTCACAGGCGAAAACAGCTGTGAAGCCTTGGGGTGTGACACTGCTCCAGATGATTTCCGTGAGGTCATCCGTCCGAAACCCCCCCTTGCAGATCCTGCTTTTGAACCCCGCCGTTATTATCAGGTATTTGAGCAGAAACATGGTTTCCTGCCCAATCTCAGCATCCTCGACTTGTTGATGAACGAAGGTCCCGAAGGCATTTTCTTTTTGTAAGTCATCGAGGCTATGTAAGAAAGACTTTTAAATGATGTCCTGCCGGTCGTCTGTCACGACCGGCAGTGCCTCATCATTGATAGACCAGTGTGGTGAGCTGTTGCGGATTGAAGATTTCTTCGGCCACCTGTCTCATCTGGTCTGCCGTCACTTCGTCGATACTCTCATAGAGCCGCTCCACGTCGCGCTCCCATCCGTAATGCAGAAAACTTTTGGCAAAACTCAAGGCGAAGCTCTCACGGGCGTCGCAGGCGATGCCGATCTGTCCTTTCAACTGCCGTTTGGCAGCCGCCAGCGAGGTGGCGGTCATCGTGTGGTCGGCCATCCTTTGCAGTTCCCCGTGCACCAGTCGGAGGCATCGTCCCACCTGATGGTGGTCGCAACCGAAATAGACGTTCCACGCCCCGGTGTCGCTGTAGTTCACCATCGAACTTTCCACGGTGTACACCAGTCCTCGCCGTTCCCGCAGCAAGAGGTTAAGCCGGGCGTTCATCCCCGGTCCTCCAAGGATGTTGTTGAGCAGATAGAGGGCGATGCGGCGGTCACTGTGGATATTGTATGCCCTGTTGCCCAGGAGCACGTGTGCCTGATGTGTCTGGCGCTCCTGTGCATGAAGTCCCGGTGTATAGGGGGGCAATGCCGTGGCTTCCGTCTCTATGTCGGCCAGCCGTGGCGATGCCGCTGGCATGTCGGATGTCGCTTTCTCCAACAAGCGCACCAACCGGTCGAAATGGATGTCGCCATAGGCGAAAAACACCATGTTCTCCGGACGGTAGAACTGTCGTGTGAAGCGCAAGGCATCCGCCGTTGTCATCTTCCTCAATCTCTCGGCCGTTCCCAAAATATTGTGACCGAGAGGATGACCTTCAAAAATGATGTTGTCGAACTCATCATAGATCAGTTCGGCGGGTGAGTCGTTGTAACTCTCTATCTCGTCGGCGATGACCTCCACTTCTTTGTCTATTTCCACTTGCGGGTAAGTGCTGTGGAAAACGATGTCTGTCAGCAGGTCAACGGCTCTGGGCAGGTGCTCATGCAGGATCGCCGCATAGTAGACGGTGTCCTCCTTGTTGGTGAAGGCATTCAGGTCACCGCCTACCCGTTCCAGGCAGTTGAGCACATGCCATGGGTGCCGGCGTGTGGTGCCTTTGAAGGTCACGTGCTCGCAGAAGTGGGCCAGCCCTTCCTCCCCAGGCTGTTCGTCTCGCGACCCGGCATTCACGCCATAGCCGCAAAAGATCACTGGCGAGGAGTCGTGCAAGTGAATCACACGTAGCCCGTTGCGTAATGTATGGGTATGATAGTTCATGATGGTTGTTCGACGAAAACTCGAAATTTCCCGCAAAGGTAAACATCATTTTTGAAGGAGGCAAAACTTTTCCGCAAAAAGCAAATGCAATGGTATCTGTTCGGTCTTTGGCTTCGCCTAAAATACTCCTGCTCGGCAATGCGAAGCAAAAACTTCGTGTTTTGCTTTGCATTCCTCACACTGAAGGAGCACTTTGGCTTCGCCTAAAATACTCCTGCTCGGCAATGCGAAGCAAAAACTTCGTGTTTTGCTTTGCATTCCTCACACTTATTCGTATCTTTGCCCACAAAAAGGGCTACCCTTGCAACCAAGAGAGGTTGTGAGGGGGTGTCTACATCACTATTATAACAGACCACGACATATGCGCAAAGTAATTGGAATAGGTGAAACCGTGCTCGATATCATCTTCAAAAATGAGCAACCCATCGGAGCCGTACCAGGAGGCTCGGTGTTTAATGGCATCATCTCTCTCGGACGCTCGGGAATCAATGCCTCGTTTATCAGTGAGGCGGGCAATGACCGTGTGGGCCGCAACATCATCAAGTTTCTGAAGGACAACAACGTCAATGCCGACGAGATTCATGTCTACCCGGAAAGCAAATCGCCCATCTCGCTCGCTTTCCTCAATGAGAACAACGATGCGGAATATCTTTTTTATAAGGATCATGGGCACGACCAACTGGAGTTTGTCTGTCCGGAGGTCAATCCCGACGATATCGTCATGTTTGGATCTTACTATGCTGTCAATCCCGTCATACGCCCGCAGGTGCTCGGGTTTCTCGACTATGCGCGCAGCCATGGTGCCATCCTCTACTATGATGTCAATTTCAGACCTTCTCACAAAAACGACGTGATGAAGATCACGCCCAACCTGCTCGAGAACCTCGAATATGCCGACTTCGTGCGTGGCAGCGTCGATGACTTCAAGGTGCTCTACAACAAGGAAGACCCCGACAAGATCTATAATGCGGAGGTGTCGTTCTATTGTAAGAACTTCATCTGCACCAACGGCATCCACAACGTGGAACTGAGGGCCACCAGAGGCATCAAGAAAAGTTTCCCCATCATCGAGACCAATACCGTGAGCACCATCGGTGCCGGCGATAATTTCAACGCTGGCTTTATCTATGGCCTTATGCGCTATGGCATCACCCGTGAGGCTCTCGAAAGGGGTATCCCTGCACGTATCTGGGACAAGATCATCCACTGGGCGCAGATGTTCTCTGCCAACTGCTGCCAGTCAATCAACAACTCCATCTCCGTGGAGTTTGGTGCGCAGATGGCGGCTGATGCCAAAGACGAGCGCGATACTTATCTCGAATGGTAGGATTGACTCCTGCCGTCATCAATACAGACCATCCGTAACTAACCAAAACCACATCACCCAATGACAGAAATTATCAACCGCATCTACTATGTAGGTGTCAACGACCGCAACAAGACTCTTTTCGAGGGACTCTGGCCCCTGCCCAATGGCGTATCCTACAACTCCTATCTGATCGATGACGAGAAGGTGTGCCTCATCGACACCGTCGAGGTCGATTTCTTCACACAGTTTCTGGAGAATATCCGCGAGATCATCGGCGACAGGCCCATCGACTATCTTGTCGTCAACCACATGGAGCCCGACCACAGCGGTTCGATCGCCCTCATCAAAAAATATTATCCTGATATCCAGGTCGTCGGCAACAAGAAGACCTTCGGCATGCTCGGAGGATTCTATGGCATCTGTGACAATGAGATTGAAGTGAAAAACGGCGACACCCTCTCACTAGGTAGCCGTGAACTGACCTTCGTGCTCACTCCGATGGTGCACTGGCCTGAGACCATGGTCACACTCGACACCGCCGACGCTGTTCTCTTCTCGGGAGATGCCTTCGGATGTTTCGGTGCGCTGAATGGTGGCATCATCGACAGCGAGATCAACTGCGACACTTTCTGGTTGGAGATGGTGCGCTACTACTCCAATATCGTGGGCAAGTATGGCACTCCTGTGCAGAATGCGCTCAAGAAACTGGCCGGTGTGAAGCTCGACTACATCTGCGTCACACATGGCCCCGTGTGGCATGAGCATATCGCAAAGGTGATCGGCATCTACGACCAACTCAGCAAGTATGAGAGCGAGGAGGGCATCGTCATCTGTTATGGGACGATGTATGGCAACACCGAGCGGATGGCTGAGATCATCGCTTCTGCCGCCAGCAAGGCGGGCATACGGAATATCGTGATCTACAACGTGTCGAAGACACATCATTCGTATATCCTGCGCGATATCTTCCGCTACAAGGCACTTATCGTGGGTGCTCCTACCTACAACACCAGCCTTTATCATGAGATGGACGTGCTGCTATCCGAAATCGCTCATAAAGATATGAAAAACCGGCTCTTCGGGTGGTTTGGCAGTTTCGGATGGGCAAGCAAGGCGGTGGCGAAGATCCAGGAATGGAACGACAACGCGCTCCATTTCGAGGCCGTCGGAGAGCCTGTCGAGATGAAGCAGGCCATCAGCGCCGACGTACGTGCCAAGTGCGAGGCTTTGGGAAAGGCCATGGCCGAGCGGTTGATGGCTGACCGTCAGTAATGTAACCGTCAAATTCATGAAGCCCACAGACCTACAGTCAAAAGTCATCGCTTTTCTGCGGTTCCCGCTCATCGTGCTGGTGTTGTTCTGCCATTGCAACTACACCACGATGGGCGAGGGGTGGGCTTCATTGCCTTTTGCCAGCAGTTTCATCAATATCGTATCGCAGCGCATCGCTCCTATCGCCAATCCTTTTTTCTTCTTCATCGCGGGCTATCTCTTCTTCAAGACCGGACAGTTCTCCGTCGATATCTATATCAAGAAACTGATAAGGCGGTTGCAGTCGCTCTTCGTGCCCTATGTCCTTTGGAACTTGCTTTACCTGCTGTTGGCCATCATCATCGGATTGTTCACCAGCAAGGTGCCCATTCTCGACATCCCCTTCGACAAGATGTCTTTCACGGATGGCCTGAAGGCGTTTTGGAACATTGCCGAGATCGAGGGAGGCAGTTCCATCACGGCACCCATTGCCGTGCAGTTCTGGTTTGTCCGCGACTTGATGGTGGTGATGCTGTGCTCACCGGTCATCTATTTCCTTGTGAAATGGTTTATCAAGCTCTCGGGCAAACGGCCGATCGTGCGCTATCTGCTCTTCGTCGCCATCGTCTATGCTTTCGGCTGGTGGCCGTCGATCATCGGTTTCAACCCCATGTGTTGGCTGTTCTTTGGCTATGGGGCCTATTATGGCATCAAGAGAAAGGAATTCATTGTCGCCATGTTGCCCTATGCGCTGCCAGCGGCCATCCTGCTGGCCATCCTCATTGGCATCGAGCAGTGGTTGCCTTGTGAGTTTATCTACAACATGGAAAATGTCGTCGGACTGATTTTCGGCATGTCGCTCACCACAATCATGGTGCGGGCAGGCACATGGTATGTCAATATGACGCTCGCCAACGGCAGTTTCTTCATTTTCGCCTACCATTACATGTTGCTGGGTTTCGTCGTGAAGTTGCTCGGAAGTGGCATCTTTGTCCCGCAAAGCGGATGGCTGGCTATTCTCATCTATCTACTCTCTGTCGCCGTGGTCGTGCTGATCGGACTCCTTCTCTATTGGCTGATGCGCACACGGCTGCCTTTCACCACCTATATCCTGATGGGTGGCAGACGGTGAAAGGGTAGGGAGGTTAATCTTTCTTTTCCAGTAGTTCCACCAATTGGGTGAGGTCGTCGGCGAAGGTGATGAGCCGGTGGTAGTCGCCACGCATCATGCCGCGCTGTTGCATGTCGTCGAGCATGTTGGAGAGGGGGGTCCAGAATCCTTCCATGTTGTAGACCACCACCCGTTTGTTGTGATAGCCAAGGGTGCCCTCTGCCACGACAGAGAAAATCTCGTCGAGCGTCCCGAGACCTCCTGGAAGGGCCACCACCACATCGCTGGCCTCAAGCATCAGCCGCTTGCGCTCCGACAGGGTGGCACATCTCACACACTCGTCCATATAGGCAGACACCAGCCCGCCTTCTTCTATCTTCGTCGGCACCACACCTGTCACATGCCCCCCCGACTCATGTACGGCTCGTGCAAGGCATTCCATCAGTCCCAGATTTGCACCACCATATACCAGATGATGGCCATGGCTGCCTATCCAATGGCCCAGTTGGGCGGTCAGTTCAAAATATACGGGTGAAAGCCGGTTGTTGGCAGAACAAAAAACATTGATTTTCATGATGATGATGATTGAGGCGACAAATGTAGGCAAATCTCTGCAGAAAACCAAGTATGACTGCCAAGAAAACAAAGTAAAACGAAGAAATGTCACGTGACGCCACCATTTGTCAGCAAAATGGTAAAATTATTCACTAAAATCAGTCATTTTGCACATCATTTTCCACATTCTTATGAAATTATTCATAAAAAGGTTGCTCGTTTCATAGGAAATGACTACATTTGCTTTTCAATTTGTCAATTGAACCTATCATAACTAACTGAACAACTAAAATAATGGCAACCGAGAAAATCGACAATCTGGACAAGAAGATACTTTGCATCTTGTCGAAGAATGCACGCATCCCCTTCAAAGACGTGGCAGCCGAATGTAACGTATCAAGAGCGGCGATCCATCAGCGCGTACAACATCTCATCGAGAACGGCATCATCACTGGAAGCGGTTTTGACGTCAATCCTAAGAGTTTGGGATATTCCACTTGCACCTATGTGGGCATCACGCTCGAGAGAGGAAGCATGTACAAGGAAGTTTGTGAGCGCCTCATCCATATTCCAGAAATCGTCGAATGCCATTTCACGACAGGACCTTATACCATGTTGGTCAAGCTCTATGCTCGCGATAACGAGCAACTCATGGACCTGCTCAACAGCCAGTTGCAGTGTATCGACGGTGTGGTCGCCACAGAGACTCTGATCTCTCTCGAGCAGAGCATCAAGCGTGAGATTCCTGTGAAAATCGACGATATCAACGATTAGAAAATGGCTTCTTTCGACCTCAACGACCATACTCGGTCTATCTATGCCTCATATCCGGAGGCACGGCCTCAACCGATTATCGGCATCACGGCCAATTTCTGGGAAGGAGAGGCCACCATGGCTAAAGCTTATTACCAGCAAGTGGTCGACGCAGGGGGAACGCCTCTGCTCATACCACCGGTTGCCGACAAGGATGTCATCATCAACACACTCGATCATATCGATGGTCTTCTTCTCTCAGGAGGAGGCGACATCAACCCGCTGTGGACCGGGGAGCAACCTTTGCCGCAGTTGCACCGTATCAATGCGGAGCGTGACCTGCCTGAATTGGTCATCACACGGTTGGCCTACAACCGGCAGATTCCCATCTTGGGTATCTGCAGGGGGATACAGACCTTGTCGGTGGCACTGGGTGGAAAGGTGACGCAAGATATCGAGACGGCCATGAAAGAGATGGAGACGGAAGTGGCCGAGCCCGACAAGAAGAAAAAGAAAGACAAGGACAAGGAACCGCCCCAGGAGCGCAAGCGCCTGATCAAGCATACACAGGATGGTGACCGCAATTTGCCCACCCATGCTGTCGATATCGACAAGGATTCCATTCTCTATCGCATCTACCGGCAGGAGCGACTCTACGTCAACTCCTTCCACCATCAGGCAGTGGGGGAGCCGGGACCGCTTTTCCGTGTGACGGCAAAGGCCGCCGATGGAGTGGTGGAGGCCATGGAGAGCAATGAGTTTAAGAATGTTTTGGGCGTGCAGTGGCATCCGGAATGCCTGGAGGAGGATGGCCGGAAACTCTTCGAGTGGCTCGTGGCGCAAGCCAGCAATTTCCATCTGGCCAAGCGCATCCATGGCAGGGTGCTCACGCTCGACACCCACTGCGACACGCCGATGTTCTTCGGACAGGACATCAAGTTTGACATGCGTGATGAGCGGATCCGTGTCGATCTCCATAAGATGGCAGAGGGGCACCAGGATGCTACCATCATGGTGGCTTACCTGCCACAGCCCAAGATGGGTGAGACCTTCTCGTCGCTTGTCCCCTTTGAGGTGGGAACACCGATGGAATACGCCGACCTCATTTTCGACAAGATAGAGGCCATCGTCAGGAGCAACCGGAAATACCTGAGCATCGCACGTACGCCTGCCGACCTCTTTGAGGATAAGCGCAAGGAGCGCAAATCCATCATGTTTGGCATCGAGAACGGCATCGCGCTCAACCACGATACCAACAACATCGCCCACTTCGCACAACGGGGTGTGGTCTATATTACCCTCTGCCACAACGGCGATAATGATATCTGCGACAGTGCCAAGGGGTGTGACACCAACCATGGAGTGAGCAAATTTGGTGAAAAGGTCATCCGTGAGATGAACCGTCAGGGTATCATGGTCGACCTGAGCCATGCCAGCGAACAGAGTTTTTACGATGCGCTGGACATCAGCAAGACACCGATTGTCTGCAGCCATAGCAATTGCAAGGCTCTGTGTGATGTGCCACGCAATCTCACCGATGATCAGTTGAAAGCTCTTGCCCGGAAGGGGGGCGTGGCCCATGTGACGCTCTATAAGGACTTCCTCCGCTCGGATGGTGAGGCCACTATCCGCGATGCCATCGAGCATCTCAACCATGCCGTCAGGGTGATGGGCATCGACCATGTGGGGTTGGGCACCGACTTTGATGGTGATGGCGGTGTGAGAGGTCTGGCCGACTCGTCGGAACTGATCAATTTCACCCTTGCGTTGCTCAAAAACCAGTACAGCGAGCGTGATATACAGAAGATATGGGGTGGCAACTGGCTCCGTGTGATGACGCTGGTGCAGCATTTCAATAAGTAAATATCCATTTCATGAATAGAAAAAATCTTTTCCTCTCGGCCGTTTCGGCGGCGTTCATCCTATTGCTTTGTGGCGCCTCTTGTGAGAAAGGGAAGAAACTTCCCCCTGAGGTGGTGGAGGTGAAACCTGCGGGACCTGTCTTTGAGGCCGACTCCGCACTCGCGTTCTGCTATGCGCAGTGTGCTTTCGGACCACGCACGATGAACAGTGAGGCGCATGAGCGCTGCGGAGAGTGGATCGCAAAGAAATTCGAGGAGTATGGCTGCACGGTGGAGTTGCAGAATGCTGCCCTCAAGGGATACGATGGCACTACGCTGAAGGCCACCAATATCATTGCCCGCCATCATCCTGAGCGGCAACGTCATATCTTGATCTGCGCCCATTGGGACAGTCGTCCGTGGGCGGACAACGACCCCGACAGTGCCAACTGGAGGAAACCTGTCGATGCGGCCAATGACGGTGCCAGTGGGGTGGCGGTGATGATAGAGATGGCGAGGTTGCTGAAGAATGCTGACTCGCTGAAGGTGGGCGTCGACTTCGTGTGCTTCGATGCGGAGGACTGGGGCGTGCCTCAATGGTCCGACCAGGACGGACAGGACTCGTGGGCCTTGGGAGCACAATACTGGGCTGCAAACTACGGAAAGCCCGACTACACTACAGCCTATGGCATCTTGCTCGACATGGTGGGCGGACAGGGTGCGCAGTTCTATCAGGAGCGCAAGTCGTTGGAATATGCGTCGAAGGTGGTGGAGCGTGTGTGGAGGGCTGCTCATGCTGCCGGATATAGTGGCTATTTCCCCATGTCACCTGGAGGCTACGTCACTGATGACCACTTGCCGGTCAACGAGAAGGCTGGCATTCCTACTGTTGACATCATCCCCTATTATCCCAATTGTGAGGAAAGTTCTTTCGGACCTACATGGCATACCGTGAATGATAATATGGACCATATTGATAAGAATACGTTAAAGGCCGTTGGGCAAACCATCACGCAGGTGCTGTTCACCGACTGAACCTACACCCAATACCCAACCGCAATCTGATACTATTCCAAGAAAAAACATGCCGACGCCAGTCATTGAGAGATGACTGGCGTCAAAATTTCTGTATGGCCAAAACAAAAACGGTAGCTTATAGTTGCCCGGCCTCCACCATTAGGATCACCCGTTCGGTGAGTTTGTCGGTGGTCTCTGGCTTGTAGGTCTTCTTCAGGCTGGCTCCGAAGGTCCAGGCAAAGGCTTGCCAGAATCCGGCACGGATAGGTCCCATAAAGGCTTTCACTATGTCATAAGAAGAGGAGTTGCACTCACGGTTGACCAGCTTGATGAGCAGTTTGCCTTGGGAATAGGTGAGCTTTTTCATCCTCGGCTTGTATTTGCCGTAGATTTCCTTCTCCACTTTCTTCATGTGCTCTTCACGTGACTTCTTGTCGGGGATGGTCTGGAGACTCTCGTAGGTCTCGATGATGATCTTGTTGACCTCCTTAGCCATCGGGAGCACTTTTTTCACATTCGTCACCAGCCGGTTGAAGGCCTTCCGCTGTTTGTCGCTTTTCAGTTCCATCACCGGATAGACATAGACGTTGTTCATCCGCATGAACAGCACGCTGTCGCCGTCGACGACGGTCTTGGCCATCTCCATCTTCGGCACGAAGGTGGGGTTGGCCACATCCACTTCCCGGTCTTCAGGGAGTGTCGTGGCGGGATGGTCGGTTTGCGCAATGATGCCCACTGACCAGAAGAGGAGCAGCAGGATGCAAAGATGACGACTGTTCATGGGCGCAAAAGTAGAAAAAAAATGCGTAATGAAGGCCATTTTTGATTTTTTTAAAAAATAATGCGTAAGTTTGCAACATTATGCATCATCATTTTTGTGTTCTCCGTCTACGTTATATCTTGGCTGTTCTGTCGGGATGGATGCTCGTGGTTCCTGCTATGTCGCAGGAACAGCGTCCTTGGGAGGAGTGGTTTACTGAACTCTCCACTGCCGATGACATGGAGCGGGAGGACTGGGAGGCGACCTATGAGATGCTGTGTGAGATGGAACAGACCCCCATCGATCTCAATAGTGCCACACGGGAGGAGTTGTCGCGGCTGCCTTTCCTTTCCGAGCGGCAGGTGGAAGATATCCAGGCCTACGTCTATTCCTACGGAGGGATGAAAACGCTTGGCGAACTGGCGATGATTCCCTCCATCGACTATTCTACGAGGCAGTTGCTCAACTATTTCGTTTGTTGTCGTGAGCAACCGGTGGCCACGGTGCCACGGATGGATAATATCTTGAAGTATGGCCGTCATGAGGTGATGGCCACCGCCCGAGTGCCGTTTTATGAGCGGCGGGGTGACAAGGAGGGCTATCTGGGATATCCCTACCGGCATTCGTTGAGATATCAGTTCCGTTATGGTAGCAGACTGAAGGTGGGTGTCACGGGGTCGCAAGATGCCGGAGAGCCTTTCTTTGGTTCCCACAATAAGATGGGATATGATGATTATTCTCTCTATGCTGAGGCTCATGGACTCGGCCGTCTGACATCGCTGGTCGTGGGGCGTTATCGGGCGAGTTTCGGCATGGGATTGGTGATGAGCAACAGTTTCAGCATGGGTAAATTGGCGTCTCTCTCATCGCTGGGAAAGCGAAGTCAGGGATTGCAGGCGCATGTCTCAAGGCAGACCGCCGACTACCTGCAAGGGGCTGCTGCCACCGTGCAGATGGCCAAAGGACTTGATATGAGCGTGTTTGTCTCTTACCGCATGGCAGATGCCACCTTGGGGCATGGTGACTCCACCATCACGACCATCGTCACCACGGGGTATCACCGCACGGAGACGGAGATGGCGAAGAAGAACAATTTTTCTGAAACCACGGCAGGAACCAACCTGCGCTTTTTCTCTCGGGGGGTTCATGTAGGTGCCACTGGGGTTTATACGGCCTACGACAAAGACCTGGCACCCGATATCACCAAGCGCTACCGGATGTATGACCCCACAGGCCGTCGTTTCTGGAATGCCAGCATCGACTATGGATATACCGGCCATCGGCTTACGTTCAGAGGGGAGGCTGCCACCGGGGACTGCCAGGCACTTGCCACGATCAATACCATGAGTTATGCTCCTTGTCCTACGCTGTCGCTGATGGCTATCCACCGGTTCTATGGAAAGCGTTATCATGCTGTGCGTGCCAACAGTCTCAGTGAGGGCGGTGATGTGCGCAATGAGAATGGCGTCTATGCGGGTGTGCGCTGGCAAGCCACACCCTGCCTACGCCTGTCGGCCTATACTGATTATGCCTATTTTGCTGCGGCGAGATATCAGGCGCAGGTGTCGTCGGATGCCTGGGACCATCTTGTCCAGGCTCAGTATGACAATAAACGGCTGTCACTCACCGCCCGATACCGGTTGAAGCGTAGGGGATATGACAACACGGAAAAGACGGCACTCATCACCAAAACCAGCCATCAGGCTCGTTTGGGGGTAGGGGCCGTCATGGGCAAATGGCGCTTCTCCTCTGTTGCTGATATGACATCCGTGGATTTTGAGGGAAAGCACCAAGGATGGATGTTGTCGCAGAATGTGGGTTATACCTGCCGTTGGTTGCGGGTCAATGCCTGTGTGGGGTATTTCCATACCGATGACTATGAGAGCAGACTGTATGGATATGAGCAAGGGGTGCTCTATGCCTATTCTTATCATGCTTTCTCTGGTGAGGGATGTCGCTGGGCTCTGATGGCCCGCGCTGATATAGACAGCCATCTGATGCTCATCGCTCACCTGTCGACAATCAATTATTTTGACCGCAGCAGCATTTCCTCTGGTTTGCAGCAAATCGACCGTTCTTCACAGACCGACCTGGAAGTGCAACTGCGTTGGAGGTTCTAATCTACTCGTTGGTGATCATTTGATCTTTTGAGTATATGGAATAAGAGGGGGGGAGTGTTAAAAAGCACTGAACACTTTTTTCCACTGATAGGGCTCATCCTTAAATGTCTGTGAGATGATCCTTGCCAGGCACCTGACCAGATAGGCGGCGGCGATGACGATGACGAACATGATGAGCAGGTTGAGCGGGAAAAGGCTGTTCATCTTGTCGGTGAAAACCAGACGCTGGACAAGGTAAATCTCAAGGCACAGTCCGCCAACGAATCGGATGATGAAATGGCCTGTGCGATGCTGGTAGATACGCTTCACCAGCGGGCTACATCCCACTTGGTAGAAGAAGTAAGTGATGACCATCAGTACTAGACAACTCACATATTGCAGCGGCATCAGTTGCTTGTTGATGGCAGAGAGATAGATCAATGTGTAAAAAGCGGCTATGCTGAGAATCAGTCCTATCGTGTCCACCCATGGACGATACTTCATTTTCGGAGCCGATATGCCGATTTGTGCACCCAGCAGGATGGGCATCATGAACATGGGCCATCGGATGATGGCATCGCTGTAGATATTGTAATAATTAACTGTATAGATTTTGGATGAGAAAATAAAAAAGTAAAGTCCGGTGAGTACAGCGCTCAGCAACAAGAAATGGATAGTCTTGTCTTTGAGATAGGCCCCAATGAAGAATATCAGGACATAGTAGACCATAATATAGGTGATAAACCAGCCTCCACCATATAAGATGATGTCGATGATATCCCTTCTAATATTGAAAATGCCACAGGCCACGATGGCAATAGCCAATACTGACGGGTAGATCCTGTTGATGCGCCGCTTATACCAGTCGGGGAAATTTGAGGCTGTCCCCATAGGCTTCAGAAACAGGGTGAAACCCGAACAGAAGAAGAATAAAGCGTCGCCGATGCTTCCACCAGTAGCCAGCATGGCATATTTCCCATATAGAAGTTGCATATGTGAGTTGGTGATCAGCAGCGCTGCCAGAAACCGCAAAAAGTCGACACTTATATTTCTTTCTTTCATGTTGGTACACATTGACGGCGCAAAGTTACGAAAAAGATGAAAAAGACGATTCTTTTTTCATTGATTTCCTTTTCCCCGTTCTCAAAATGGCAGCAACAAAACATATTTTGGAGATAAATATGTGTTAACACCATGAAGTGGTTATGCAATGACCGTTCATGCAATGATGAATTTGGATTTTAGGAGCGATCTTCGATTTTAAGAGCGATCTTCTTGGTGCTGTTGATAGGCGGCTCTCAGGGCTTTCATCACGCGCTCGTATTCTGGGGGGGTGATGTCGCATTTGTCTTTGCACTTTTTTTCTGGATACTGTCTCATGTAGTTGGCTCTCACCATCTCATGGGTCACAATACTGTCCAAGGGTATTTGATACTGGTCGATAATGGGCAACAGATAGTCGATGGCGCTTTGTATCTGGTCATCAGTGAGCGGTTTTTCCACGGTGTTCCCTTGAAACTCGATGCCGATGGTGAATTCATTGCAGCGCTCCCGGCCGTTGAGGATGGACAGACCGGCATGAAAGGTCACCACGGTGGGAGCACAAAGGATGTAGCGGGTGCCGTCGGTGTCGATCAGACAGTGGGTGCCCACTTTGTTCACGGGAAGGGTCAGCACCTCCAGTGAGCGTTGGATGGTGGGAAGGGCGGTATGATGGAGGATCACTCCTCTCACGTCATTGATTTTCCCACGGTCAAAATTCTGTGTGGGATAATAGATCTCATCATACTGCTTTTTTTCTGTCGGAGCAGCTTTCGGTGTAAAGAAAAATACATAGATAGCAATGATGGCCAGCAGACCAATACATCCAGCTACGATCCATGCTGTGATCCTTGGTGCTTTGTCGTTTTTTTTCATCTGTTTCAAATCTTTTAGGGGCAAGGAGACTCTAATCCTAAGCATCCTAAGACTTCCTAGATCATCCTGGTCATGGGTGTGCCAGCTTTGCGGTGGCTATATATCCGGCGGGCGTGGTGATGCGGAGAATGAGCGTGCCTTTTGTCTGAGGCAGTCGGATGGCTGTGGTGGTGCTGGTGGAGCCTTGATGCATGAGCAGACCGCTGGTGAGGTCATGCTGCATGAGCAGCCTGCCGGCAGTGTCGTGGATAGAGAGTTGAGCGCTGCGGGTGCCTGAGGGCAGGTCGGCGGTCACGATGACCAGTCCGCCTTGCGTCTGTATGAGGCGCAGCGGTTGGCTGAAGGGTGTGCCGGCTGTACCTTTCGGCTGGCGGATGTTGGTCTGCTCGCCATAATCGCTCTCATAGGCGCCCAGATCGGGCCGTTCGCCATGGTAACGGATGCCTCCGACAGGAATGCCACGGTAGATGGTGGAGTCGACTGGCGTGCCTCGGTCGATGAGGAAGGAACCTTCTTTTAGGTGGGCGAAGGTCGTGAATGGCAGTTCTCCGTCAGCGGTACGCTCACCGATAAGCTCTTCATGATTGGTGATGTCGATGAATTGTGAGGGATCTGCAGCGTGAAATTCACAGGTTTGCAGTTGCATGCCTGTCAAGGTGGAGTCCACCTCAAAGCGTCCGTAGTCACCATATTTCCCGTCTTCTCCTTCCTTATATTTTCCAGTGTTCTTATCCACTTTGTTGGTGGCGGCATTGTCGTTGATGGCAATGCAGTTGGTGAGTTTTACGGTGTGTCCCGATGCGATTTCCTCGTAAATACGGTAGGAGTAGGTCTTTTCACTGATGGATTTCAGTGTCATGCCGGTGCAGTTGTTCATGATGATGTCGCCGGCGTTGTGGTTCTGGTCGAATCCCTTGGCTTTGTTGCAGATGGCGAGGCATCGGTTGAGTAACACGTTCATGGCACCTTGGTTGGACCCCATTTTGAATCCGTTGCCGTTGCCGTCGGGAGCGATGTGCTCCAGGTCGAGGAATCCGTTTTTGTAGGCGATGCTGTTTTCGATGATGATACTGACGTTATCGCTGAATCCGCCGTCTTTTTTGAAGAACACGTCCCATCCGTCATCGGAGTTGGCCCATGCGCGGCAACCGTAGAAATAGTTGCCGTCGCCCACCGACAGTTTGGGTGCGAAACCGTCAGCGTCACCCTGGTCTTCGTCGCAGTTGAGATAGGAGTCGCAGTTGATGACATAGTTGAACGACGCGAGGTTTTTCATCTGCAGGCCAGTGTCTCCGTTGCGGTAGAAGCGGCAGTCTTCGATGATGTTGTCATGGGCTTGTTCTGTGGCATTAAGAATATCGTTGTTGGACCCGCCGGTAGGTTTGTTGCGTTCGATGAGCAATCCGTTGTCAGAGGCATTGGTGATGTCGATGCGGTAGAAGTGCCAGTAAGAACCGCAGAGTCTCACACCCTGATAGGGATTGTCGGAATGCTTATGGTAGGGCATGGCGCTGAAGTCGAGTACGGCTCTGCCACCAAGTGCATAGAGTGCGATAGGTTTCTCCGCTGTGGCGCAGGTGTTGATGTTCACGCGTGCGTCATAAGTATAGGTGCCGGCCATCATGTAGATGGTGTCGCCAGGTTCGACGATATCGGCCGCTTTCTGAAGAGAGTAGAAGGGTGCCTCCTCCGACCCGTTGGCCGTACGGTCGTCGCCTGTGGGGGAGCACCAGATGATGTTGCCCGTAAATGATGGCGGCACGACCTCACCGGTGGTGTAAGACCGCTCCTCACCATAACCCGTACCGATCTCTGTCTGGCAATAGGCACGATAATAATAAGTGGTATGGCTTTCGAGAGGAAGTCTCACCGTGAAGTTGTCGGTAGATGGTGAGGCTGTCACTTTGATACCTTCTTGGGTGGACAGTCCGCTGGTGGTGGCATAGAGGATACCTTGTTCGATAACGGGCAGTCCGCCGTCATCCGTCACCTCACCACCAGTCACGTAGTAACCGTGACGGTTGATGGTGATGTCTTTGGTATGGACGATGGGCATCGTGGCGTCTGCGGTCTGGAAAGTGCGTGTCTCACCATAGCTCACTCCTGCGCGTGTGAAGGCATAAGCGCGGTAGTAGATGGTATGGCTGGCGATGAGCCCTTCCACGTCGACCGTAAAACGGTATTTGTTGGCTTGCGTGGGATTGTCGGTATAAACGGGTGCTCCCTCGTAGTTCCAGCAGATGCCATAATGCAACATCTCCTGGTCGCCAGCGGCGGTCACCTCACCACTCAGGCGGGCGGTGGTCTTTGTCACGTCACTTGCTTCGCCGGTGACGACGGTGGCGGGAGTGCCTGTTGCCTCAGGGTAAATGGCCAGGTTGTCGACATCGCAGTCGTTTTTGGTGTTGTAGTTGGACAGCCGCACCCGGTTGACTTCGATATCGTTCACCTCGACGGTATTGTGCTCCTGGGTATCTTTGTTGAACAGGTGGATGCTTATCCAGGTTTGTCCGCCGTCTTTCGATACCGACACGTCAATGTATTTTTTCGTGCGTCCTTCGTCGAATGTGATTTTCTTGACTCCCCTGTCAAATACTGGCGTGATGACGTAGGAGTCGCCAGGACCATTGAGACCGCTCTTCACCATGCGGAGATCTCCGTTGGAACCGTCTTTGATATAGTTGGTGTTGGTGCCTTTGAAACAATTGTAGAACACCCATTCGCCCTGTCCTTCAATCTGGAAATGGAGTGGGGTGGTGACATCTTCTTTTGAGGGGATGGTGTCCTCGAAGGTCTGGATGAAATAGGGTGTTTGTGCCATGGACGGGAGAGCCATGAGTAAAATACTGGCTATGGCAGAAAAAAAGCGTTGGGAGGTTCTCATTGTGATAGTAGATAATTGATACGTTCTTGTGGAGATGTTTGTGGTTCCTATCGTTGTTTGTTGGGTCCAAAGGTACTGCAATAATCTGAGAAGACCATATAAAAAGCAGAAAAAGTCGTGTTTTGCTTCGCGTCTCAAAGCACTCGTCCGTTCCTTATACATATTTATAAGAAAAGGAAAGGCATTTTTTGCAGGTTCGTATAATATTCGTACCTTTGCACCCTGATTGCAATAAAACTTATTATTATGTCCTATCTATTTACTTCAGAATCCGTTTCAGAGGGTCATCCCGACAAGGTGGCCGATCAGATATCCGACGCATTGCTCGACCAGTTTCTCGCTTATGATGACCAGTCGCACTGCGCCATTGAGACTTTCGTCACCACCGGACAGGTGGTCATCATGGGTGAGGTGCATTCCGAGGCTTATATCGATTTGCAGACCATTGCCCGCAAAACCATCAACCGCATCGGATACACCAAGTCGGAATACCAGTTCGATGGCAATTCATGTGGTATCATGTCTGCCATTCATGAGCAGAGTTCTGATATCAAACAAGGTGTGGACCGTGAAGACAAAAAAGAGCAGGGTGCCGGCGACCAAGGCATGATGTTTGGCTATGCCACCAATGAGACCGAGAACTACATGCCCGTCTCACTCGACCTGGCACATCTCATCATGTCGACATTGGCTGAGGTGCGCCGTGAGGGGAAGGTGATGACCTATCTCCGTCCTGACGCAAAGAGCCAGGTGACCGTGGAGTATTCCGACGACAACATCCCACAGCGTATCCATACCATTGTGGTCTCCACCCAGCACGATGACTTCGGTCCCGATGATGCTTCGATGATTCATACGATCTACAACGACGTGGTGAATGTGCTCATGCCGAGGGTGAAGGCGAAGATCAAGAGCCAAAAGGTGCTTGCGCTCTTCGACGACAAGATCATCTATCATGTCAATCCCACCGGGAAATTTGTCATCGGTGGACCGCATGGCGATACAGGACTGACCGGGCGGAAAATCATCGTCGACACCTATGGTGGAAAAGGTGCTCATGGCGGTGGCGCTTTTTCGGGAAAAGATCCCAGTAAGGTGGACCGCTCTGCGGCCTATATGGCGCGTTACATGGCGAAGAACATGGTGGCTGCCGGTGTGAGCGACGAGGTCTTGGTGCAGTTGAGTTATGCCATCGGTGTGGCACAGCCGGTGAGTGTGTATGTCAACACCTACGGGCGTTCTACACTTGGCCTGACCGATGGTGAGATCGCCGACCGTGTCGAGAAACTGTTTCCTCTCACACCAAAGGGTATTGAGGACTGCCTTGGCCTGCGCAACCCGATCTATGTCGAGACGGCTGCCTACGGGCATATGGGGCGCCAGCACCAGGTGGTGAAAAAGGAGTTCACCAGTTTCTACCACGAGACCAAAGTCATGGAGGTGGAACTGTTCACCTGGGAAAAACTTGATATGGTGGAGCGTATCCGTCAGGAGTTTGGTATCCTTTAGCCCATGCCTATCATCAGGAAATCTACTTATCAGGTCATCCATCAATTACCCGACAGTGCCACTGAATGGCAGAAAGACTCTGCTGTCCAGGCATATTTCCAACCAGGTGGTGACAACCATTACAGCGACCGTCCCGATACGTTGGGGCTGCCCGGACAGCGTTATGACCGCGCCGACAGTTGGCTTCCGACCGACAGTCTCGGCTATCCGGCCACTTTTGTCGACACGCTTCCCGTCGCCTGTCGCCCCCAGTTGCATGGGGGCATGATGGCGGAGGCGGTGGCCTATAGGGCGGGCAACGACCATCTCGTATCGACGTTGCTGATGGGATCGCTGTTTCTCTCGCTCATCGCACTGGCCTTTTCGGCGAATTTTGTGCTCCGGATGGCAAAAAACTTTTTCCATGCTGACAATGAGCGTGTCACCGCCGTTCCAGATACCAACGCTGAGTTGCGCAACCAGGGATTGCTCGTGGTGTTCACAAGCATCTTGGCAGCGGTGGCATATTATTGTTACTCGCTGTCAAGGGGGGTGACCGGCGGCATTGATGGTTCGGTGAGGGAGCTGTTGGCGGTCTATCTCGCTGCGGCGCTGGGCTATTTGCTCTTCAAGGCTATCGCATACCAGTTTGTCAATTGGGTGTTCTTCGACCATAAAAAAAATGAACAATGGAACAAGGCCATTCTTTTTGTCACTGCTATTGAAGGACTGGCTTTTGCTCCGGTCGTGTTTCTCCTCGTTTATGGCTCTTTACCGGTGCATACTGCCTTGATGATCCTTGCAATTGTCATCTTTTTGGCTAAAATATTAGTGATTTATAAATGCCATCTCATCTTTTTTCGGCGAGTTGGTGCTTTTTTGCAAATAATTTTGTACTTTTGTGCGCTCGAATTGATACCCCTCATCTGTTTGGTCGGGTTGTTGGAGAATTTCAATCATCATTTGCAAATCAATTTTTAGTACATTTATGATAAAAAAGATACTAGTTTCGCAGCCTAAACCGACAAGTGAGAAGTCACCTTATTTTGATATTGAGCGTGAATATGGTGTGGAACTGGTGTTCCGTCCTTTTATCCGTGTAGAGGGGCTTACAGCGAAGGAGTTTCGTCAGCAGAAAGTGAACCTGCTCAGTTTCACGGCTGTGGTTTTCACCTCCCGCCATGCTATCGACAATTATTTCAAGTTGGCCAAGGAGATGCGTGTGACCATCCCTGAGACCATGAAATATTTCTGCGTGACAGAGACCATCGCCCTCTATATTCAGAAATATGTGCAATACCGTAAGCGCAAGGTGTTCTTCGGCACGACAGGAAAGATCGTGGACCTCGTGCCCCAGATGGTGAAGCACAAGAGCGAGAAATACCTCGTCCCGATGAGCGACATCCACAACAACAGTGTGCAGGAGTTGCTGACGTCCAAAAAACTGGAGTTCAAGGAATGTGTGATGTATCGCACCGTGAGCGATGACTTCACCACAGAAGAAGTGGACCAGTTTGATTACGACATGCTGCTCTTCTTCAGTCCTGCAGGATTGAACGCACTCACTAAGAATTTCCCCAATTTTGAACAAGGGGATATCAAGATCGGTGCTTTTGGACCTGCTACCGCCAAGGAGGTGGCAGAGAAAGGCTTGCGCCTCGACCTGAAGGCTCCCACACCAGAATTCCCGTCGATGACGGGGGCTCTGGCCAATTTCCTCAAGAACAATCTGTGAGTCTATGCCAGAAGAGCGGTGCCTGACTCTCTGCAAGGAGATGCGTATCACCGGTCATAAACTGGTGGAGACGCTCTTCAAGCGCGGCGGCAACCGCTCGATGACGTATTTCCCCTTGAGGGCTGTCTATCTGTTGGTGGACAGGAATGAGGTGCCGGCAAAGATGCTGGTGAGTGTCCCTAAACGTTGTTTCAAACGGGCCGTCAAGCGCAATAGGGTGAAGCGCCAGGTGCGAGAGGCCTACCGCAAGCATCGGCATTTGATTGATGGGCGTATGTCGGCTTTTCCCGACAAGACCCTTGCCATCGCTTTTATCTGGCTCGACGACCAGTTGCACGACAGTGCAGGCGTGGAGCATCGTGTGCGACAATTACTCATCAGGATAGGAGAGCGGCTATGAGTGTGCTGCGCATGTTGTGGAGAGGACTCTCCAAGTTGCTGGTATGGCTGCTCACGCTGCCCATCCTTTTCTATCAGAGGTGCATCAGTCCTTACACGCCTCCCTCGTGCAGGTTTACCCCCACCTGTTCGGAATATGCCCGTCAGGCATTGCGCAAACATGGACCCGTCAAGGGCATGTGGCTCGCCATCAGGAGATTGCTCAGATGCCATCCATGGGGTGGAAGCGGTTATGATCCCGTGCCCTGACCCACTGTTGACTTTCGATAATTATCATATCATTCATTCGATTAACATATCATTCATTCGATGAAGAAAAATTTTGTAGAAGAACTGAAATGGCGCGGCATGCTTGCTCAGATCATGCCGGGCACAGAGGAATTGTTGCAAAAAGAGATGGTGACGGCCTATCTGGGTACCGACCCTACTGCCGACAGTCTGCATATCGGGCATCTTTGTGGCATCATGATGCTGCGTCATCTGCAGCGTTGTGGTCATAAGCCCATCATCCTGGTCGGTGGTGCCACCGGCATGATCGGTGACCCGTCGGGCAAAAGCCAGGAGCGCAACCTGCTGGATGCCGACACGCTCTACCACAATCAGGAATGCATCAAGAAACAGGTGGCCAAGTTTTTGGACTTCAACGCTGAGGGTCCCAACAAGGCCGAGATGGTGAACAACTATGACTGGATGAAAGATTTCTCTTTCCTCGATTTCGCCCGTGAGGTGGGCAAACACATCACCGTCAACTATATGATGGCCAAGGACAGTGTGCAGCAGCGCCTCAACGGTACGGCTCGCGATGGCCTGTCGTTTACGGAGTTCACCTATCAGTTGCTTCAAGGCTACGACTTCCTGCACCTCTATAAGACCAAGGGCTGCAAACTGCAGCTAGGTGGCAACGACCAGTGGGGCAATATGACCACTGGCACGGAACTGATCCGCCGCAAACTTGGTCAGGAGGCTGAGGCTTTCGCCCTCACTTGTCCGCTCATCACGAAGGCTGACGGTAAGAAATTCGGCAAGACGGAGAGTGGCAATGTGTGGCTTGACCCGCAGCGCACGACCCCATACGCCTTCTATCAGTTCTGGCTCAACGTCAGCGACGACGACGCAGAGCGTTACATCAAGATCTTCACCAGTCTCGATAAGGAGACCATCGACGCACTGGTCGAAGAGCATCGTGCTGATCCGGGACGGCGTCTCTTGCAGCGCCGCTTGGCAGAGGAGGTGACGGTCATGGTGCATTCTCGTGAGGCACTTGACATGGCTATCGAGGCCAGCAACATCCTCTTCGGCAAGTCGACTAAAGAAAGTCTGCTCAAGATTGACGAACAGACCTTGCTGGATGTCTTCGACGGTGTGCCGCATTTCACGCTGGATGCCAGTCTGCTCGGCCAGCCTGCTGTCGAACTCTTCACCTGCGACGACGTGAAAGTCTTTGCCAGCAAGGGAGAGATGAGAAAACTCATTCAGGGTGGTGGCGTGTCACTCAACAAGGAGAAACTCAATGCTCCCGACAGAGTCGTGACGGCTGATGACCTCATCGACGGCAAGTATCTGCTGGTGCAGCGTGGTAAGAAGAATTATTACCTTATCACGGTGAAATAGAAAAAAGTGGCCAAAAATTTGGTGGTAGTTTAAAAAAACACTACCTTTGCAGCCACGATTCGATTGGGTCATGGTGTAATGGTAACACTACAGGTTTTGGTTCTGTCATTCTGGGTTCGAATCCCGGTGACCCAACATCAAAAATCGCCAAGCGCTTGAATTTCAAGACTTGGCGATTTTTGCTATCCTATAATTCCCGATTTTTTCCCGAGTTATAAGAACTACTCACTCCAATCTGAATTCGATGGGCATAGTCATTTTCGCTCTTATCGGTATGTTATTCTGCTTAGAAGGAATCCACTTCGGCATGGCTTTCACTACCCGGAGAGTTCTGATATATGTTTTATCGGGAAAGCAATCATTTGACTCTCTTGATTTTTCTTCCA
>JAEEGI010001931.1_pt1 | contig 51376 bp, 45 predicted proteins | sample 8958751 | NCBI WGS metagenome assembly JAEEGI01 (sample SAMN16246545, study PRJNA631951) | gut metagenome | biome: gut microbiome; feature: rumen; material: KS-attached | host: Bos | place: Iran: Karaj | collected 2018-10
ATTGGTGAAATCCGAACATGCCAGCCAAAGCAGCCTGCAGACATTACTGAAAAAAGGTGTTTTGCTTTCAGAAGAGCGCGTCATCTCTCGTTTGGTGGATTTTTCTGCCGAGAATGCAGGTGAAGTGCGCCTTTCTGCACCGCAAGAGCAGGCCTATCAAGAAATCAAGCACAGTTTCGAGACATTTGCTGTGACATTGTTGCACGGTGTGACGGGCAGCGGCAAGACAGAAATCTATATCAAGATGATTGACGAGGTACTGAAACAGGGCAAACAAGTGCTCTATCTGTTGCCGGAGATTGCGCTTACCTCTCAGATTGTCAATCGGTTGCGGAAATATTTTGGAGACAAGGTTGGCGTCTATCACTCCCGATTCAATGAGTATGAGCGGGTGGAAATCTGGAATCGTGTGCTGAGTGGCGGCGAGGCGGATAGCACCTCCAAGTATCAGCTCATTCTCGGGGCTCGTTCGGCGTTGTTGCTGCCTTACAAGAACTTGGGATTGATTATCGTGGATGAAGAGCATGACGGCTCTTACAAGCAGATTGATCCCGCTCCGCGCTACCACGCCCGCGATGCCGCTGTGATGCTGGCGCAGATTCATGGGGCGAAAACACTGTTGGGCACCGCCACGCCTTCGTTGGAAACTTACTTCAATGTCCAGCTTCACAAGTTCGGCCTTGTGGAGTTGATGCAGCGTTACGCGGAAAGCCATCTCCCTGACATATACACCGTTAACATGAACTTGGCCACCAAACGCCACGAAGTGCAGGGACTCTTTTCCAACTTCCTGATTGAGCAGATTGCGGCTGCCTTGGAAAGAAAAGAGCAGGTCATCTTGTTCCAGAACCGGCGAGGCTATGCGGTGCGCATGATTTGCCATACCTGCGAGTCGATGCCCAAGTGCCAATACTGCGACGTGACGCTTACATACCATAAGAAAACCAATCTGCTGAAGTGCCATTATTGCGGTTACGCTATCGAGGTGCCGCACGAATGTCCCACGTGCCACAGTACGGATATTGAGATGAAAGGATTTGGTACAGAACAGGTTGAAGATACATTAGCGCAGATTTTCCCCGAAGCTAAAATCGCCCGGATGGATACCGACACCACACGGTCGAAAAATGCTTACCAGCAGATTATCACTGATTTTGAGGAACATAAAACCGACATTTTGGTGGGTACCCAAATGGTGACCAAAGGGCTGGATTTCGATCGGGTGAGCGTGGTGGGAATCCTCAACGCCGACGCACTCATCTCATTTCCCGATTTCCGTGCTTTTGAACGGGCTTTCCAGTTGTTGTCGCAAGTGAGCGGCCGCGCAGGTCGCAAGGAGGTGCCGGGCAAGGTGGTCATACAAACATTCCAGCCTAATCATCCCGCCTTGAAGTACGTGGAGAGCAACGACTTCGCCGCGATGTATCAGAGCCAGATAGCGGAGCGGCAACAGTTCCGGCTCCCGCCGATTACCCGCATGGTGAAAATCACGTTGAAACATCCTGAAGAAAAGACGGTTCTGGCAGCGGCGATACAATTGCAGGGAATGTTGCGCGAAATGTTCGCAGGATATGTCATGGGGCCGGCCGCGCCGTTGGTGTCCCGCATACAGAACTATTACCTGCAGGATTTTTGGATCAAGATGTCTCGCGACCATACCCTTGCTGCACGGAAACAGCAGTTGGCCGAGGTGTTGCGCCAATTCAAGCAACATCCGTCATTCAAGAAAGTTCGTTGCGTGGTGACTGTGGATGCATGATTTTGTCGAGACGCGATGTGCCGCGTCTTTTTAACAGTGCGCATTGTTACACATAATTATTTCAGCAGATACAAGTATATTCCTGCAAACTGGATGATGGCAGCTAACAGCACGAAGATGTGGAACACGAAGTGCCGGTAAGGTTTCTTTTTGCCGATGAGATAAAGAACCGCGCCGATGGTGTAGGCCACGCCGCCGCCAAGGATATAGGCGAATCCTGGCCAGGTCATCGCCAAGACGGTGTCGCGCAAGCTGATGATGACGCACCAGCCCATGGCAAGGTAGCAAATCATGGAAAAAGTGGAATACTTTTTGAGGTCGATGGCGTTGAGGGTGGCACCAATGAGGGCAAACCCCCATTCAACAACGAAAATGGACCACGCCATTGCTGGGTTTATGGGCAAAACGCCTATTAGCATGATGGGAGTGTAGGTGCCTGCAATGGTAAAAAAGATGTCACAATGGTCGATGATACGCATGACCTGCTTGGGGATCCCTCTCGGAAGACCGTGGTATATGCTAGATACCAGGAAAGTGATGAGAACACAACCCATATAGACGATGCAACAGAAAAGGGCAGTGTTACCTTCGTGGTTTTTCGATGCCCGTATTGCCATCCACAACATCACTATTGCGCATAACGCACCAATGGCATGACTGATGGAATTCCAAAACTCCTCTTTGGGCGTATAATCTGGAAATGGCCTGTCTTTCAGGGGTGTTCTGCTTGTCTTTGTCAGTTTTGTAGTCATTTTAACAAAAATCTCTTAAAGGATTCGTCAAAACGTTAGACTATTTTAATAGTGTCACCGTGCCAGATCGTTCCATGATAGTGCCGTCGGGCAACTGGTATTCGATGTGGTAAACATATACATTCTCAGGACACACAGGTGAATGTGGGTTGTTGTTTTTCCGTCCATTCCAGCCTTCGTGAGGGTTGGTGGTGATAAATAGGCATTCGCCTGTTCGCGAGAAAATCGAAAACCTGTATTGGTCGTATGACACGAATAGGTTTGCTGGCTTGAACACGTTATTGTTGTTGCCCCCAAAAGGTCTGAAGGCATTGGGGATGTAGAGGGTTGGGGGTTGGGTAATCGTGAGGTGGTTGGAGCAGCTTGTCCCCTGAATACCGTATTGGTTGGGACCTTCTTTGGCTTCGATGTAATAGGTGAACTTTGCTCCAGATTCGTAATATTGGGAGATGTTATCCAAGTAGTAGTTGTTGATGGCCGGTACGACGTATGTGACGGTGTTAAATCCCTGTCTTTCTAATTTTCGCATTATAGTATAATCGGCGACATCGCCGTCCCAGTTGTCGTATCCATTCCATGTGAGGAGATTGGTCTGTTCCAGCGGGTCGTTTTCTCCTCGCAGTACGATGTTATGGGAAATGTTCGAATATCCTGAAGATGTTTTACAACTATTGGTTAAAAATGTTCTGTAGTAGTAGGTTTTTCTTTCGAAATCGGCATGTTTGTCGTCAAACACATAGGTTTCTGTGCCAGCTATGTAACTTTGTGTTTTGAAATCTTCAAATTGGATGCCGTCCTCACTTCGTTGCAAAGTGATGGATTCAAACTGCGGAGTCTCTCTGGTGAGTGCATTGATTTGAATGTATTGGTTGTCGATGACGGAAACGGATGGGATGTACGAAAAATCCGCTATGTTAGGTTTTGGGATATTAAATTCGATGCGGTTGGAACTGGCCGTGAGAGTTCTGTCACTATTGGCCGCCCGAACAAGGACAGTGTAATTTTGATTATAATTCAGATTCTCAATTTTATAGGAATTATCGGCTGTGGTGCCGATAGTTCTCCATGTCGTCCCCCCGTCGTCACTGAGGTTCACCTCGTAATGATCAATATCTTTGATTGGACGATCGTTTTTACTCCAATTGAACGAGGCTGATTTTAGGCAGACATCAGTTGAGAGAAGTGACAATTTCATATTCCACAGAGAATCGGTCATAGGAGATGTGTTGTTACACGAATCTACAGCGCGGACTCGATAGTATTTGGTGTTACTGCTTGGATTGATTGATGGATCAATCCAGTAGGTCAGTCCGCCGGTTATTGTGGTTTTTTGATAGTAGGGACCGGTTACCGCGGAGGACGTGTCGATGATAAAATGCCTCATATAGGGTTCCGTCTCATGGAAACCGATCATCACCTTGTTGTTGGAAGTTACAGACACGCTGTCAATTACGGGAGTGGTGGGTGGGGTGTCGTCCGTCATATTGCTCACAGTGATGATAGAAGACATGAATGGGCATGGAGAACCGTTCTGATAGGAGTGAGTAATGCCTACTTGGTAGGATATGTCATCATTACAAACATCAGATGTGTCAATGTAAGAGTAGCTGGTTCCAGCTGTTCTGGGAATAGAGGCGAATGGTTGGGTAGGAAAACTTGTCTCGAAGCCGCGTTTTTTGTAAATGTCAAAAGAGGTACCCCATGTGTTGTCAAAACTGGTGGTTGGAGGTGACCAATTAAGTGTCGCTCTCGTATTGCTGACATTGGGGGTAACAGTCAAATTGATGGAACGAATTGTATTGGAGGGATATGGATTATTGTTAGAATCATAAGCGATCATATAACAATCATAGGAGCTGGCATTAGGAACAGAAATAATAAAATCCCCATAACCGCATAGAGTTTCGCCTGGGCTGGCATTTATAGTGTGCTGAAGAGTGCTGTTGACGTATATACAATACTCCTTGAAATGAAGACAATCGTTCTGGTCGCAACTCCAAATGAATTTAATACGACCGCCATCCATTGGTTGAACGCATTGCATTATTGGCGGATTCCAAGGCTGCGCAAAAACACCGACGACCAACGTCATCAGCACCCCCAACATTATACATCTTTTTATAGTATTCATTCCGCTTAAGAATAATTACCAACGATGATTCGGGTGAATTTATTATAGGGGAAGTACTTTTTTGCTAAAGATAACAGTTCTGCAGGTGTGACATCTTTTATTTCCGAAAGATAACGGAACATTTCCGTCTCGTCTAATCCGAAACGATGCCAATAGGCGAATTTTTGCATGGCGTTCACCGTGGTGTCAACGGCCCGAAGCTGAAGCCCTGTCATATAGTTCTTCACCATGTCAAGTTCCTCATTGCTGACAGGCTCATTCTGAAGCCGTTGCAGCTCTTCAAAACAGGATTCCACAGCGCGGTTCGTGCTCTCGGCGTTGACCTCGCTGCTGATGGCAAACACCGATTGATGTCCGAAAAAGGTGCTCGATGAGGATATGCCGTATGTAAGTCCCTGCTTTTCGCGCAGGTTCTGCATCAGACGGGAACTGAAGTAGCCTCCGGTCAGGGTGTTGAGAACCGAAAAGGCAGTGCGCTCGGGGTCGTTGTAATCCATCGACAAGGAACACAATACGATGGAAGACTGGAGGCAGTTTTCCATGGGTTGGTGGAAAATTTTTCCATGACGATTCTGCACTGGAATTAAAGGAAGTTCCGATGCGGGAGTACCGTGTGGCACATCCTTCCAGATGTCTTCAATCTGTCTTCGGATGGCGTTGTCTGTGTTGCCGGTGACAAAAAGGGTCAGATTCTCGGCATTGAAGCTGTGCCTGTGGAAGTCTTGTAGATCCTTGGTGGTAACCGAACGGATGGATGACGTTGTGGCGAATTCAGATACAGCGGGGAAAGTCTGTCCCAGCATTTCCCGCCACATGATCCGCCATGCACAGTAGTCGGTCTTCTGCTCGTTGTATGCCAGATTCTTAACCTCTTTGTCTTGAAGGATATCCAGGCTTTTCTCACGATAGGTTGGCGAGACGAGAAATTCCGCTATGTCTGGCAGAATTTGCCTCAAATTGTTTTTTGGCATGGAAATGAGAATCTGCACTTTGTTCATTCCCACATTCACCGTGACATTCGTCCCGTAATAGTCCATTTTTTCGGAAAGATCTTCAGGGGAAAAAGTCGGCGAGCTCTCTTTCAGAAGGGTATATGCGAAATTGCAGACGTGTTTTTTCGGTTGGTATAAGGCCCCCGTCCTCACTTGCAACAAGATATGTATCAAATCCAAGTTGGGATTTTCAAAGTAGAAAACAGGGATGCCGTTGGCAAGTGTGGCACAGTTTGGCTTTGGCAGGACGAAAGGCTCCAACGGGTGTATTTCGGGAGGTGTGGCGCGGTTAACGGTGTTCATTACGGCAGTAACATTACTTGTCCTTTTTTCGTTTTAATCTCTCCGTTTTGGTTAGTGTATTTGATGATGCATACATACACACCCTCGGGCAATTTTTGGTTGTGGATTTTACCGTCCCATTGACTGTCGATTTCTCGGGTACGAAACACCAGTTCGCCGTTACGGTTTAGTATGTTCATTTCGAAGTTTTGGGGGACGAAGTTCGCCTTGACAAAGAAAAGGTCGTTAACACCATCTCCGTTAGGAGAAAAAGCGGACGGAATGAAAAACTCATTAAGAGCTTCCGATTCTGATTCTGAGTTGTCCTGGCTTTTTTCCACCACTGGCTGGTTCTCTTCAAGGTTTGTGTTTGCAGATTGTGGGTGATTGTCGGAGCGGTTCGTGAGGGGGGTGTGCTTTGTCGTGGTTGAAGTTTCCGTCGGAGTGTTGTTCGCCAAGATGATGGTTGGAGTAGGGGTAGGAGTAGGAGTAGAAGTCGGGGTGTTTGTCACGGAAGACGGGTTGTTGGACGGCACCCTTGCTTCTGTAACAGCTGTCAATGCGGATTGCTCATGAGTGGAGGCTTGTACGGTGGCACTGCTGGTGGATGGGAGTGCTTGACGAGTCTTTTCCGGCTTGGGCGTGGTAACAGGATTTGTTGTCACCGTCGAAACGTTCGGTGAGGGCTCCTTGGCGGCTTCCTGCTGCAGGACGACACTCTGGATTGGACGGTTGTCTTGCACGGTGTCTGTCGTTTTGTGCGACAAGGTGCTGATCAGGATGGGGACGGTGATCAGAATGGCGGCGGCACCGGCAATCAACGCGGCCTTGCCTTTAGGGGACAACCTTGCCTTCTTGCCGAATTTCTTCAGATATCGTTTGTCGTGGACAATGGCCTCCCATTCCTGTTCAGAGACGGGAGCTTGCATGCCGCGGAGTTCATCTATCGGGTTGTTACTCATATTTTTGTTTGTTTTTTTTCTTCTTCGTTCCAATAATCGTTGATTTTTTTGCGCAAGGTTGCCTTGGCGCGTGAAATCATGGTGCTGACGTTGTTTTGAGATTGCTGCATCATTTTGGCGATTTCCTCTTGCCGGATGTCGTCAATGACGTAGAGATTGAATGCAGTGCGCTGGTTTATAGGCAATTGCCGGATGAATGATTGCAACTCGCTCATCGGAATACCGTCATAATCATGCGTCGCCGCATCGTTGAAATCACATTCAAGACTGCTCATTGGAATGACATTTCTCAGCTTCTTATGACGTAGATAATCAATGCATTTGTTGATGGTTATGGTCCGAATCCATCCACCAAGCGATGTGATTTTGTCAAAATGCTCGAAATGCGTCAGAATAAAGATGAAAATATCATGAAAAAAGTCTTCCGCCTCCTCAACGTCCTCCGTATAACGCAAACAGATTCCTTTTACAAGTGGACCGTATGTGAGGTAAAGGCTTTTCTGACTGGTTTCATCGCCTTTCCTGCATCCTTCAATGATTTCTATCTCTTTCTCTGTCAGCATCTGATTTCAATAATTCTATGACGAAATTTCGGCCTAAAAATTACACTTGTGGCCGAAAATATGGGTAAAAAGAAAAACGGCTCAAAAATTGAGTGAGAGTTGATTCTTGAGATGAAAACTTCTCCTGTGATAAGGGGTTAACCCGTGTCGGTTGACAGCGGCGATATGTTTGGGTGTAGGATAACCTTTGTTATGAGCCCAGTCGTAGGCTGGAAACTCGTCTGCCAGTCGGTTCATGAGATCGTCGCGGTAGGTTTTGGCCAGAATAGAGGCGGCGGCAATGGAGAGGTAGGTGGCGTCACCTTTCACCACGCATCGGTAGGGAATGCCCCAACGATCCTGGAAACGATTGCCATCGACAAGGATAAGTTCCGGTTTCACAGAAAGTTTCCCGATTGCAAGGTTCATGCAGTGGATGGAGGCGTGCAGGATGTTCATCTTGTCAATGTCAACCTCCGACACTTCGGCGACTGCGTATGCCAAAGCATCACGTTCTATGATTTGTCGCAGCAAATCCCGCTTGCGTTCCGTTAGTTGCTTGGAATCATTGATCTCTTCGTTTGTGTAATCATACGGGAAGATGACGGCGGCGGCGCATACAGGACCGGCAAGACAGCCGCGGCCTACTTCATCACAGCCGCATTCAAGGGTGGGGGAGAGTGAAAAGTGGGATTTTAAAGCCATAAGAGTACGCATAAGGCTAATATCAAAATATCCACCAATAGGCAACGTTGCTTGGGTATCGCAGCAATGGCCATGTATATGGAAACCGGTAAAATCAAATAGGTCAAGGCGAGAGGAAGGGTCACATTCCCTAACCACAAGAAAACCAACATGGAAAAAACCAAGAGATGGTTGTTGGTGAACGCTTGTCGGATGATGATTAACTTGTTGTCTAAGAAACGTTTGTCTCGTATGATTAATAGAATGATGGTTAGAATGAAGAAAGCCAAAGTGGCATAGTCGATGATTCTCAGGTGGGAAAACTGTTTTGCCGGTTCGAAAATGGTCAGGTCACGCCAAGATTGCACGAAAACAGGTAAGGTGCCGGCAATGTATGAGATGGCAAAGGCGTAGATATAGGGAATCAGAAGTCCAGAGAACAAGATAAGATTGTCTTTTATGGAGGTTACATTGTTGATGGAAATCATCAGGATCAGAAATAAGATGATTCCGAACGCACTGATATCCAACAAAGTGGCTAAAGCAATTGTCAGCCCGAATGTGAAAATACGGTTTTTGAGGTTGGCGGAAGAATCGTTTGGGGTGTCCATCAGTAAAATCAGGGCAATGAAAAAGCAGGTCAGCAGGCTGGGGGTGAAAGTATGCAAAAATTTCCCGCAGTTAAGTAATAACAGGAAGAAAATACCTGGCATGTATGTCCTGCTTTCGCAAAAGTGATTGTTGTCGAAATGCTTGATGACGCCGAAGGTCATGGTGAGTACCATAGCAAATACGAAGAAGCGGACGAGAGTGTTGTGGTTAGTCCACCATGACGCCAGATACTGGAACATCAGCATGGAGCCTTCTGGTGGCAGCATGCTCATTTGCGAAAATATAAGCCACCCAGACCATCCGGTCAGAATCACTAAAAAAAACAGTTGTATGTTGAGGTTTTTGTTTAGAAGATGGAACATATTTCTGGAAATTCGGGTAACAACAGTTGGAAAACAGTGGCTAAGGAGAATTTTTTCTGTTTGGGAAAATTTTTGGCATAGAACTGTTCGAAAGTGATGGCATTTCCATGGTTGAGATGACAAATTATGCTCACAAGTTGTTCATCCTCAATGTTGTAAAGTCCGTTGTCGATCCGGCAAAGTGCGTCTTCGAAGGTCATTCGGTAGTAGTAGTGCATTCGTTCCACGGTCAGCACTTGCGGCAGTTCAAGTTCCTGACGAATGGCTTGAAGTTGGGCTTCCGGGAGATTGTCGGGAAGCGATACCGCCACCACTCCGCTGAACAGACAGGCCATCAGTGCGGCACAGGCGGTCAAATCCGGTTTCATGACAATTCCCACCCGCACTATGCTCATTGCGTCCAACTCGTTCATTATCGGGGCAATACGTTGCGCTAACTGAGAATACGAATAGACTTGTCCGTCAATTCTCGCCACGGTCTGATCCGGATTTTGCTCCGTCAGTTGGATATAAGGTGCTATGACATTCTGGTAAACCATACGCTCATTCTACCGCTTGGGGTTGCATGACTATTTGTTTTGTGCTTTCTTACGGTTGAAATCGTCCCGTAACATGCTGTAAATCAAAACATCTTTAAACTTACCTTGGTGGAAGTAGTGTTGTTTGAGACGTCCTTCCTTCTTGAACCCAACCCGTTCGAGCAAACGGATGATGCCTTCGTTGTCGGGGAATACATCGCTAGTTATCTTGTTGATATTAAGGGTGTTAAATCCGTATTCAATAAGCATGGCTGAGGCTTCGTAGGCCAATCCGAGTCCTTGGTATTGTTTGGGAATGCGCAGCGTTTTCCAAGTGGCGCGCTGGTGGCGATGATTGATGTCGTACAATCCGACTGCGCCAAGCAACACAGGCTTTTCATCTGCCTTTTCTTTATAAAAAATGGAGAGGGCCACATCGCCGTTGCGGCAGATTTTCTCGTACCACTGCTGCTGGTTGTAGGAGGATATCGGGTTGTGGATGATGTAGTCGGTGAGGTCGGCATCCCAACGCTGCTCCATCAGATAAGGCAGGTCTTCTGGCTCTACCGGTTTCAAAATCAGCCGTTCGCTTTCTAATATTCTCATTATGATCTGGTTATAGGTTTACTAATTATAAGTCTAACTCTCAATAGTTTGAGTGTAAATCTCGTCAAGAGTGAGGATGGGAGCTTGCAGCCGCTGGGTGAGTTCAATGATTTCGGTCACAAGGTCGAAGGCTCCCTTTTCACGGTTTTTGCGTTGCTCGATCATGTCTGCGTCGATGTGGTTGAACTCTTCGCGGGTCAGGGAATCCTTGATCTGTCGCATCCAGGAGATTTCCGGTGTGTTGAAGGCCATGTTTACCGGGTGGAAGCTGATAACCTTCAGGCCGGGGGCGGTGAAGAATTTCATATAGGGCTGGATGGACAAGCCTAGTCGATTGTATAGAAAACTGCCCTCTTCGAAAAAAACGGGAATTTGTAACAGTTTTGATTCCAACCAGTAAGGGGTGATTTTCGGGGCCAGTGTCGTGATGGTGTTTGAGCAGCATTTGATATGGTACTCGTTGCGGAGCAGATGCGCTGTGTCGGTGACATCGAAAGCACGGTGCGAACGGGTGCAAGTGGCTTCTGGTGCGAAGGAAAGGCAAGTTTCAATCACCTCGCGAAATGTGTTGCCGTGCGAAGAACCCGGCAGGAAGTTGGGATGTATGCCTCGCACAATCCGTCCCGCAAGATATTCACGTTCAATAACTTCCGACTTGTGGGTGACAAACACGGTCAGTTTCAGCATCTCCATAGGCATCTTCTGGAAATAGTGCTCAATCACCGCTTCCGAAGCCCAATCTATGTCTGATGTGAAACAGAAAACGGGCTGCTCGTCCCAAATATGCGGTTCCGCAGCCTTTTCCAGCAATGGCATCATCCCATTGTCAAACTCCTTTTCGTCGTTGTTCATATTCACTAAATGCGGTCTGTTCCGCAATGCCCTTGTTTTAATTGCTTACAGATAGGATATTCCCTTGAATTCAAGGGTGCAAAAATACATTTTTTTTGTATCTTCGCGGCCGTTTTCGAAAGACTAAGACTTATAATGAATAAGCTGTTTGAATTGCTTCTCTTGGTGGTTTGTTTGTTGACATTCGGTTGTCAGCAGGAAATAGACATGAAACTGCCCGACTATCAGCCTAAACTGGTGATCGAAGGTTCGATAGAAACTGGATCGCCCGCTATGGTCATGCTGTCGAAAAGTATCCCTTACTTTTCGGAAATTAACTTGGAAACTCTGATGAGCGATGTCTTTGTCTCGGGCGACCAGGCACGGGTTTTCGTCACTTCGGAAACCGGTGAGACAGAGGAACTTGTTTGGCAGTTTTCCTCGGAAGCTCCTTATTATACGGCATTTATCGGGAGCAAGGTCATAGGCAAGGAACAGACGCATTACACCCTGACGGTGGAATATGACGGACAAACTTATATGGCAGAAACCTATATCCCGAAAACGTTCGACTTGGATTCTATCGGTTTCGACCAATCGTCTGATCTGTTGAATGATACGATGGCTTCCATCCGTGTGCTGATGACCGATGACCCCAACGAGGTGAACTACTATGCCTTTTTCTGCAAGGTTCATTCCCCGAAACTGACCGACAGGCTGTGGGTCTGTAACTTGCCTGTGGCGTTCGATGACCGTACGTTCAACGGCCTCTCTTTCAACTATGAAGTGACTCGCTACGGCTATTCGGTGTTGATGCGCGACATGTTGAGCGAGGAGGATCGGGCGAATTTCAGACGAATTACATTCCGCCCTGGCGACACTGTCTATGTGAAACACACCCAAATCGACCACCATACATATCTGTATCTGCTTTCTGCCGGCACAGAGGCCGCGTACGGAAGCAATCCGTTTACCAATCCATTGCCTGCCGTGTCAAATTTTGACAGCGACCGCGTGCTGGGGCATTGGAGCGGCTACGCGGCCAAGACGGACACGTTAGTGTGGGAATGCGATTCACTGCTGGATTTGAGGCATCGAAGATGGAGTAGCCTTTAGAAATGAGAATAAAAATATGCCCGTTTATGCACAGACGGGTGAAAAAAATGTGAATTGAAAGTTGTTTTTGAGTTTGAGGAAATCATATTTTTTTTATTTTTGCTCTGAGTTTTGTGTATGAATCAATCTGATACTAAAAAGAGAAAAGATTGGGGCGATCGTAAGATTGTGAAATTCTTTCGAAGTCTCTTCCATTCATGGTGTACGGGAAAAATGAACCCTGTCGTGACAGCTGTCATACTTGCAATATTGACATGCTGTGGGATGTATCTTGTTGAAAATCAGCAGTATTATCAAAAAGAAAACGCCACGCTCTTCAGTCGTTTGGAACGTTTCAACAAAGCGAAGGAGATTGAGTTGCAGGATACAGCGTTTTTCGTCAATGTCAGCCAAGATATCCAACTGGTGTATAAAAACCCGCAAAAACCCAGAGAAGGGTACGCAGTCATTACGGATCGGCGCAAGTTGCTTCGTTTCTTGCAGAAAATCGAGCGCGACAGTATCGATTACAAGTACATTTTGATGGATATCCGTTTCGAGAAAGGATATGAGACTGAGTACGATGACTCCCTCTATGCACAAATTCAACGGATGCCGAGGCTGGTTATTGCCAGTCATAAGTGGGGTGATGCAGGGAAGGAGTTCGTGATTGCGGACAGTGCCCTGTTGGAGAAGTGTGGTATGTCGGATTACAATCAGTACAGCATCATGACGAATTTTTCCAGATACTCGTTTCTCCAATTAGGAAAACCATCCATAGCCCTTAAAATGTACGATGAACTGAATCATCAGGAAACTTCAGTGAAACAGTGGCGTGATTGGCCGGTCTATTTCGCGAAAGGGCATCTATGCATTAACTCCCCGTTGATGTACCTTACGGGAACGGTTCTCGACTTCGAGAGCTATATGATGTTGCAGGCCTCTCTTGAAGAGGAACGAATACGGAATGGACTGGAAACGGGAATGGAGGCCGAATCGGCCAAACTGGATTCCAAACGGGATAACTATTATTTTTATTTGAACCTTGGCGGCGATTTCGTGGAAAATGAACATCGGATGAATGTCAAATGGAACGGTGACTTGGAAGACAAGGTCATCATCATCGCTAATTTCGAGGATGATGTTCACGACACCTACGTAGGAAAGATCGCTGGTGCGTATATTACTTGGATGGCTTATCAATACCTTTGCGGCGGAAACCATGTGCTGAGTTGGGGATTCGTGCTGTTGAACTTTTTCTGTTATGTGTTTATTTTCTGGTTTCTGTTTTTTATTAACCAATTGACCAAGGCTTCGAAATACGCTGACAAAGAGAGTTCTCAGCATGTGTTGTCTCTGTTGCGCTGGCTGGGTTCATATTTCCTGCTTTACCTGATGACAACAGTTCTCTACTACTTTATGGAGTTCCGATTTAATTTGGTGATACCGTTTTTGGCGATCACCATTCAGGGTTTCATGATTCAAATTGCTAATAAATATAAAGAAAGTTAATATAATTATGAAGAAATCATTGTTTTTGTTATTGTTTTTCTTGTGGATAGCCACAGGGGTGCGTGCAACAGTATATACCATCACGAAGATGAATCTGGAAAGTATCCAGATAGGCACGAAAATGTGTAATGAGGGCTCTCGTTTTGATGGAAGCGAGTTCATCCACTGGACATCCGACAAGGATTTCCAGTATATTTACGCGCAGGATTCGGACGGGAAGACCTCCTATTTCACCAATATAGCGATGAAATCGAAGAGTACTCACACGGCTGAGGCTTACATCAAGCAGGTGAAAATGTCCACTCGTGACGGAGTCTCCTGGCTGCCTCTCAAAGGCTTGAATAAACAACGTTTTGAAGACAAACGGATAGCGCTGGTGATTGGAAACTCTAATTATCAATATACCACGAATTTGCGCAACACACTCCACGATGCGCAGATAGTGGCGGAGGAATTGCAGGAGCTTGGGTTTGACGTGCGGTGCATGTATGACGTGACAACACGGGAATTCCAAGAGGTGGCGCTAGACCTGTTCATGCGGGAGGTCGAGGAAGGACAGTATTCCACGGTTTTCGTCTATTATTCGGGGCATGGTCTTCAACATAACAACACGAACTGGTTGGTGCCAGTGGATGTGGATCCAAGTCTCAGGTCGGATGTGGAGAACAAGTGTCTTGACGGCCAGTATCTGCTGAATCGTTTGAATGATACCAAGGGCAAACGCCTTGTGGTGGTGTTGGATGCCTGTAGAAGTTTGAAGACCAATTTCACGCGAAGCACTATGGCGGCAAGCGAGGGACTGCGGCAGATGGATCCCGCCACGAACACACTGATCGCATTTGCCACTCGTGCCGGCGAAGTGGCGCAGGATGGATTGGATGACAATTCGGAAAACGGCCCGTATGCCACCGCTCTTGTCAATGCTTTGAAAAAAGAGAATTACAGTCTTGACGAAATGTTTCAGGACGTGAAGGAGCAGGTCACGAAAGCGACTATCTCTATGCAGACTCCCATACACATCAATGGTATGGTCAATAAAGTTTACTTGAACGGTAATAATCAGATGGCACGGCGGGCAAAATCCAAAACACCGCAAGATATCTTTGCCGAAGACATGGATATGGGCGTCAAAGGGGATATGGATGCACAGTTCCGGCTCGGCATGGCCTACGAATTTGGTCTTTCTGGATGTGACCGCGATATGAATAAGGCTTATCAATGGTATGCACTGGCGGCCAGACAAGGACATTCGGAAGCCGCCAACAAAGTTGGAGTCTATTTCTGCAACAAGATGGAATATGAAAATGCTGCAAAGTGGTTTCAGATTGCCGCAGATGCTGGATCCCCGCGCGCCAAACACAACTTGGCGATGCTGCTTCTGACAGACGAAATGGATGTTTCCGACCCTGTTGAAGGAGCCAGGCTGCTTCAGGTACTTGCAAAAGATGGGTATGCCCCCGCCCAATACGATCTTGGCGTTTGCTATGAGAACGGCCTCGGTGTCTATCCGTACGACCCAGAGGCATTGAAGTGGTACCAGAAAGCAGCGGACAATAACCATGTGGAAGCCCAATACCAGACGGGTTATTATTACTATAAGGGAAAAGGTTGTTCCACAGATTTCCCAAAGGCGGTGAAATATCTCACAGAAGCGGCTCAAAATGGTCATTCAGACGCACAATTTCTTCTTGGACAATGCTATAGATACGGAAGAGGTGTGAAACCTGACACCAAGGAAGCTCTCGACTGGTATCTTAAATCGGCTAATCAAGGTAACGCAAGAGCGAGAAATGCTATGGATGAACTGATGCCAGAAAAACACAAATAACAAGAATAGTGGTTTGCAGATGAAAAAAAGAATACTTGTTATGAATATAAAGGTTAGATTTTTTACTTCTCTTATGGTTAGCGTGTTGCTGTTTTGCCCGTTTGTGGGATTTACAGCAGAACCTCCGGCCGGCACAACCTCGTTTACCATGGTTAAATCGGGAAAACCCAAATTTAAACCGTCGAATTATTCCACATTCTTGACCTTCAATGTGGAAAATATCCAATTCCAGCGTTCTGACCCCTTTTTCCATTATCAGAATCTCGCATACGGGTTGAAAATCGGTACGATGCGAAATACGGGTTGGTATCTGAGTGTGATGTCCAACTTTAATTTCAATGGATTATTCAATGCTGTGGATGCGAATAGTATAAATTATTTGACTAAAAGTACAAATTCATATTTTGACGGTCTGTTTGGATTGACATTTCGCCAGTTCAAACCCGTCTCATTCCATTTGGGGCTCGGTTATCACTATAGAACCACTAACTACAAGTCCTTTTCGGGGAGTTGGGGCCGTTTGCCAAGCGTGGATGCCCATGGACCGATGGCTGCCGCAGGATTTATGTTCCACATGGCAGGTTTCGTGTTGACGGCGGAGGCCATTGCCAACTATAATTTGAAGGCACCCGATTTTAAAGATGGCTTAGGCGTAGGAATTAAAATGGGAATCGGCTTTTGCCTTGAACATAAGAAAAGTGCTAAAAAGTCGAAAAAGAAGGTTTCGGACAAAATGTCAGCTTCCGAATTCCATTTCTCGCCAACTACTGCCGGTCCTGACGAATACGATGTCGTATTTCGTCATTCCTATACGAAACCAAAGCCGGAGATTGTGGTGATTATAGAGAAGGACACGCTGTTGTCGAAGCTCCCACAGCCGGAATATTTCAATACGAGTCGTCTCGAAGAGGAACTTTTAGCGGAAGACCCTGTCCGTGTTACGGAACCTGTTCCCACAAAACAGGAAGAAGCAATATCTTTGGATAATAATCCCCTCAATGCTGCACCGGCAGATAAACCCGCCGATGTGCAGCAGGGAGAACAACCGGAGTTGAAACAAGAGACTCAACCGGAGAAGCATATTGAGAAACAATCCGAGAAACAACTGGAGAAACAACCTGAGAAGAGACCAGAGAAACAATCAGCGGATTTCATGGAACAGCAATTACAGGAATCTTCGCAAAAGTCCGATCCGCTACAGAAGGAATCTGTAGAAAAAGAAGTGATTGTAGATACATTTGTGATGTCCAGTGCTCCTGTTCCCCCTTGCACGGCTCTGATGGTGAAGGATATTGATGGGAATACTTATCATACGTTGGCGATAGGAAACCAATGCTGGCTTAGAGAAAATTTGCGCACCACCCGGTTTGCCAATGGCGACAGCATTAAACTTGGCCAGTCATTTGATTTCAAACATGCGGTGCGCTATTGTCCAGGTGGCGATTCGTCAAATGTGGAGGAATACGGCTATTTGTACAATTGGAACGCTGTGGCACAGTCGGTTGCTAATAACGGAAATCAACACGTACAGGGTATGTGCCCGAATGGTTGGCATATTCCAACTATGACGGAATGGGAGAATTTGTTCGGCTACTTGGCGGGTCAGACGGCAATGAATTGTCAGGGAGAACCACAAAACGTGAGTAAGGCGTTGGCTTCAAAAACGGGGTGGGCTGCATCTGAAATGGATTGCGCCATAGGAAATCGCCTCTCCTTAAACAATGTTTCCGGTTTTCATGCATTACCGGCAGGGATGTTTTTCGGGAAATATGACTTTTTCGGGAAAGTGGCCCGCTTTTGGAGTTCAACTGTCAGCCAAGCACAAGGGAAATGCGATGTGTATATGAGCTGGGATGAAGCTGTTGTGAAAAAGAGCGATCAAGAACCTGCCGTCGTCGGTTTCTCTGTCCGTTGTTTGAAGAATTAGCACTAGAAAAGCAATCTCTTTCGCATGTTGTTCACCAGTGATTCGCTTACTGTTGAGATATTCCTGTTCATCACCCTGTTTGTGGCTTGCAAATGGGCGTTCCGGAAATCTTGGCTGAACCAAGTGCTCCTCATTGGTGGCAATATCTTGATATTGTGCCATATCGCAACACCGAAATCATTGTTTCTGCTTTCGTTGTTGGCACTACTCGCATACGGCGCGTGATGGTTGCTTTCCCGTCGAAAAGCCGGCTGGCTGCTCGCCTTTTCGCTGATTTTGCTGTTGTTGCTGTTCTCCATTCGCAACTATCCCCTGGTGCAGTCGTGGCTCGGCAGCTGGTGGACAGACATGCTGGACAAGCATTTCCTCTCGGTGGAGAAAATCGGTCTGTCGTACATTCTTTTTCGTATAATTCACTGGTTGGTTGAAAGTTATAAAGGGACTCTCCGCACTCGGAATTTCCTGACTTACCTCAACTACCTCTTCTTTTTCCCGACGTTCATGGCCGGGCCGATCGACACGCTTAACAATTTCCACTACTGGATGAGCACCTCCCATATACGCTTCAATGCGCGGATGTTGCTCGCGGGCGTGGGCCGGATCTTCTTCGGAGCGGCCAAAACGCTGTTGATTGTCCCGTGGATAAAGCCATACGCGGTGGATTATTCGATACTCCTTCCGCATTTCGGTCCCTGGGGGGCCGTCATGACTGCCGCCGTGCTCTATTCGCTCTATATCTACATCGATTTTTCCGGCTATTGTGACATGGCCATCGGTATGGCCTATATATTGGGCGTTCGTACACCCGAAAATTTTGATAATCCGTATTTTGCAACAAATATTTCAGACTTTTGGAAACGATGGCACATCACCTTTTCCACTTTCCTGAAAATTTACGTCTTCAAACCGGTTATCTCCCTTCTCAACAAGCTTCCCATTGCCAAATACCGAATGGTGGTCTCTGTGATGGCATATATGGTGACGTTCCTGGTTTGCGGACTATGGCATGGTAGCACACTCAATTTCGTGTTGTGGGGGCTATGGCATGGATTAGGACTTTCTGTGTATAAGCTGTTTACATACGGAAAACAGGTCAGGCCCGTGACAATTTTCCGGAAGACAGCAGGGATTCTCCTTACATTTGTCTTTGTGACGATTGGTTGGGTCTTTTTCAACTATCCTGTAGATAAATTGTTGATAATGTTTAAGTTGTTGTTTTGATGAAAAGGTTGTATAGTTTGAAAGTGTTGTCTTGGTTCGGATTGCTGGCGATAATAGCCCTTGTTTTTTGGTTTGTTGTCGCAATGTTTATCCCGACGTTCCGCGCTCCGGAGTGTCCTGAGTGGGAGGGGCAACTCTATACAATTCGGCATCAGGAGCTTCGCGACAACAACCAGCTCTATACTGATTTTTTGCTGAAAAGTGTCAAGCGTAACGGTGGGTACCTCGTCCTGGGGACTTCGGAGACCAATTCCCGCCCGAAAGGCAACTATTACGACTTTTTGAATGCTGACACCTCGATTCACAGCCTGTTCTCGGTAATCGCTGGCGCGGGTCGTACCGCCTGCACCTATTTCCCATTGATTCAGAGTAATGACAATGTCAAAAACCTCAAGGTCATATATTTCATCAACCCGGCATACGGATGCGGCAAGCTCGCTTTCAGCAATGAGGATTATTTCGACCGATATGTGTCGAGTGCGGCCTATTTAGATGCCAATCGCCCCAAAAATCAGGACGTTGAACGGATCTTGACACTAAATAATGGATCTTTGGGATGGTTTGACAGGGTGGTGGAGTTGTTAAGTTTTAAGACGGATAAGTTGCGTCGGAAATATTACCAGGACTTGATGTTCTGGATGAAACCCGAGCGGTTTTCGCAAAGTCTTGTCTGGCTCGATTCCTCCAAGATCGCCAAGCTGCCCAATGCCTGCGCCAAGCCGGACGAGAGCCGTTACAATTATACGCTGAACGTCTCCGCCAACTTTGATGTCCATTCCTACACGCTGTGGCCGCATCCAGAGTCCTCCTACCGCACTGATGAGTTACGTACGATGATTCGTCTTTGCAAGGAGAGGGGAGTGGACATCGTCTATGTGCTCGGCCCGTACAATCGAATCGCGTACCAAAAGATTCATTCCGACGAATTACCTAAAATACAGGCGGTTTCGGCAAATTTGGCTCGTGTTTTACAAGAAGAGGGCGCTCCCTATATTGATTGTACAGACTTGTCCGGCGAACCTGGCGTTTTTGCCGACTGGCAACACCACACCAGCTACGGTGGTTATCTTATTTATCAGAAAATCAAAGCTTATGTTCAAGAAGAAGAAAATCGTTAAAGTGCTGGCTGTGATTGTGGTATTTGCTCTGGTATTGCTGTTGTTGATGCACCGTAGCGAGGGCGACATTTCGTGTCTATATACCACGTTCTAACCCCAACCTTCTCCGTCTCGCTGTACATTATGCATTATGCATTATGAATTATGAATTAAAAAAAGCGCGCCGTTTCCGACGCACTTTTCTGATTAGTATTTGTAAAAGCCTTCGCCCGTCTTTCTGCCAAGCAGTCCGGCGCGGACCATCTTGCGCAACAGCGGATGAGGACGATACTTAGGATCGCCGAACTCTTTGTAGAGCACTTCCATGATGGCTAAGTTCACGTCGTTGCCGATGAGGTCGGCCAAAGCGAGTGGACCCATGGGGTGGTTGGCGCCGAGCATCATGCACTTGTCGATGTCTTCAGCGGAAGCGATACCGTCAGCCAAAATACCAACAGCCTCGTTGATCATCGGGATGAGGATGCGGTTCACCACGAATCCGGGAGCTTCGTTCACTGGAACCGGGGTCTTTCCGATCTCAGTGGTCAAATCGACGATGCACTTGGCCGTTTCGTCAGAGGTGAGCTGACCTTTGATGACCTCTACCAACGCCATGCGGTCGGCGGGGTTGAAGAAGTGGCAGCCGATGAACTTAGCGGGACGGCTTGTGCATGCGGCTATCTCCGTGATGGACAAAGACGATGAGTTGGTGGCGAAAATCGTCTCCGGCTTGCAGATCTTGTCCAATTCCATGAAGACATCCTTCTTGAGCTGCATATCCTCCACAGCGGCTTCAATCACGAGGTCGGCATCCGCAAAGGTGGCATAGTCCGTGGTGGTGGTGATATTGCCGAGGATGGCGTTCATGGCGTCCTCAGTGATCTTGCCTTTTTCCACGAGTTTGGCGTAAGACTTTGAAATGGAACCCATGGCCTTGTCAAGGCTGGCTTGGGTTCTGCTCTTCATGACCACGGGCATCTTGGCGGCGAAAGCCTTGACAATACCCTTGGCCATAGTACCTGTTCCTATAACACAAATTTTCATAATAATGTATTTTAGTTATTGAATGATAGATAATTATTCGTTGTTAAAATGAACTTCCTGTTTGGTGAGGAAGGCGGTCATACCGGCTTTCTGGTCCTTGGTGTCGAAACATTTGCCGAACATGCGACTTTCGAAGGCGATGGCCTCGTCGGCGGGCAGGTCGTACTCTTCATTGATGCACTCTTTGGCATAGCGTACGGCAATCGGGGCGTTTTTGACGATGCGTTTGGCAAGATTCATGGCTTCCTCCATAAGCTGTTCGGGCTCATAGACGGCGTTGACCAATCCGATGCGCAGCGCTTCGTCTGCCTTGATGGCGCGGCCAGTGAAAATCAGCTCCTTGGCAACCCCCATGCCGGCGATTTTGGCCAAGCGGTAAGTTCCGGAAAAGCCGGGGATGATGCCTAAACCGACCTCGGGCTGGCCGAATTTGGCACGGTTGGAGGCGAGACGGATGTCGCAGGCAAGAGCCAACTCGCAGCCACCGCCCAATGCGAAACCATTTACCGCCGCGATGACGGGGATTGGCAAAGTCTCAATTTTGCGAAACACTTTTGCGCCGGCGGCACCGAAACGTTCTCCTTCCTCTGCATTCAGAGGTTGCATCTCTGAGATGTCGGCGCCCGCCACAAACGATTTCTCGCCGTCGCCGGTGATAATCAGCGCACGGATGTCCTTGTCTAGACTCGACAGAAAATCATCCATCTCTTTCAAAATATTGGAGTTTAGGGCGTTGAGCGATTTTGGCGCGGAAATGGTCAGTGTGCATATCGCATCGGACACGCTTATTTTCAGGAAATTGTAATTTGTCATTCTTTTGGGATTTAAAAGTGGGGCAAAGATACAAAAAAAAAGTGCCGTATGGCACTTTCTTTTTAGCGTTTTTTCTTACCGGGATTTACGTAAACGGGTCCGTCCTTTTTTGGTTCTTTTTTCTTTTCCGTCATGGTTTTTTTGAAACGATATTCCAGATCATACAATTTCTTGATTGTGTGGGGCTTCAAGATGGTTTTGTATTTCTTGTAATATGTGGTCTCAAGGTTCAGAATGTTCTTGCGCATCTCGAACTTCTGGTCTTGGAGGTAGGTGAGCTGTTTGTCGGTCAGTTTTTCAATGGCCTCTTTGTTAGTGCCGGGTGCACCCAGTTTGATGCCTTGTTTTTCGAGATTCTTGCGGTAACCGGTCATGATTTTCATCTCCGCATTCAAATACTCTTCATAAACTTTCCAGAAACTTTGGTTCTCTTGGCCACTCAATGTCAGATTTTTCTGCATGAAAGTGAGTCGCTCTTGAATCATTGCCTTGGGATTTTTTTCCTGGGCAAAAAGGCTGGTTGAAGCACATAATGCTGAGACGATCAATAAAATCCATAGTCTTTTCATAATATTCAATTCTTTTTTAGGTTAATATGCATAAAAGTAATAGTCCATCATGGCCAATTCCTCGCTGTAATAATCGGCGGCCACGGTTTCAAGCGCTTCCTGTTCCTCTTCGGTAACAGAAGCAGTTGCCGGCTGGACTTGTGTGATGGCAGTTCCTTGGTCGGGAGTGTTAAAAGTGAAGAAAACACCGACAGCTATTGCCAAAGCGGCAACAGCGGCAACAGCAGAGGTGATGATGGTCTTTCTGCGCTGCTGTTCGTGCTTGATGTTTTGCATAACCCGTCCAGGCAACTCATCGAAATAATTTTCTGGAATCTTGTAGTGTTCCGTTTTATCTAAATTCTCTAAATCAAACATATCGCTTAAAAATTACAAGATTATGACTATGGAATATTTAAAAGGTTAAACGTTCGGAAATATTTTTTTTGATTTTTTCTGCAGCAAAATGATAGGAGGCTTTAAGTGCGCTTTCGGAGGTGTCGAAAATCTTCGACATCTCTGCGTAGGGGGTCTCGTCATAATAACGCATGGTGAACACTGCACGTTGTTTAGGCGGCAATTTGGCGATTTCCTCCTGCATGAATTGCTCAATCTGGTTCGGCGTGACCGTGTTGAAGTCATCGTGCGTCTTCAACAGGAAATCCGTGTAACTCTCGTCATCGTCCAGATTCAGCATTTTTTTCTTTTTTTCGATATATGTCAAAGATTCATTGACGCAAATCCTTGAAATCCAGGTTTTCAGACTCGATTCGTTCCGGAATCTGTCCAGATTTTTCCAGATCTTAATGCACACGTTCTGCGTGACATCATCCGCATCCTCGTGGATGGTCACAATGCGGCGTGCATTGTAATAAATATGCTTCTGGTATTTTTTCAGAAGCAGCTCGAAGGCCTTCTCTTTGGTCTTCTCATTGCTGAACAGCGACAGGATAAACTCGTCTGTGATTTCAGGCATACGCTGAGTATAAGTTATTTACGACTGATAGCCTTTTTGCAGGCTTCCATGATATGTTCTTTGTCCAATCCGAAGTGCGCCATCAGCTCGTCGGGAGTGCCGCTTTCGCCGAAGTGGTCGTTGACTCCGATCATTTCAACGGGTGCGGGCAAGTTGCGGCTGAGGCACTGGCACACGGAATCGCCCATGCCACCGTTCAGGAAGTGCTCTTCTGCAGTCACTACACAGCGGGTTTTGCGGACGCTGTTCAACACGGTTTCTTCGTCAAGTGGCTTGATGGTTGCGATGTTGATGACTTCGGCGTTGATGCCTTGCTCGCGCAGTATGTCGGCGGCTTGCAGGGCAGGGAACACCAGATGTCCTGTGGCGAAAATGGTCACGTCTGTGCCTTCCTGCATAACCTCAGCTTTCCCGATGACGAACGGCTTGTTCTCTTCCGTGAAATTGGGCACTGCAGGACGTCCGAAGCGGATATAGACTGGTCCGTTGTATTCAGCTGCCGCGATGGTTGCCATCTTGGTCTGGTTGTAGTCGCAAGGGTTGATAACCACCATGTTGGGTAGCATTTTCATCAGCCCGAGGTCTTCCATCATCTGGTGCGTGGCGCCGTCTTCGCCCACAGTGACGCCAGCGTGCGAAGCTCCGATCTTCACATTCAGGTTCGAGTAGGCTACTGTCATACGGATCTGGTCATACACACGTCCCGAAATGAATCCTGCAAACGCACTGGCGAACGGGATTTTTCCGCTTAGGGCCAGACCTGCGGAAATGCCGATCATATTAGCCTCCGCGATGCCACATTGGATGAAACGTTCCGGATGAGCGGCCTTGAAATCGCCCATCTTTACACTCCCCGTGACATCTGCCGTGAGTGCGAATATGTTATCGTTCTTTTCTGCCGCTTCCACCAAGCCGGCTCCAAACCCTGAACGGGTGTCTTTCATTGCATATTTTTCAATATTCTCCATGCCAAAAAATTTGCTGCAAAAATACGAAATTTGAGAAAAGAGAGTTATCTTTGCCACTTTATTTGTCAGATATTTTTGATGAAGAAAAAACTACTCATTCTACTGGCTGTGTTTTTCTTTCTGTGCTGCAAGGATATGCTAGCGCAGGGAACTTCTACGTGGCGTGTCCGTCATTTTGTGGCTGATTCAATGAGTGTGTGCCTGGATACGTGTTCCATCATTCCGTCGTCGTTTCAAATACAAGATTTGCAAAAGTCTCAATACCGTCTTGATCCTTTGACCGCTACATTGCAGTTTCTGGATTCCTCCCTGTTGGGGAAGCGGCTTTATGTTCAGTATGAAGTGTTTCCGAAAAATCTTTCCCTGCCTGTAGCGCACAAATTCCCTCGTGACATCGAGCCAAAGCATCTACAACACCAAACCGCCGATTATCCGCTTACTTCGTTGCGAAATATACTGAACGACAATGAATTATATACGAATGGAGCGATTTCGCGCGGTGTGACGGTGGGCACAAATCAGGATCTTGTGCTTAATTCCGCCCTTAACCTCCAGATTACTGGTAAATTGTCTGATGATGTGGAAATTATGGCTTCTGTCTCTGATAAGAATATCCCGATTCAGCCGGAGGGGAACACTCAAACCCTACAGGATATCAGCAGTGTCTTTATTGCTTTGAAAATAAAGGAGATAGCAACTATTAATGCTGGTGATGTGGTATGGAGTCTCCGTGATGACCGTTTTTTGCGGGTCTCACGGAACATCTTGGGTTTGGATGCCAGAGTGGCTTCCCGACCGAAACAAAACCTGAAGATGACCAACCAAGCAGGCGGTGGCATGGCGAAAGGTCGGTTCGCCCGCCAGTATCTGACCGTGCAGAACGGAGTGCAGGGACCGTATAAACTTTACGGTGCCGACGGTGAAGTGTCCATCATCATGGTAGCAGGGTCGGAACGGGTTTATGTTGACGGTCAACAGCTTACGCGTGGCGCTGATAATGATTATGTTGTGGATTACAATACGGCGGAAATCACCTTCACTCCTCAAATGCTGATATCTGTCGAGAAACGTGTCATCGTGGAGTTTGAATATACGAATCGACATTATTCCCGATATAATCTTTTTACTCATAATGATTTAGAAATAGAGGGAAAGCATCCACTTAAGTTATATGTTAATTTTTTCCATGAGCAGGATTTGAAAAATCAGTCGATTCAACCTGAATTGACGAATGAAAACAAACGATTTCTTGCTGCTTTGGGAGATGCAGGTACTACAGCGTATTATCCAACCGTTGACACTGCTGTTTTTTCGCCGGATAGGGTTTTATATGAAAAAATTGATTCCGTTTACAATAATAATATATATACAATATATAAATATTCAACGAATGAAAATAAAACTTTATACAGTCCATCGTTTACCTATATGGGTTCACGAAGAGGCTATTATAAATTGGTGAGCAGCACGGCGAATGGACGTGTTTTTGAATGGGTGGCACCAGAGAATGGTGTTCCGCAAGGCGAATATGAGCCTGTTTTAATGCTCACGGCTCCATCTTCTCAGCAAATGGCCACGATTGGACTGGATTTTTCCGCCCGAACGGACACTCGCATTCAAACAGAGTTCGCCTTGTCCCATTACGATCAAAATACCTTCTCCAAAAAGGACAGGAATGACGATGTTGGGTTCTCTTGTTTCTTGAAGGTCAGTGATGTGGAAACACTTAAGTTACGACAGGATTCATTGCCGTGGCTTCTGACCAGCCAAGTCCAGATGCAGTTTGTGCATAAAAACTTCACTCCGTTTGAGTCTTTTCGGAATGTGGAGTTTGCTCGACAATATAACCTCTCTTCGGATTATTCCACGAATAGTTCGGACTGGTTGATAGACGCGGGAATCAATCTGACAAAGCAGGATCGGCATCAGTTGCTTTATCATGCGATTTTTTTTGACCGGCTTGGCGATGTGTTCGCGTTGCGAAACGAGTTGGTCACTTCTGACAAATGGAAAAATTGGCATCTGAAAACCCAGACGAGCTATCTGCTAACTCGTGACTCTATCCAAAGAAGTCGATTCCTGATTTCGTCTGTCGGCCTTTCGAAAAAGTGGGAGAAAATTGTTGTTGAATTAGATAACTTGCTGGAACATAATGTCTTTAGAAATACAGAACATCATTCGTTGCGGTTGAACAGTTATGCGTTCAACGAAATGAACATCTCCATCCGCAATGCGGAGAATGCAAAACATCAGTTTCTGCTTGCATATAAGAACCGCGTAGAGTTCGCGCCTGACACACAGCGGCTTTATTGTCATCTGTTGATTCACGAGGCGAAAACGCAGTATCGTTTCGCCCAAATCAAGAACCAAAGTTTCACGATGAATGCCACGTATCGACATCAGTCACTGATGGATTCCGCACGTAAGGCGGAGCATTATTTTGTCGGGGATGTTCAATATACAGGGCGTTTCCTTAAAAACGTGCTAATCTTCAATATGTATTACCGAACAGGGAGTGGAATGGAACTGAAAAAGTCGTTCACGTATATCAAAGTGGCTGCGGGGCAAGGGACACATGTCTGGAAAGATTACAATGGCAACGGAATAGAGGAACTTGACGAGTTCGAAATCGCCTTGTTCCCAGATGAGGCCGAGTACATCAAAGTTTGGATTGCAGGCACGGACTACGTCAACGTCTATGAAAGCGAGTGGACTCAAAGTGTGCAGCTTCGTCCGGCTGCCGTGTGGGGCAACAAAAAAGGGTTCCGCAAGTTTCTGTCGAGATTCCAAGATGTGTTGGCGTTGAACACATCGCTAAAGCATAAGTCTATGATGTTCAATCCTTTTCCTTGTTCTACTAACGATTCAAATCTTGTGGCTGATCGCATGAGTTTAACCAACACCTTTTCATTTAACAATAGAAATACGCCATTTGCCTTTGATTTTATCGTCCAGAAGACATCAAACACACAGTTCCTATATTATGGGTTGGAGAGCAATAGTGTTGATGCTTATGAAGTTGTGCTTAAAAGTACGCCTGTTGAGCTGCTGTATCTGCAATCTTCCTTCAATCATAGGAAAACCCGGAACAGTTCCAATTGTTTCTCATCACGACAATATTTGGTGGAGGCGTATTCTGTGGATGCTCTTGTCCAGTTGCAGTATCGGAACAAGTTGACAGGCTCCTTGTCAGGACAGTATGTCCATAAACGTAATCTTCAAGGCGAGGGGCTCGTGCGTCGCTATCGGGTTGAATCCTCTTGGATGTATCGTTGGCTGAATAAAGGAACTTTCTCGTTATCAGCGGAGTATGTGTTCTTGAAAGGCAATGTGGAGGGGAGTTCTGCTGTTTCTTATTTTATGTTGGATGGTCTTGCCTTAGGGAGTAATATGATTTGGACAGCAAATTGCCAAGTGTCTGTCACCCAATTTCTTCAGTTGATGTTGCAATATCAAGGGCGCACTTTGCAAGGACATAAGGTGATTCATACGGGATCCGTGACTGTAAATGCCTTATTTTAGTTAAAAGTCTGATTTTTACAAGGTTATTGCTGAATATATGTATAAGCAATTGATAATCAATTGTTTATAATTTTGATTGATGTTTGTTTCAGGAAATTTGAAAAATAGGAGAATCAAATCAAAAAATATGTTATTTTTGTCACTTCAAAAAATTAGGCTTGAAATGTTTTGTGTAACTTTTTGAAAAGTGTGGTCGTATATGATTGGAAAAAGTAAAACCAAAGGAGATTACGGGTTGTGCAATACATTGACAGTCAGTAGATTAATGTATGTAACAATTCGGATTTGATATGAAGAAACGTGTACAAAAAATTGGTCTGTTAGTGCTGATGGCAACGCTTGTTTCAACGACAGGTTTTGCACAAGATGACGCACAATTCACCTTTTTTCCGTGGGTGACCTCTTATTATAATGCCGGCGGAATAGGTGAACAGCATAATACTTTGTGTTTTACTGCAGATTACAATAATAAATATCTAGGGTGGGGGGATGTCCCTTCGACAAATAACACAATCAACAATGATTCCGCCTTTCGTTCTGCACCCCAGGACTTTCTTTTCAGCATTGAGTCTTATTTGAAAAAACTGCATGGCTCTTTAGGTGTGACCTTAGTTCATGACAGGATAGGCATTTACAGCAACACAGCAGTAAAAATTGGATATGCATATAAACTTCGCCTTGGAGGCGGTCATTTGGGAATTGGCGCCCAGGTGTCTTTGTATAATCAGGCCATCAAGCCGGATCCCTTGAACCCAATTCAGCATGGGGACCCTATTTTGGACAGGTTGTCAGAGTCCACACTGGATTTGGACTTCAATTTTGGTGTCATGTATAAAACAGAGCAATGGTATGTGGGGGCTGGATGGACACAGATTGCGGCCTTGTTTGATAAGAATCAAGTGCTTCGTGTATCTGGGGAGTATGGTTCGTCACGTTCATCGCAACTATATCTCCATGGCGGATATACGTGGATACTTCCGTATAACCCCAACTGGGAGTTGATCCCGCAAGCTTTGATGAAAACTGATTTCAAGACGTTCCAGTGGGAGGTGTTGGCCCTGGCCCGTTATAACGGCGTTTATTGGGGTGGACTCGGTTATCGCTTCCAAGATGCCGTTTCACTTGCCTTCGGTGCCCGTCCTTTTCACAATTCCTCCAATGTATATCTCAAGGGACTTGATCTAGGGGTCTCGTATAGCATTACTACCAATTCCTTGGCTTACAAGAAACATCGCAGTTTTGGTGACGTGGAAGTCGTAGTTCGCTACTGCTTTGATGTTTATAAGCCTGAGATATTCTCCGGATACGGCAATTCACGTTATATTTATAAAAACAGATACTAAAATAAACATTTAGTCGTTAATAACTGTTAGAAAATTTAAAATAGAATAAAAATATGAAACGGGTAATCATTTTATTTGCAATGGCATTAGTGTTGTTGGTGTCGTGTAAAAACAGTGGCGACGGACAACTCGTTGGCGTAAAGGACCGTCCTGAATTCCTTGATTTGGAACCGTACGGGATGGTTTATGTCCCAACCGGCCATTATGTGATGGGCGGTGGTGATCAAGATGTTCCATTCGCCCTCACCCAGCAGTCGAAAAACGTGACTGTGTCTGCATTCTGGATGGATGAGACGGAAATCACCAACAATGAATACCGTCAGTTCGTTTACTGGGTGCGTGACTCTATTGCTCACACGTTTCTCGGTGACGCTGAAATCACGGAAGAGGAAAAATACGGCCATTACTTGAAATATGATAAAGGGGAGAATGAAGGAGAAATCATTGAACCCAAGTTGATTAACTGGAAGGAAAAGATTCCATGGGATTCTGACAACGAAGAGGTTCAAGCCGCCCTTTCCCCTCTGTACAGCAAGCTGAATTCCCGTTTCTATCACTATGGATCTACAAGGCTGAATACCTCTATGCTCAATTATGAGTATTGGTGGATTGACTATCGCAATTATCAGGATCCTAAGAATCCTGACAATTTCGGAGCCGCCCACAAGGAGTTTGACAAGGACGGAGATGATTTGGCTGGTCTCTATGCTAATCGTCCCAGTAGTGTGGGCAATGGTTGGCAGCGTTTCGTTAAGCATGAAGTGGTGAATATTTATCCTGACACTTTGTGCTGGGCTCATGATTTCGTGTATTCATACAATGAGCCGATGGTATTGAGTTACTTCTCCAACCCTCAATATGACAATTATCCCGTTGTGGGTGTTAGCTGGCGTCAAGCCAAGGCTTTTTCCAGTTGGAGAACCCAGCTGCGTATGTCATGGCTCGCAAGCAAGGAATATGCCTTTGAGAAAGAATTCCGCTTGCCTCTTGAGGCCGAGTGGGAGTGGGCAGCCCGTGGCGGCAACTCGCTGGCCTCTTATCCGTGGGGTGGCCCCTACACTACGAATAGAAACGGTTGCTTCTTGAGCAACTTCAAACCGCAACGCGGTAACTATATAGCGGATGACAACTTTTATCCAGGGATTGTGGCTCACTATCATCCCAACGACTGGGGCTTGTTCGACATGAGTGGCAATGTGGCGGAATGGTGTGAGGATGCCTTTGACGAGGCGGCCACCAACTTTACGCATGACATGAATCCGTCCTACGTCTATTATGCCACCAAGGACGATTCTCCCGTTAAGAAGAGAAAAGTGATCCGCGGCGGTTCTTGGAAGGATGTGAGCTATTTTACCACTGTGTATGCCAGAACATACGATTTTCAGGATACTTGTAAGTCATACATCGGTTTCCGTAATGTCCAATCATTCATGGGACGTCAAAAAGGCGACAACAACAGCAAGAGTGCGTCGCATGTCTATTAATCACATGTTTGAAAATTTTTATCAACAAATAAAATCATTAACTTAAAAAATCAAACAAATGAGTAAGATTGATCAATTAGTCAGATCGAAAGGTTACAAAAACTTCATGGCAAAGTTGTACGGATGGGGTGCTGCCGTCGTTATTATGGGTGCCCTGTTCAAAATCTTGCACTGGCCCGGCGCAAACATCATGCTTATGGCAGGTATGTTCACGGAGTCCGTCATCTTCTTCTTCTCCGCTTTTGAGCCTTTGCATGTTGAATACAATTGGGCTCTGGTTTATCCCGAATTGGCAACAGGTACGGATATTGAACTCGAGGAAGAATCGAAAAAGTCTCGCCGTGACAAAAAACAGCAAGTAAAGACTGATTCGCTGACACCGACCCAGGCACTTGACAAAATGTTGGAAGAAGCCAAGATCGGCCCCGAATTGATGGAAAGCCTTGCTTCTGGTATGCGCAACTTGAGCGACAATGCACACAAGCTTGCCGGCGTGTCTGATGCCGTTGTCTCTACCGACAACTATACAGCCAGTCTGCAGAAGGCTTCCGAGTCTGTGCGTAACCTGACCTTGAAATATGACAAGGTGGCTGCAAATCTCGAAACCGACGGTGGCGCTACGGCTGCTTATATTGAAAGCGTGAAGAGAGCCACCACGGCTGTTTCACAATTGGCGGTTGCATACGATCAGACTGCCAAGTCCATGGAGCAGACAAACAGTTTCAAGGCAGAAATGGACAAATTAACCCAGAACATATCCAAATTAAGTAATGTTTACGGCAACATGCTTGCCGCAATGAAGTAATCTTCATTTAGTCATTAACCTATTAACTAATTAAATTTAATTGAGATATGGGTGCAACAAATTGTCCGGAAACCCCGAGACAGAAAATGATACAGATGATGTACCTGGTGTACACCGCCATGTTGGCGTTGAACGTTTCTGCGGAAATCTTGAACGCTTTCGTGGTTGTGGATGACACTTTGGTGACCTCCACCAACATCGCAGCCAATCAGAATGCCAACGACTACCAATGGTTTATCGCCCAAAAGACCATTCTCGGCGCGAAAGTTGACGAAGCATACGGAAAGGCTCAGATTCTGAAAAAAGAATCCAATGCCATGGTGAAATACATTGAAAAGATGCGTAACGACCTCATCTTCGCGGTGGATGGCGATTCCCTTGTTGAAGTGGATGGTAAGAAACAGTTGAAAAGGGTTGGCGACATTGTCAAAAAGGACAATTTCGATATACCCACAGACTATATGATTAACAATGGTCATGCGAAGGAACTGAAAGCTGAGATTAAAAAATATAAGGCAAACATTCTGAAGTTGGCGAAAAAAGAGGACCAGAAACGCCTTGAAGAAGCTCTCGGTTTGAATGTGGATGCCACCTATACCAAGGACATGAATACCGTCTCTTGGGAAGAGCATAACTTTGATCACATTATCGCCGCTGCCTCCGCCACTTTGTTGAACAAGATGATCGGTGAGGTGAAAAACGCCGAATCCGTGATGCTCAACTACCTCAAGGCTTCTATTAGCGCCGACGACTTCAAGTTCGACAATGTGTCGGGTCGCTCCATTCCGAAATCCCAGATGGTCTTCTCTGGCGATTCATACGAGGCAGACATTATTGTGGCTGCTTACGACAGCAAATCGACTCCTGAGGTTTATTACAAGATGGGAGTGGATACGCTTACAGAAGAAGGTCTCGGAGGCGCTACCAAATTGGAAGGTGAGAATGGTCTTGTGAAACTGAAAATCGGTACCGGTGGTACCGGTGAGCAGAAATACGCAGGCTTGATTAAAATCATGGATCCCAACGGTCAACCCAAATATTATGGTTTCAGGGATAAATACACGGTGCTGACACCTTCTGCAACCATTGCTGCAGATAAGATGAACGTGCTCTATGCCGGTATTGCCAACCCCGTGTCCGTGTCTGGCCCTGTGGCTCCCGATAAATTGAGCGTTTCTTTCCCGGGTTGTAGCGCATCCTCTCAAGGAGGTGGTAAGTTCAACGTGAGCGTGCCCGCTTCGTTGATCGGCAAGACAGTGACCGCAACGGTTGCCGCAAAAGTCGGAGAATCCTCTAAGACCATGGGCTCCACCACGTTCCGTGTGAAACGAGTTCCGGATCCCCGCGCCGTATTGGGTGCCAACATTCGTGGTGGCAAACGCCCCAAGGCTGAAATTTTGGCAAATCCTGTCATTCGTGCCACGATGGGCGATGACTTTGTGTATGACTTGAAATGGTCTGTCAATTCCTATCGTGTGATTCTTGTGGTCAAGGGTATGGAAGAACCTGCCATTGTTTGTCAAGGCGGTGCATTGAGTGAGAAGGCGAAAGCCGCCATTCAGAAGGCTTCCTCCAACACAGTCATCTATTTCAGCGACATCAAAGTCTCTTCTGAAGCTGGATCCCGTACACTGGATGAGTTTTCCGTTCGTGTAAGATAGTAATTCTAAATCAAATACAATTATGAAAAAGTTCACTTTATTCGCAATGATGCTGTTTGCAGTCAGTTTCGTCTTCGCTCAGGAAGATGTTACTGAAGGCAGCACTTTGGAACAACCTGTCCGCACTCCTGTGGAATTTCCATGGGAACAGGTTAATGTCGGTGAGTTTGCCGAACCGATAGGTTACCCGCCTGTACGACAGGCTGATGTGATGTACTATTGGACTGTTTGGCGCACCATAGATTTGCGCGAGAAAGTCAACCATCCGCTCTATTTCCCTACGGAAGTGCGCGGCACCTGGAGAAGCCTTGGACAGACTATTTTCGATGCCATCGATATGACCAACACGGAACGCACGGATGGTGTCCTCCCTGTTTATTCCGATGAGATGTGTACATTCCCGTATTCCCGCGATGAACTGCAAGGATTGATTTCCAATGTGCAGACTATCACCAAAATTGACTTGGAGTCAGGTGAGGAAATCGGTGAAGAGGAACTTATCACTCAATTGGAACCTAAGGATATCATCTCCTATAATGTGAAGGAGGTTTGGTATTTTGACAAGCAGTATTCCACTTTCAGAGTTCAGATTCTTATGATTCAACCTATCATCGAATATGAGAAGCAAAGCAATAATTCTTCATTCTATGATGAAGATCAGGATGCTGAAGATGTGAAGGCTGTGATGATGAAAAGAAAACTCGGTTATATTTACTACAATGAACTTCGTCCATTTTTAGCAAAACAGGAAGTCTTTAACGTAAAGAACAATGCAGCCCGTATCTCTTTTGACGACTTGATTACTTGGAAACGTGATTTCTCGAGTCTGATTTACAAGGAGTCTAACGTTTATGACCGCTCTATTGACGACTATATCGCCAACTCCCGCGACCAGCGTATCGAGTCTGAAAGGATTACAGAGAATCTCCGTAAATTTGAGAGCGATCTCTGGGAGTTTTAATTCAAAACAACTTTTTCATAATTTCAAAAAAAACGGACATGCAAGTGTTCGTTTTTTTTTATTTTTGCGGCAATACATTTTCTATGATTGTTGTATTTGGCTCGGATGGCTTTTTGGGAGATCGGATGGTCTCGAAATTGCAGAGTGTCGGTAGGAATTCCTTGTCTTGCAAATGTGATGAAGATGCCGTTGCTCAGGACTTCACTATAGATTCTGCCGTGGTTTCATTTGCGGACAAGGATGATTTCTTTCGTTTTATTCCCGCCCATTATCGTGAGGTGGATTGGGTGATCTATTGTGACAAGCGACTTCCGAACACTACCTTGTCTGTTTTCCGGATGGAATTTGTGCAGAAGTTATGGACATTGGCGGCTAGCTATTCACTTTCGATGCTGTATGCTTTTCACCTACCCATGGAGTCGCCTGTGTCGGATTTTCAGTCGGATCGTTTTGCCCAATGGGTGGAAAAGCAGTATCGAAAACCTCCGTTTTGGTACATTTTCAGGGTAGGCGAGGTTTACGGGCGGCATGAGGATGATTTTGGGGAATGCGTCTCTCGTGTATATAAATTTTACCAGCAGATTTTGGAGAAAGGTGAAGCCACTCTTCCAGATCCAGAACAAGAAGTTAACGGGGAAGGTGTCATGCGGGATTATCTGTATGTACAAGACGCAGTGCGGGTGTTCTATTGGTATATGCTGCATCACCCTGAAAATGGAGTGTATGATTTGGGTAGCGGCTTCGAAAGGACGGATTTCGCGGTAGTAAATGCAATTTTTCGGGCATTGAAACTGCCGCCGCGAATCCGTTATGTGGACCCATCCATGGTTGGTTCCAAAGAATTGCACGGTTCGTTCCTGCCAGATTTGAGGAAATTACGCGGTGTGGGATTCAGGAAACCGTTTTATTCTGTTGAAAAAGGGATAAAATCCTTTCTGAGGCGGCCCCGTTGAATAGAAATTCACCTTGTTTCTTGTGTTGAAAAAAAAATTTATTCTAACATTTTTTTTACGCGATTTCATATCAAATATTTTATATCTTTGTACTTAAATTTATTGTAGATCAAAAGCATTATTTTATTGTCGTATTTTATTTCTTTCTTGCATGAAGAGAATAACGGATAAAGCTATCTATCAGACATTGAAAACGGTTTTCGGGTTTGATACTTTCAAGGGCGACCAACTGAAAATTATCAAGACGTTGCTGAAGGGGAAGGACTGTTTTGTGATAATGCCTACAGGCGGCGGCAAATCCATGTGTTACCAGCTCCCGGCACTGATGAGCGACGGTACAGCCATCGTCATTTCTCCTTTGATCGCTTTGATGAAGAATCAGGTGGATGCTATCAGGACTTTCGGCACGGACCGAGGAATTGCGCATTTTCTGAATTCATCATTGAACAAGGCCGAAATAGCAGAGGTGAAAAAAGATTTGATCTCGGGCAAGACAAAACTGCTTTATGTTGCTCCGGAGTCTTTGACCAAGGAGGAGAATGTGAATTTCTTCCAGGATATCAATATCTCATTTTATGCTATTGACGAAGCCCATTGTATTTCCGAGTGGGGTCACGACTTCCGACCTGAATACCGCAATATACGGAAAATCATTCAACAAATAGGGAAGAATGTGCCGGTGATAGCCCTTACCGCCACGGCTACCCCGAAGGTGCAGAGCGATATACAGAAGAATTTGGGTATGGATAAGGCAGAGGTTTTCATATCTTCCTTTAACCGCCCGAATCTCTACTATGAAATTCGTGAGAAGACGAAAGATGTTGACAAAGAGGTTGTCAAATTCATCAAAAATCACCCCGGCAAATCGGGCATCATCTATTGTTTGAGCCGTAAGAAAGTGGAAGAGTTGGCGGTACTGTTGCAGGAGAACGGCATTCGTGCCCTGCCGTATCATGCCGGACTGGATTCCAAAACCCGGGTGCAAAACCAGGATGATTTCCTGATGGAGAAGGCCGATATTATTGTGGCCACCATCGCTTTCGGTATGGGTATCGACAAGCCTGATGTGCGTTTTGTGATTCACTACGATATGCCCAAGAGCTTGGAGGGTTATTACCAAGAGACGGGGCGCGCCGGACGTGACGACGGAGAAGGCCTCTGTATCGCCTTCTACGACCAGAAAGATCTCAATAAGTTGGAAAAATTTTCTGCCAAGAAATCTGTTTCGGAACAGGAAATCGTGAAACAACTTTTGGCCGAGACCGCTTCGTACGCCGAGTCCACCAATTGCCGCAGGAAACACCTGCTGCATTATTTCGGTGAGAATTACAACGAGGAAAATTGTCACAATTGCGACAACTGTAATCATCCGAAACCGAAGATGGATGCCTCTGAGCAGATACAATTGATGCTGGAAGTTATCCTCGCAGTGAAACAACAGTTTAAGGAAGATCAGATTATTGACATTATTTGCGGCAATAAAACCACATCCATTTTAAAATTCCACCATGAGAAGTTGAAACAGTTCGGTGAAGGCATGGATTATGACCCGAAGTTCTGGTCAAATGTGGTGCGCGTTTCCATTTTTGATAATCTTATAGCCAAGGATATTGAAAATTATGGGCTGCTGAAAATCACGGACAAGGGTATGAAATATATGACCAATCCTTATCCGATTATGGCCATCAAACCCGTTACAGAAGAGGATGAAGACGATGACGAAGCTGTGGACGCAGTTTCTGGAAATGTGGAGGAGGCCTTTGACACGGTGCTTTTCAGTTTGCTGAAAGACCTGCGTAAAACCATCTCCAAAGAGGAAAACCTTCCGCCGTTTATCATCTTCCAGGATCCATCGTTGGAGGATATGTGTATCCAGTACCCGATTACCATGGAGGAGATGACTCGAGTGGTGGGCGTAGGCCCCGGCAAGGCGCAAAAATATGGACGCCGTTTCATCGACCTCATCAAACAGTATGTCGAGGAGAATGAAATCGACCGTCCCCAGGATTTTGTGCTGAAAACCGTGGCGAAGAAATCCGCCAACAAACTGTTTATTATCCAGGGTATTGACCATAAAATCAGCTTCGAAGACATTGCCATCGCCAAAGGCTTGGACATGGACGAACTACTGACCGAAATCGAGCATATTGTGGCTTCCGGTGCTAAAATCGACATTTCCTATTATATTGACGAGGAAATAGAGCCGTACCATCAGGAGGATATCATTGATTATTTCGCTAATGCGGACACGGATTCGGCAGAGGAAGCTTTGCGCGTGTTAGGAGAGGATGAATACACGATGGATGAGATTCGGATTATGCGAATCAAGTACTTGTCGGATGTGGGGAATTAAAATGAGGCGATGATACGATGAAACGATGAGCTTAATTTGAAAATAGAAAATAAAAAATATGGAAGAAATTTTTGAAGAGAAGAACGAAGAAATGAAGAATGAGGTTGTGGAGAAAGAGGCAACCGTAGTAGATGAAAAAGGTTTTGTGGTGGAGAACAAACCCGTAGATTCACCTAAACAAGAAGAAGTCAAACCTTCATGCGAGAAAAAGTGCAATTGTCAGATTTTTCACTGGATTCTCGAAGGTGTACTGCTGGCAGCGGTGATAGCGTTGTTTATCCTGCATTTCACGGACAAGGGCAGCAAAGCCCCAGTCCTGCAAAAACCGACCGAAGTGGGAACTGGCGAGGTGGTCTATATTAACATTGATTCTGTGAACGAGAAGTACGAGATGGTAAAAATTTTGAAAGACACCTTAGAAGCTGAGCAACAGAAACAGGAGGTGGTTTTCAATAACCGTCAGAAAGCGTTGGAGAACAAAGCCGCTAATTTCGAGAAGAATTATAGCTCAGGCTCGCTGACCCCGCAGCAGGCGCAATATGCCCAGCAGTCGCTCCAGGAGGAAAGCACACGCTTACAACGCGACTATAGCAATTACATGGAGGATTTCCAATCCCGTTATGCAGCCGCTTTGGAACAGATGGCCGATTCTTTGAATGCCGCCGCAAAACGCGTGAATGCTGCGTATAACGCTTCTTATATCTTCACCTATCAAGATGGTGGTCAGCTGTTGTATGCCGATCCCGCCCACGATATAACGAATGAAGTGATTGAGGAGCTGAACAGATCATTCAAGAAGAAAAAATAATCAGACGGAATGGAAGAGAAAGACGAAAAGACAGCAGGAAAGACGACTGGCCGGCCCTTTGGCGCTATCCATGTCGTGCTGCTTTGTGTCGCTTTTGGATTGTTGGCGGCAGCTATAGCTTCCCTCGCATTATCAAACTTCAACAAGAAAAAACATGCTTTTGATGCTGAACAAGCATTCATTGACAGTTTGCATGTCTTCCCGCCGGTGGATTTTGTAGATTCCCTTTATGCCAGGGTAGTGATGAACAAATATGAGAATGACGCACCCAAAGTGGTGGCGTATTATGTGATGGACAGTGTCGGAAATCCCACCTCCGAGCTGGCTCATGAAACCCATTATTATGAGAATCAGCATGTTTATATAGACGGCAATGTCCGTTCTGATAATCGGGACGGCTTGTGGTATGCATATTTTCCGGACGGTACCGTGCAAACGAAAGCCTATTATGTTGATGGCAAGGAGGAAGGACGTTATACGGTCTATTATTCCAATGGAAATGTCCGCTATACAGGAGAATACACACATGGCAGGCAGACTGGTGAATGGCGTTTCTATTCAGAAGATGGAACATTGGAACGCACACAAAATTATTGATGATAAGATAAAAGTTTACTAATATTAATTTAATAACCAATTATAGATTTTATGGAATTACCATTTGCAGAAGCGTGGAAAATCAAGATGGTTGAACCCATTAAGAAATCCACAAGAGAAGAAAGAGAAAAGTGGCTCGAAGAGGCCCACCAAAACATTTTCATGCTGAAAAGCGATTATGTTTACATTGATTTGTTGACCGATTCCGGCACAGGTGCGATGAGCGATCGCCAGTGGAGTGCCATGATGATGGGTGACGAGAGTTATGGTGGTGCCCGTTCCTTCTACCACATGAAGGACACGATTACGGAACTGACAGGTTTCGAGTTTGTTATTCCGACTCACCAAGGCCGTGCCGCGGAGAACGTGTTGTTCAGCTATCTGGTGAAACCCGGCCAGGTGATCCCTGGAAACGCTCACTTCGACACCACGAAAGGTCATATCGAGAGCCGCAAGGCTTTTGCTATTGATGTCACCGTTCCCGAGGCATACGATACCCAGTTGGAAGTTCCTTTCAAGGGGAATGTCAGTCTGGAGAAACTGGAAAAGGTGCTGCAAGAGAATAAAGGCAACGTTCCGTTCATGGTGCTCACGGTCACGAACAACACCGTTGGCGGTCAGCCAGTCAGCATGAAGAACATTCGTGAGACCTGCGAGCTCTGCCACAAGTACGGCGTGCCCGTCAATATCGACAGCGCCCGTTTCATCGAGAACGCTTACTTCATCAAGACCCGCGAGGAAGGTTATGCCAACAAGACCCTCCGCGAGATTTGTAAGGAGATGTTCAGCTATGCCGACAGCATGACCATGAGTGCCAAGAAGGACGGTTTGGTCAATATGGGCGGCTTCATCGCCACCAACAAGAAGGAGTGGTATGAGGGCGCGAAACTCTTCTGCATCCCGTTCGAGGGATTCCTGACCTACGGCGGTATGAACGGCCGTGATATGGACGCTTTGGCCGTCGGTTTGAAGGAAAACATCGAATTTGATATGGTGGAAACCCGTATCAAACAGGTGCAGTATCTGGCTGACAAGTTGGATGAATACGGCATCCCTTATCAGCGTCCTGCCGGTGGTCATGCCATCTTCGTGGATGCCGACAAGGTGCTCACCAATATCCCGAAGGAGGAGTTCCCGGCACAAACGCTTACTTGCGAACTCTATCTTGAAGCCGGTATCCGTGCTTGTGAGATTGGTTATGTCTTGGCCGACCGCGATCCCGTGACCCGCGAGAACCGCTTCGGAGGCAATGACTTTGTCCGCTTGTGCATCCCGCGCCGCGTCTATACGAACAACCACATGGACGTGATTGCCGCCGCCCTCAAGAATGTCTATGACCGTCGTAACGAAATCAAACGCGGTCTGGAGATCACGTGGGAAGCTGAACTGATGCGTCACTTCACTTGTCAGTTCAAACGTCTCGGTTAATCCTTGGATACGATGCTGATAGTAGGGAATGTCCTCGTTTCGGAAGAGCTTATCGACAAATGTTTCTGCTGCGATTTGGAGCAGTGTAAGGGTGAGTGCTGTGTGGCTGGGGATTTAGGTGCGCCTGTGGCTCCCGAAGAAGTGGCCGAATTGGAGGAATATTTTCCTGATTACCAAAAATATATGACCGAAGAAGGTGTCGCCGTGGTGGAAAACGGCGGCACCTTTGTCTTCAACGGCGATGACTCTTTTGAAACTCCGTTGGTTGACAGCAACAATGCATGCGCTTTCGCTGTTGCCGAAAACGGGATTGTGAAATGTGCCATCGAGAAATGTTTTCTCAACGGTGATATCCCTTTCCGCAAGCCCGTTTCTTGTTACCTTTATCCTATAAGAATCAGAAGGGTAGGAGATTACGATGCTTTGAACTATGACCACTGGTCGATTTGTAAGACGGCGGTGGAGAATGGCAACAAGCTGAAAATCCCTGTATATCGCTTTCTTAAAGAACCGTTGATTGCCAAGTATGGGGAATCGTGGTATGCAGAGCTGGAGGAAATGGTGGCATTAAGGGAGGCGAATTCTAAAAAACAGTAGAGACGTTTCGTGAAACGTCTCTGCAGAGAAAAAAACTTTGTCCGTGCGTATCCTTATTTTTGTATCTTTGCCGATTGAAATAAAATAAAAAAAATATGAAATTCATCGTATCAAGCGACTTGTTATATCGCAATTTAAGTGCCATCAGTGGCGTGATGGGTACGAACAGCACGATGCCCATCCTAGACAATTTTTTAGTGACTATAGAAGGTGACCAGTTAAAACTCACAGCTTCAGACTTGGAGTCCACGATGACATCTGTAATTGAGTTGGACAACGTGGAGGGGGAGGGCTCTGTGGCCGTTCCTGCCAAAATCCTGCTTGAAACGTTGAAGCTGATGCCGGATATGCCGCTCGTCTTTGCTATTGACGTGGAGAACAACATATTGAAGTTTACCTCTTCCAACGGCGAGTACGGTGCACCATGTTTCCCGAGCGATGAGTATCCGACGGTCAAACCAATTGCTTCCCCGAAGAGTTTCGAAATTCGCGCTTCTGTGTTGCAACGTGCTATCAGCAAGACGATTTTTGCAACAGGAAATGATGAGCTTCGTCCTAACATGATGGGTGTTCTATGCGAACTCTCATCCGATCATGTCACTTTTGTGGCCACAGATGCGCATAAACTGGTCCGCTATCGCAACGCGGAGGTGAAGACAGATGAGTTTTCATCGTTCATCCTGCCTAAAAAACCGATCGCGCATCTCAAAAACATCCTTGCAAACTTCAATGAGACGGTTCAAATAGATTATTCTGACGAGACACATCATATTCGCTTCTCTTTCGGTAATTTTGAATTGTATTCCTCGCTTAAAGAAGGTAAATATCCTAATTATGAGTCGGTTATTCCCAAGGAGAATCCGAATGTGTTGACAATCGGACGTGACGAATTCTTGAAGTCCATTCGTCGTCTTGGCAACTATTCCAGCCAATCCACTTTCCAGGTGCGTCTCTCATTGCAGGACTCTGGCCTTAATTTGACGGCTGAGGATATGGATTTCTCCTACAAAGGTGCTGAAAGCATACAATGCGAATACAATGGCGAACCTATGGAAATCGGTTTCAACTCCCGATTCTTGCGTGAAATGGTTGAGAATATTGACGCCGATACTATCCAGATGTCCTTCTCAAAACCGCAGCGTGCCGCGCTCATCGCCCCCACAGTCCAACATGACGAGAATGAGGATGTGCTGATGCTGATCATGCCGGTGATGCTGAATTATTAGGCAATAGGCAAAAGGCAAAAGGCAATAGGCAATAGGGCCAAGTCAAAAAAGGAAAACCGAGTTGTCGCGGCCGAATGGCTGAGGAAAGTCCGGGCAACGCAGAGCACCATACTTCCTAACGGGAAGGCGCGCGCGAGTGCGACAGACAGTGCCACAGAAACGATACCGCCCGTTTTCGGGTAAGGGTGAAAACGTGAGGTAAGAGCTCACGCCGCTGTCAGTGATGCCGGCGGGGGTAAACCTTATGGGTTGAAAGACCAAATAAACCGGGGTTTGAGGGCTGCTCGTCCGACCCGGAGGGTAGGTTGATAGAGACATGCGGTGACGCATGTTCGAGATAAATGACAACATAGAACAGAACCCGGCTTACGGGTTTTCCTTTTTTTACCACTTGGGCTTAAAGGCGTTTTCGATATGGTTTACTTCCTGTGACTCGGGACTGTTGATCACGGAAATGATATCGAACCGGATTTCTTTCGTCACATTTTTGAATTTCGCATAATACATGGCGGCACGAATCAGATGCCGCTGTTTTTGTATGTCCACGAAAAATTCAGGAGCTCCAAATGTCGTGCTTTTCCGGGTTTTCACTTCCACGATGACAAGATAGTCCTTGTTCTCCGCAATGATGTCCACTTCCAAATGACCGCAGTGCCAGTTGCGTTCCAGGATTCTGTAACCTTTTTGTAATAAGAGATTTGTGGCCAGGTCTTCTCCGATCAGACCCTGTAGCTGTTTTTCGGTTTTCATTGTTTTCTTTGTTTAGTGAAAATAATTTTAATAGGCTGCAAATATATAGAAAATTTTTATATCTTTGCGGCATGAAATAAAATTGATTTAGATACCTTGAAACTATTAAAATTAAAACCATGAAAGAAGAATTCTTACACTATGTTTGGCAATATCGCCACTATGATTTTAGGAATTTGAAGACAGTCTGGGGGCAACGTTTAAGTGTGGTGTTCCCTGGCTATCACAACTATGACGCTGGTCCTGACTTCTTGCAGGCAGTAGTTACGATTGACGATGTCCGTTGGGTTGGCAGCGTGGAGATTCATTGTCGTAGCTCTGACTGGCTGCGGCACAGGCATCAGGAGGACAACAAATACAAGTCGGTGATCCTCCATGTGGTCTATGAGCATGATTTGGAGATTCAATTGGGCGGAAATGAGATAGTTCCGACGTTGGAACTTAGGAATCGGATACCACAGGAGATGTTTGACCGTTACGAGTCACTGATGAAGGTGCCTGATTTATTGCTGTGTCGGTCGTTGTTACCGAATGTGGATCCGCTCATTATCCAAAGTCAGTTGTCAAAAGTTTTGATGGAGAGGATGATGCGACGTCAGAGCGAGTTCCAAAGCACGCTGACGAGTTGCCAGTCGGATTGGCATGAATTGATATACAGGGTAATGGCGATTGGGTTCGGGTGCAAGAAAAATGGTACTGCATTCGAATTGCTTGCGCAGAGTTTGCCGTATCGCATTGTTCGCAACCATCTTCCGTCGCGTTTGCAGGTTTATGCACTTGTTTTCGGACAGTCAGGATTGTTGGATGTGGAATATTGTGATGAGTATGCGGAGCGATTACGTTACGAATACGATTATTTGCGATATAAGTACCAGTTGTGTCCTGTAGGGGCTCATCAGTGGAATTGGTTGCGGTTGCGGCCGCAGAATTTTCCTCCTTTGAGATTGGCTCAGTTCGCTCAGATGTTGTACGAGACGGGTAACACGCTTTCAGACAAAGTGTTGAAGACGGGAATGGCGGGTCTGCAGAGTTGGTTGTCATTGGCTCCTGACGAATATTGGCAAACCCATTACATGTTCGGGAAAAGTAGTCCCAAGCATGCGTCCGGAATAGGGGTGTTGGTGATAAACTCGTTGATTATCAATGTTGTTGTGCCTATTCGTTTTGCGTATGCGCGATTTACGGGAGATGACCAGATGCAGGAGGATGCGCTCGGATTGTTGGAACGGATACCTTACGAAGACAACAAGACAACCCGTCTTTTCCTTGACAGTGCCTTCCCGAGCGGAAGTGCTTACGATTCGCAGGCACAGTTGGAACTGATGGACCGCTATTGCTCTCAGAAACGATGTCTGAAATGCGCCATAGGAGAGAAGATTGTGCGTGGAATGGGTGTGCGCCCCCTGAATACCGTGTAGAGGCGAATAATTATTCGCCCCTACGGTTCATCCATGAACTATTCCTCCGTTAGCGTCTCCAAAAATGCCTTCAAATCGGCAATCTCGTTGGGAGTAAGGCGAACTCCGCCATCGTTGACGTGGTGCATTAACGGACTGATAGTCGGGGAGTTTTGCACTCCTGAATTGTAGAACTCCAGCACCTCGTCCAGAGTCTTGAAGCGACCGTCGTGCATGTAGGGCGCGGATTTGGTGACGTTACGTAGCGACGGGGCACGGTAGGCACCTTTGTCACGTGGGTCGCCCGTGACGCTGGCGCGGTCGTGTTCGTCTGTTGGTTGCGCATCCAACCCGTTGTTGTAGAAGAGGTTGGTGGTGAACATTGGACTGCCAGCGCTGCCGTGACAGTGGAAACAGTCGGCACCCTCCTCCGTGGTGAAGAGGACGTAGCCGTGCAGCTCCTGAGGGGTGAGCTGCTCCTCGCCGCGCAGGTAACGGTCAAACTTGGAATTTCCAGCGACTAACGAGCGCACGTATTGCGCGATGGCCTTCTGGATGCGGTCCATCGTGACCTCTTCGCTGCCAAATGCTTTCTTGAACAGCGTCGGGTACTTCTTGTCGGCTTTGATGGCAGCCACGGCGCTTGCCTCCGTTCCACACATCTCATCGTCCGCGGAGATGGCCATCAGCACGATGTCCTCGATGGTCCGTTGCTTCGGATTCGGGTTGTCGTTGGAAATCAGCCCGTTCCAGAAGTAACCTTCGTGGTTGAAGACGAGGTTCATGAGTGGCATGACATTGTGGATAGTGGGTTTTCCAGTGGTGCGGCCGCGCGGCTTCCCGTCGGGGAAACGCGGGTTGTCGGTGCCGATGTCGTAGTTGCATTCGCGACGGTGGCAGGTGGCGCACGACATCAGCGAGTCGGCTTCCGTGCCCGTGTAGCCGCAGAGATGCGGATCGTGGAAGAGCAGCCGTCCGAGTTCCACACCCTCCACTGTCATCGGGTTGTCGGCGGGGATGTTCAACACCGTCGGGAATCCTTTCGGAATCGGGATGTTGTAAGGGGTGGGCGGTTCAATGCGCTCGCGACAGGAGGTGAAACACACAACGATGACGATGGTTGCAATATATATGGTCTGGCGTAACATCAAATATTACGGTTATTATTCGTAGGGGCGCGATTTATCGCGCACGCCGTTTGTTTGGGTTGATGAATCGTTGATTCGGACGCGATGAATCGTTGATTCGGACACGATGAATCCGTTGATTCGGACGCGATGAATCCGTTGATTCGGACGCGATGAATCGCGTCCTTACAGGTTATCAAACAACCCTAATTGTGTGCCGGGTGCATCGTTTTCGGGAGAAAGGTCCGATTTGTCGGCGGAGATGGTGTTGAAAACCTCCTTGGCGATTTCCTCGTCCATGGAAGTGACGGGTTCCACCTCTTCGGGCATTTCGGGTTCGGGTTCCTCTTCCGGCTCCTCGTATGGCTGCGGCTCGATGAATTTCACGGACTTGATGTCGTTGAAAATGAGACGTTTGCCTTTGGCACGGGCGGTGGTCATTTCCACGAATTCAGCGCAAGGGATTACCGTGGTGGTATCTTCCGTATCGGACTTCTTCGCGTGATAGACCACCTTGATTTGCGGCAGGTAGTCGATGGAGTAGGCCACCAACTTGGCGGTGCCGTCGGTGGGGTAGAAATCGACCTTTTTCATCAACACATCGGGTTGGAAACGCTTGATGAAGTACTTCTTGTCCTTCTTGAGCTGATAGATGGCGGTGATGATCATTGAGGGCTTCCACTTGCGGATGATGTCAAGATCGTCTTCGAAGTGGAGCGAGGTTTCGTAACCGGTGATTCTGTAATTCCCGGATTTATAAACGGTTATGATCTTGTCGTCTTCGTGGAAGGAGCCGATCAACTCGCCGCGACCGTCGTTGTTGAGACGCATCACAGCGGATTCGAAATAGACGTCGATGGCGCTGAGTGTGGAGATGCCCTTTTGCGCCAATGTGATGCTGGCCACAGGGTAGCGTGTGACGATGTTGCCCAACGCGGCGCGGTTTTTCACGGCTAAGGAGCCAAAGTCGAAGTCGAATTCGCGTTTTTTGAGTTTGGGTTTGGGTTTGAGCTTCACATGCACCACCTCGGCCTCGCCGTTTGGATTGGAGGTGAAATAGAGCACCTTGGCGCTCTTGCTGCCCTTCACGAGGTCGTATTTCTTGTCGCGGGTGACGCCGCCCACATTGAAGCGTTTCGCATAGACGGGGCCGTTCACGCCGGCGGAGTAGATCATGTTGTAGATCTGCCGGTCGTCGCCGCGACGGAACACCTCCGCGTGGATGATGTGCTTGCCTACGAAGTGCTTGTCGGCCACCTTGCTGATGGAACATTCGCCGTTCTCGTGGAAGACGATGATGTCGTCCAAGTCAGAACAGAGGCAGGCGAACTCCACATCGTCGTCTTTCTTGAGGTTGGTGCCGATGAAGCCCTCCTTTTTGTTGACGTACAACTTTTGGTTGGCCACGGCCACGGTGACTGCATTAATGTTGTCGAAACTCTTGATTTCGGTGAGACGTTTGTGGTCGGCACCGTATTTTTTCTTCAGTTGCAGGAAGTAGTTGATGGCGTAATCGACGAGGTGGTCCAGATGGTTCTGCACTTCGTCCATGTTGAGCTCGATTTCGGCGAGCTTGTCCATCGCGGCTTTGATGTCGAATTTGGAAATCTTGCGGACGGGCTTTTCGCAGAGCGCGAGCACGTCGTCGCGGGTGATTTCCTGGCGGAAGAGTGGTCGGTAGGGGTCAAAGGCGCGTTCGATACGGTCGATTTGTGCATCCCAGGATTCAGCATCCTTCTCTAACTCCTTGTAAATGCGCTTTTCGAAGAATATTTTCTCCAAGGAGACCTTGTGCCATTGCTGGCGCAGCTCGTCGAGCTCGATTTCCAGCTCTTTGCGCAGTAGGTTGAGGGTGTTCTCGGTGTTGATGCGCAGGATGTCCTTGACGTTAGTGAAGACGGGCTTGCCGTTCCATATCACACATGCGTTGGTGGAGTAGGTGATTTCGCAGTCGGTGAAGGCGTAGAGCGCGTCGATGGTCTGGTCGGGGGAAACACCGGGCATCAGGTGAAGGTATATTTCCGCCTGTGCCGCCGTATTGTCGTCTATCTTCTTGATTTTCAGCTTGCCGCTGTCAATGGCTTTGGTGATGGAGTTGGTGGATTCGGAAATAAGGTCTTCGGTAGTGGTGCCGTAAGGAATCTCGTTGATTACCAGAGTCTTGTTGTCAACGATACTGATTTTAGCGCGGTTGCGGATTTTGCCGCCCTGTGCGCCGTCATTGTAGCGGCTCACATCGATGGTGCCGCCGGTCGGGAAGTCGGGATAGATCTCGAAATCCTCGCCGCGCAGGATATGTACGGAAGCGTCAATCAACTCGTTGAAGTTGTGGGGCAGGATGAGGGTGGACATGCCCACGCCGATGCCCTTCACGCCCTGGGCGAGCAGCAACGGGAACTTGACGGGCAGCGCGATGGGCTCGCGGTTACGGCCGTCGTAGGAAACCTGCCACTCGGTGGTCTTATGGTTGAAGACCACCTCCTTGGCGAACGGGGTGAGACGCGCCTCGATATAACGGGGAGCCGCCGCATCGTCGCCAGTGAGAATGTTACCCCAGTTACCCTGCGTGTCGATGAGCAGGTGCTTCTGGCCCATCTGTACCAACGCTGCCCCGATGGACTGGTCGCCGTGGGGGTGGTACTTCATGGTGTTACCCACGATGTTCGCCACCTTGTTGAAGCGGCCGTCCTCCAACTCGTCCATGGAGTGCAGGATGCGGCGTTGCACGGGCTTGAGGCCGTCATAGACGTCGGGGAATGCACGGTCGAGGATGACGTAGGAGGCGTAGTCCAAGTACCATTCGCGGTACATCGACTGCGCGAAAATCACCTTGTGCAATCCTGACTCGTCTTGTGTACTCTCGTCTGTATCTTCCTGTGGTATAATGACATCCGAAGAATTCTCGTCCAATTCTTCGTTCAGTTCTTCATCTTCAAAATCTTCTGCCATAGGGTTTTGGTTTTAAGCCGCGAAGATACGAAATTTTTAGGCAACAGGCAATAGGCGATAGGCAATAGTTGTTGCGAAAAAGACGTAAGACTTAAGACTTAAGACTTTTGGGGGCGTTCGGGAGGCACGTTATATCAATAAACCCCACATTAAGGCCGTTAGACTGCAGTGTGGGGTGTGCGGTGCTCTCGTGTGTGGGCGTGCGTGAGGTACGCAACAAAACGCAACAAATATTAAAAACGATAAGCAAACCACAGACTTGCACTTACTGCAGAGATGCCAAATGCAGGCCTCCACCCCCCTGAATAAGTGTATTGCGCTCCGAGCAACCCCAAATCGGCAGACATGTCCCAATGTTCGTTGATACGAAAACGTAAACAGGGCCGTATCCCAACTTGACATAGGACAAGCTCATCCGTGAACCCAAATCCCGCTGTTGCTTTCAAGTCAACAAAGATCCTTTCATTATGCCATGCGCAAAAACGCACAAATGGTTCAGCTATTCCTACAACAGAAGTGTAGTATTCATCACTTGAAAGGGTTAGCCCTATTCCTGTGCCAATCGCCCAACGATCGGTGAACTCGTAACCGAATTGCGGCTCGAAGGCGAAAGTGAAATTGTCAACATATCCGATGCTTGCGGTACCTCCAACAAACCAAGTCTTCTGTGCTGACGTGATAAATGTTGCGAATGATAATAAGAAAAAAAATAAAAATTTCTTCATAATAATCGGATTATAATCGATTAAAACTATAAATCTTCGCCGTTAGCTTGGTTTTTGTAGTTGTCATAGTACATTGCAATGACATATTTTCCATATCTTTCTGAGATTGTAAACCATACAACTTTATTAGATAGCTGTTCCATATCTTCTAAAGACTTGTCGAAATATGATTCAACACCTCCTGGACCAACTTGATAAAAAGCTGCCTGATACTCTTTTTTATGAACTAACATTTCGTAGGAAATGTCCTCAGTCTCATCTATTTCCTGATTATACTTAACAGGGAGATACTTTTCATTTTTCTCAAATTGACGACACAATGTGTTGAATCGAATCTTTATCTGAGATTCTGTGGTTTCATTCTTGTCAATCAAACAAATTCGATATACTTTGTTGTTTTCTGTCACGATAAGTATTTCTACGTCCTTACCATTGAATTCACCTTCCAACATATCATACGTCGCATCGTATGTGAATCCTTTTGCTTTCAATTTCTGAATCATGGCTGATTTTGTGCCGTCCACTGGAATACCGAGAAATGTTGTCACATCATTTTGTGCAAAAGTCACGGCTGAAATTAATAAAGCTATAACTACTACAAATAGATTTCTCATTGTCAATTTTTTCGCTCCCCAGCACCCAAGAGCATATCACACAAAAGAAGCGTGGCACTGTATGCCACTTCTTCGAACGGAGGTCGTAGGAAAACCCAATGATGGAGATGTGGAACCAGCCCACGCTATTCGCGTAAGCCGTCACACTCTCTTGCATCATTGTATTGGAAATTTCCTACGTTTCCATTCACAAGACGAGCATAACGCTTCGTTTTATTCAATAGAATCCCGCCAACCGTTCGGCAGAACGCGCCTTCGGGTTGACGGGGCAAAGATACAAAAAATTATATCTCCTGAACGTGCTAAAAATCATACGATAATTGCAGAAAAATATGTAAAAGTAAGCGGATAGTCACTTTTTTGCAAAAATAATAAATTCAAACATTAATCATATCAAGGAAATATTGTATCTTTGCCGCGTAAATATAAATCGTATGGCATACAATGTTATTGACATAGCGAAGAAACTGATCAAGATGGCGGATGACGATATTGCCAACGGGGGCGATAACATCACCAATCTCAAATTGCAGAAGTTGTTATATTATCAGCAGGGCTACCATCTGGCTGCTTTCGACACTCCTTTGTATAATGAGAATGTGGAGGCATGGATTTATGGACCGGTTGTGCCAGTGGTGTACGATTATTACCAGCAATATGGTGCTACAAGTTTGCCTGTTTGTGAAGACGTCATCGTTTTGGAAGATAGGGAAGAAGCTCTTTTCTATCGGGTTTTTGATGCCTTTAGGGAATTTTCAGCCATTGGTCTGATGAATAAAACACACACTGAACGTCCTTGGTTGAGTGTCAGTCCCCATGACAGAGGAAGTGTGATCCCTACGGAAACCATGAAATCATACTTTAAGACACAATATTGTGAAAACTAACAATTTAACTCAAAGACCCATAGAAAGGATTGCTCACCAAAAGGTCTCCTTTGGATTCTCTGAAATTCGCGACGTGAGTTTTGTAAAAGCACGTAACGATTCAAACTTCTTTATTGATTACATCCATCATCTAAAGTCTTTCTGTAACATGACGTGGGATGAGATTCGGACTACGCAACGGCATGGTTTTGGTTCGGAAACAATAGGCGTTAATAAGCTGTCGCGAAAAGCTTTGCAACGTGTTCCTTTCGGATTGAGAAAACTTATCGTATTGCGGGCAACAGGAGACAATCGTGTTTTTCTTGGCTATAGGGATGGTAACATGTTTCAGATTTTGTTTATAGAATATCGTTTCGGTGACATCTACGTCCATGGAGCATAAGAGGTACTCTAAGTACAGGTAGTATGCGCTCCCTATCTCCGCCTCAGCACCACCGCCGTTCTCGAGGGCAAATAGAGCAGCAGACGGGACTTGCCGTCGAGGATGGAGGTGTCGTAGGTCACTTCCGTGTCGATGTTGCCAAAGCCGTGGTATCGAGGGTCGTCCGTGTTGAGGATGATGCGGTAGCTGCCAGACGGGCATTCGATGGCGTAGTCGGAATAGGATTTCTCTGGGTGGAAGTTGAAGACAACCAGGCAGTCGCCGCGTTGGAACGCCAGCACCTTGTCTCCCTCGTTCTGGCAGAGGGCAATCGGTCGGGTGTCGAGCAAACGGTTTTCTGTGACGCAGTGGATCATGTCCCGGTCGAAACGGTTCAACCCGCTGTATTTCAGCAACTCGTCGTCGGCCAAATTCCATTGGCGGCGGGCATGGTAGAAGGACCAGCCGTTGTCCTGCCTCGGGAAGTCGATCCACTCTGGATGACCGAACTCATTGCCCATGAAGTTGAGGTAGCCGCCGGAGCATAACGTCAAGGTCACCAAACGGATCATCTTGTGCAACGCGATGCCCCGATCCACAATCAAACTGGGCGTGAGTACGGACATGTGGTCGTACATCTCCTTGTCGATCATTCTGAAAATGAGTGTTTTGTCGCCAACCAAAGCCTGGTCGTGGCACTCCACATAGCTGATGGTTTCTTCCTCGGCCCGTTTGTCGGTCATCTTGAAGAAGATTTCGCCCATGC
>JAEEGI010001934.1_pt1 | contig 51367 bp, 40 predicted proteins | sample 8958751 | NCBI WGS metagenome assembly JAEEGI01 (sample SAMN16246545, study PRJNA631951) | gut metagenome | biome: gut microbiome; feature: rumen; material: KS-attached | host: Bos | place: Iran: Karaj | collected 2018-10
CCGGTCCAAATCCAACCGATACGGGAACCGGTGGCGGTACTGGTTCAACCCCAACGGATACAGGAACCAGCAATGGAACTGATCCACAACCCAAAAAACGCGGTTTCTTTGGCAAATTAAAAGATGCCACATACAAAGTTTTACAAACCGGCTATCACGGCTTACAAAGAATACAAAAAGGAGTAAACAAAATGAAAACAGACCACATCAACAATCAAACAGAACGCGAGCTTGCGCGTCTTGAAGGCGAAAGACAAAAATCCAAAACTTTGGCCGAATTAACTAGGGAACGTTTAGAAGCCTACAAAGACATGGATGTTGAAAGCATCCATGAATCAACATTACGCGAAGCCGCCGCACGTGCCGCACTAAATAAAAGATTGCTAGAACGCATCGGTGAAAGAAGTTTAAAATTGTATGTCACCCTGCAAGAAGCAGTAAAACAACAGGATGCGCACACAGCCGCAGAAATTGCCGCAAGCATACTGGAATACCAGATATTAAAGGCCCAATTAGAGACAATTAAAGACATGGGCGATGAAGCAGCGGTAAAATCACTACTTAAATATAAAAAAGACGTTGATAAATTCATGCAACAATCAGAAATTGATTTAGAATTTGCACGTCAAAAAGGCCAAAACAAAATCCAAGGTATCAAAGACGACGGTCGCATTGACCACGCCAGACATGGTGGTTGGTTAAAAAGAGTGGCCCAACGAATCAAGGGGATTTCTGATAAAACAGAAGAAGATGTTAAAGAAATGGAGATTGAGACTCAGCTTGCAGCACAACGTATGGAACGGGTCAAGACAGAATCTGCAATAGACATACTAAAAGCCGCAACAGAACAAATTGAAAAATTGATGGCAATCCATGAATTTACAGATCAACAAAAACAAGAACTTGCGGCATTGATTCTGCAAGAAGCAAAAGACAAAATCAAAGGACAAGGAAAATAAATATAACCCAACAAAAAACAAGACCCAAATAAATGGGTCTTGTTTTTAACAAAATCACCAAAAACAAAATCGGGACATGCCCGATTTAATTTTTGGTAGCGGCGAAGGGATTCGGACCCCTGACCAAAGGATTATGATTCCTCTGCTCTACCACTGAGCTACGCCGCCATATCAAAATGACCGCATCATTATAACAAACATTTTTCCAATTGCAAGAATTTCCATAAAATATATTGCCACTATGAATTTCTTCCGCTTTTTAAGATTTCTGAATTTATGTAACTTGGTTGTAAATTTTAATAAAATAGTGTATAATACCTATCTAATGAAAAAATTTATTACTATTTTCTTATTATGTATAATTTCGATGCCCGCGGTCGCATCAAATGGGACGAACCCACTTATGCGGCATCATAAGAACCAATTGTCTTTTTACTTTGGTCAGGGTGTAAACAGCGGTTTTATTGTTCCACCGCCGACCCAATTTGTTCCATTTTATCTATTAAATCTGCAGTATTCACAATCTGCGACTTTCTTTGGCCTGCCGGCACGACAAACCATAGAATTGGGGCAAACGATTGGTTTCGCCGATAAATACGGGTGGCATTGGCGCGATTATACTATTCCGATGATACTTATATCTGGGGATGTTTTATTGGCCGATTTTAACAAGTTTTATTTTACCGCTGGTGGTGGCGCCGGTCTTCAGGCCCAACAAAACGAACGTCTTGGTGCAAAATTATTATTCCAATTTAAACTGACGGCTGGTTGGCACATAAATAATAAATGGGGTATGGAATTTGCCATTAAGCATTTTTCAAACGCAAACACCGCACCCGAAAATTATTCTTATGCATTTTACGGACTTGGGGTAACATACAATTTTTAATTTACCAATCAATTGGCTTTTGACCATTTGCAACCAAGTATTCATTTGCCTTGCTAAAATGATGACACCCAAAGAATCCCCTGTATGCAGACAGTGGCGATGGATGTACACTTTTTAAAATCAGGTTTTTATTTGCATCAACAAATTCGGCTTTCTTTTGCGCATATGAACCCCAAAGCATATAAACAACACCACTTTTTTGCGTGGCAATTGCACGAATTACCGCATCGGTAAATTGTTCCCAACCGCGTCCCGCATGCGATGCAGCCAAATGCGCCGCAACCGTTAATGTAGAATTTAATAATAAAACACCCTGCTCTGCCCAATGAGTTAAATCGCCATGCGTTGTACTTGGCCGCCCAAGGTCTGTTTCAATTTCTTTATAAATATTCACCAATGATGGTGGTGGCGTAATTTCATCAGGAACTGAAAAACACAAACCGTGTGCTTGCCCTGGTTCATGATATGGGTCTTGGCCAATAATCACAACGCGCACAGAATCAAACGGGCATAAATTAAACGCATTAAAAATATTCTTTGGGGCCGGATAAATCTTTTTACCCGCCAAATATTCCCCGCGCACGAAATCGGTTAGTTTAATAAAATAATCTTTATCAAATTCATCCGCCAATACGCGTTTCCACGATTCTTCTATTTTTACATCCATTTTTGCCACCTATAATTTAATCAACCCAATTTGGCAAGATTTCCACAAAACAACATCAATGTATCCACGTGGCAATTTGGTATCACGCACCAAATGCGCAAACATATCATCACACGCGCGTTTTACATTCTGCGTTAATTTGTCTGTGCACGGTATTCCGCCGTATAGCGCACCCAACCGCCGAATCCAAACATCATATTTTACGGTATCCACCCCAAGATTACGTGCCAAATGATTCGCGGTTATTTTTCCTATATGTGGCAGGCGCGCCAAATAATTTAACTTTTCTTCATCAGTACCACATGCATAAAACCCATCGCATAATTGCGCACGATTTTCCCAAATTTTACAAATCGCATTTATTTTATTCTTATTATGAAACATTTGAAACAGCCCATCATAATCTGCGCCATTTTCGTAAATATATTCCATAATATTTTTGTGAATACGTTTTGCGGTCTTTTGCGAAAAACCACCAGCCAAAATTACATACGCGCACATCGCCGCAAATTCATCACATTTAACGCGTCGTGGATGTGCCAAGTTTTCACGAATTTCATCAAAAGATTGATTATCACTATCGGCGCCCAGCGCACGAATTTGTTTTTCCAAATCAAAAAACCACGCGGCATCAAACATTACCAGTATTACTCCGTCCTTGTAAAATTTTGCGTCTGTACGCGGCAAGTGCAATTTCGTTATTCTGCTGTCTTGATGTGGTGTGTTTATTATTATCCATATCAACAACTTTCTGATTGCCCTTATTAAAATTGTCTATCTTATGCTGATTTTCATCTTTCTTTTGTTGATCTTCACGTTTCAGTAAATTATCCGGCTTTTGCGATAAATCTTTATTTTCCTGTTTCTTTTCATTTGTCTTATCTTTTTGGGCTTCTTCGCGTTGCATTTGATCCTCGGACTTGTCTTTGGCCAGATCTTTGTTCTCTGGCCTGCGCGACGCTAAGAACTCGTTTTCCCCCTGTTGAACAGGATCAACCTTGCTGTCATTGGCTTGCTCTTGTTCTGGACGTTGCCCCAGATTGAACATTTTGGAGAAATCTCGTGGTTGCTGCGACTGATCCTGCATAGATTGCTCTTGGGCCTTTTGATTTCCTAAATTAAAATCACCAAACATTTGTTGGAATCTTTCTTGCGGCGTCTGTTCATGACTGCCGTTATCGTTTTCATCCATTTGATCCAATTGTTCAATAACAACTTTCAATAATCTATCGGCACCATACCTAAAACTGTTATCTGTTGCACCTAATTCTTTGACCCTATCAAATACCTCCATATATTCTTTTTTCATATCTTCGGACAACAAGCCTTTTTTAGAAAGATCCTGAATTGCGAACATCATATTTTTAAAAGAATCTGGATCCCGATCATTATGTTTTGCCACAACATCTTGTAACGCATTTACCAACGCTTCGCTCATTTCCGCAGTATTTTGGTTTGTCTGCACCTTATCTTGTCGAAGTTGTAAATCTTCTGGTTTCTGCGATAAATCTTTATTTTCCTGTTTCTTTTCATTTGTCTTATCTTTTTGGGCTTCTTCGCGTTGCATTAAATCTGCGGGCTTTTGTGAAACATCCTTGACTTCTTGTTTTTTTGATAAATCGGCTGTATGCGGTGTTTCTTGGTTTGCGGGTTGATCAACTGGACCCTTTTGTCCCATATTAAAGTTAAATTTATCCTGTTGTTCTTTATCTTTTACTTGTTGCTGAGATTCTTTTGGTTCAACAGTTTTCCCTTTACCATTCTGTCTTTGTTTTTCATTTTCAGATTCTAACTTATCCAATTGACCAAGAATAGCATTTTCTAGATGCATTACCTGTGCTCCAGTAAGATGAGGGCGTCCTTCGGCATCAAAAATTGCTTGGTAATCACGCATTATTTCTGGTGAAATAACTTTATCATCTGCCAACTTTTGCAATGCAGATTTCATTCTATCATACGCTTTACTGTCTGCCACTTTATCTATCTGTAAAGAATCTGACATATACAAAACATCCAACAATGCACTTATTTTTTTATCTTCTGGTTGAATCTCTTGTCCTAATTCTTTTGCCAATTCATTATTTATCATTTCTTTTGCTTTATAGGCAAACCAACCATCTCTACGGACACCACCTGCTTTTGATTGACCATATAAATCAAAGTATTTTTTTGCAACATCTTTCAACATTGGGTTGTTTTCCATTTCGGCAAAAAAATCTATATTCGTATTTGCTTGATTGGCACTAGAATTTAATCGCGCATCATAACGCTTGGCATACAAATCTTTTAATTTTTGTAATGCTTCTGCTTTGGTTTGTGGCCCGTGCTGTTGTTCTTTGGCATCGGCATCGCGTCTCATTTCTGGCGCGATATCTTTTGCCATTGGCTTTTTGGCCAATTTTTCTTCGGATGCCGCACCTTGTAATTGCTGTTTTACTTCTTGTTTTGTATTGGGTCCTAATTCTTTATTTATCATTTCCACCGCTTGCTTATAAAGCGCATCTTCGCCGGCACCAGCCTTTTGAAGTTTTTCACCTTCTGCAAAATACTTCTCTGTAAAATCTTGCAACACAGGTTCATGCAATGCGTCCCAATATTTTCGCCATTTATCTAAATCATTTCTATCTTCGTTATATTTATCCAGGGCCTCTCTTAGATTTTCCAACGCCTTTTCTCTCGTCTGCGGGTCTTGCTGTTGTTCCGTTTTTGCTTGAATATCTTCACGCCTCAGCAAATCTTCAGGCTCTTGCGCAATGTCTTTTGCTTCCTCTTTCTTTGATAAATCAGGTGTATGCGCTGTTTCGCGCACCATTTGTTCTTCTTGAGTTTTTGTTTGTTCAGCGGTGGCCTGTTGCAAAACGTCTTGTTCTGGGGCTTTTGCTTTTGGGTCTTGTTGCCTAACTTGCGATTCTGGTTGTTTTATTTTCTGTTCTTGCGCAACATTCGGATAGTCTTTTTCTTTATCGGATGCCGCTTTTTCAGCCTCTTTTTTTTGCGCTTTTGGTTCTTGGTCCAACCCAATTTCTGAAAAGAATTGGTTCATAGAATTATCCAAACCACTCAAATTTTCAAAAACATCATCAAATGCAAAATTTACAGACTCTAACTTCTTCTGTTGTTCCGGCAAAGCAGCCATTGTTTCTTTGAATTGCTGACTAAACTTTAGCATATTATCTTCATCATAAGATTTGTTTAAATCTATGCCTTCCGCAATCTTCGCCAATGGTTCTAATTCTTGGGCCGTTGCCGCATAGGCAGGGCCACTAACATAATACATCTCGGATTTCGAGAAAATATCTGCATAATGTTTTGCTCTTTTATATCGCCTTAAAATATCATTTTTCATATTTTCAAAGGCTTTTATCTGTTCTGGCGATAATGTTTTCGCCTGTTCTTTATCATATTCGTCTGCGGCACGCTGGGCATCTTCTTCTATTTTGTCATTTATTTTCTTAAAGGCATTTGCAACACCTTCTATTGCCCGACCTATGATAGTCCCCGCAGAAGACAAAACACCTTCTTGTGATTGTTCTTGCCCTGCCATTGATTGTTGCGGACCTTCTTTTTCATTTTCACGATCCATTTTTCTGGCAATCGTATCTTTGAACGTATTATATGCTTCATCCTGTTTGCGCGGATCAAACATATTATTTTTCATAATCTGCAACGGTTCCATCAATTCTTTTGCCGTTTTTTCGGTTATTTTGTTTTCTGGCAATGCACGTTTTATTATTTTTCCAACCCGGCAGAATTCTTCCTGGGCATCCAACATATTGTACCGTTCTGAAAAAGCGCTGTAATATCTATCCATCGCCTCGGCTAGTTCTTGCAAAACATCTTTTGAATCATTGATTTCGTCTTCTTGGGCTTGGTTTGAATCCCAATTCAAAGAATTCGCTATTTTATCATTTGCCTCTTCAACTATTTTATGATTTCTAATTGTAATTTCTTGTAATGCTTCAACATTCAAATAACCTGTGCGCAATTCTGTTTCAAACAATCCGTCATATTCACGATACATATCATCAGAAATAATTCTATCTTCATAGGCATCATTTATTACGCGTTTCAAACGCATTTTGATATCCATAGAACTATCATAATCATATACGTTATCTAATGCCTGGATTAAATGAATTATTTCTTCTAATGTGTCTAGTGTTTGATTTTCATTCATGCCTCAACTCCGCTTCCTTTCAGATTTGCACATGGATTACATCCTTCTGCCATTTAAAATATCCCTGATAGTCAGTGAACCTGGATTAGTCGTTGTTTTTTTCACTGGGTTTTGCGCCCGCAATTTTGGATTAAATATAATCTCGCCATCTTCGTTTATAATAAAAGGCTTTTCTTTTATTTCTTGTTTAACTGCGAACTTTTTGCACCGTTCATATTCACGATTCAGTGTATTCACATAATTTTCTTGACCACTAAACGGTTGATATTCCAGTTCCGTAAATTGTCGCGCCAATTCAGATGGAATTTTTCTTGAATTGTTAAGAACCGAATGAAAGTTTTTTACGGCCTCAATAAACCGATATTCGCTATCTGGATCCGAAGACACCAAAATTTCCAATAAAAATATCGCATCTTTGACGGCGTTTAACGCATCTTCAGAATATTTATTTGTGTGTTCTACCACAGGTTCCGCAACGGGTTCAACCACAACATCTGTATTTTCATTTTTTTTCTGCGGTACATCAAAAAACATTTTCTTTTTTGACTCAATTATATCAGAAATTATTTCCGCAGCCTGCATGTGTGCAGGTTCAACCACCTTGGGCAATTCCATACCATGCCGTACCATTACTGCAGAAATTTGCTTTTCAATTGCATCCATATTTTCACGCAGCAATGTGCTATCTATTACCTCCTTGATATCTTGCTTCACATCAACCGGCGCATCAGAACCACGCACCGCCTTTATAAAATCTAAACGTGCCTTATATTTATCCGGCGTATACTCCGACATTTCTGCCCTGTACATTTTGCCAATCCATTCACTAACCAGATCAATAAATTTTTGTTTATCCATTACTGCCCCCCTTGCAATCGATTAGTTTACACGTCCAGATTCGCATCCAATGCATTTTCAACGATAAAGTCACGACGCGGTTCCACAACATCGCCCATCAACATGGACACGACCGCATCGGCCTGGGATGCATCGTTCACAGTAACTTGGAACAAACTGCGGTGATTTGGATCCATTGTGGTTTCCCATAATTGTTCCGCATTCATTTCACCAAGCCCCTTGTACCGTTGAATCTTTAATCCGTTTTTCGCATACTCAAACGCGGTATTCAGCAAATTAAATGCACCCCAGATTTTTTGTGATTTTGTTTTAACCGTCAAAACCGTTGGATTTGCAAATGTATCCATCAATTCATCACGACCCGGTAATCTGCGCCATGCACTGATTTCCGCAGAATTCAATTTTTCACGCGACAACAAATAACTTTCCGTAACACTGCGCAAGGTACGTGTAATTGTAATACCCGCATCATTTGCAATAACCTTCCATCCACGTTCAAATTCTAATTCTTGGGCATCCAACATTTTCGCCGCCGCCGCACAGTTTTCAGCGGATTCATTATCAAACACACGGTTCAACGCCAACGCTTCAACAAACCGTAATGGCATTATATGATTCAGTGGTTGCAGAACATTACGCATATCCAAAACCAAATCAAGCAAGCGTTTTAAATCCGCCCCAGAAATTTGTGTTCCCGATGCAATTTGAACAACACCATCTGTTGCCAATTGATCCATTAAATAGTCATCCATTTCGCGTTGATTCTGCAAATAAATCTGCTGTTTGCCACGCGTCACGCCATATAGCGGTGGTTTTGCAACATAGATATAACCGCGCTCAATCGCCGCCGGCATATGACGATAAAAGAACGTCATAAGCAATGTTTGAATATGTTGTCCGTCAACATCAGCATCGGTCATAATGATAATTTTATGATAACGCATTTTTTCAACATCAAAATCATCTTTACCGATACCAGCGCCCATTGTGGTAATTAATGCACCAATCGTATCAGACGATAGCATTTTATCAAAACGCACACGTTCAACATTTAAAATCTTACCACGCAGTGGCAGAATTGCCTGTGTCTTACGGTCACGCCCCTGTTTCGCGGTACCACCAGCAGAATCTCCTTCAACAATAAATAATTCACACTTTGCTGGGTCGCGTTCACTGCATCCCGCCAATTTTCCAGGCAGACCGCCCAATTCTGGTCCTGATTTTTTACGCGATAATTCACGTGCTTTGCGGGCCGCTTCACGTGCGGTGGCCGCCTCTAAAATCTTGTCTATAATCAACTTGGCCGTTGCCGGATTTTCTTCCAAATACTGATACAACAATTCAGATGTTGTGTTTTCAACAATTGGACGAACCTCGCTGGACACCAATTTATCTTTGGTTTGTGAACCAAATTTTGGATCTGGAATCTTGACACTGATAATACTGGTCAGACCTTCGCGGAAATCTTCCCCCGACAGATTGATATCTTTCTTGGTATTTTGTTCGGAAATGTATTTATTAATCGCACGCGTCAGACCCGCACGGAACCCCGCCAAGTGCGTTCCACCATCACGGTTCGGAATATTGTTTGTAAAGCAAAGTGATGTTTCCGTATACGCGGTTGTCCATTGCAGAACAATTTCAATATATGAATCATCTATTTGCTTAATCATTTGAATTGGATCGCGGTTTAACAATTCTTTTGATTTATCCAAATATGTTGCAAAACCCGCAAGACCATCTGTGGAATGAAATTCGCGTTCTTTTTTATCGCCACCACGCAGGTCTTCCAAAATAATACGAACATTGGCATTTAAGTATGATTGTTCACGCAACCAGTTTTCAAGCGTATCAAAATTAAATTCTGTTGATGCAAATGTGTCTGGGGAGGGAACAAATGTAACCTCGGTCCCGTGTTCACGACCCGTTGTGTTTTCTGTAATTTTCAAATCCATTGTCGGAACCCCATCGGCAAAGCGCATTTCGGCCTGTTTATCACCACGCCAAACCTTGACCTCTAACCATGTAGACAATGCATTAACAACCGACACACCAACCCCGTGCAGACCACCCGAAACCTTGTACGCACCGTTTCCTTCGTTATCAAATTTACCACCGGCATGCAATTCGCACATAATCAATTCCAGCGCACTGCGTCCTGTTTCGTGGTTAATATCAAACGGCATACCACGACCATTATCACGGATTGTTGCACTGCCATCAGGATTCAATGAAACATAGACCGTATCGGCATACCCAGCCATCGCTTCATCAATAGAATTATTAACAACTTCGTAAATCATGTGGTGCAAACCCGAACCACCTTCGCCCACATCACCGATATACATGCCGGGACGTTTTTTTACCGCCTCCAGTCCCTTTAAAACCTTAATTGAATCACCAGTATATTCATTATTTACAGACATTGACAAATCCTTTCTTTTTTTGTATCAAAAACATAGCAAATTATGGTATAATTGTAAAGAAAAAAGAAAAATAAAAGCAAAATAAAAGGAAACCAAAATGAAATTTAAGTTATTGTATTTTGGGGAAATTTTGATTAACCCCAAAAAACGGGCACAACATATATCTGATATACGCATGCAATTCCACCCGCAACTTAAAAAATTAGTTGAGCATCAACCATGGGACAACCTTAAACAATATATGGCCCCAGATGCCACAAAAAGCCCAATTACAACACGTCATATCGGCGGCATAGATTGGAATCCTATTATCACACCAAAGTTAAAACTTATTGCGGAATTAGATATTCAAATGTTGCATCCTGAAATTGTCGGTGTTCCACGTTCCGATATAGATAATCGTATAAAAACACTGTTTGATGGTTTGCGTTGTCCACAAAACGAACACGAAATAGGTCAAAATGTTCCACGCGATGCGGGTCCAATTTATACTTTGTTAGATGACGACCATTTAATAACAAAAATATCGGTAAACACAAGCCACCTTTTATCAACACATATGTTCCATCCAGACCTTGCCAATATCAGTCCTGACTGTGTATTTTTGATGATAGATGTTAATATACGTGTTGCCGAAGGAACATTGGAAAACCTGCCATTTATGGTTTAGAATAAGAAGTGCTTAGTGTTAGTGGTTAGTGAATATGCCAAATATAGTCGAATCTGTAAAAAAGAAACTTTTGGAATACAATAAAAAATCTTTAAAAAAAGATGGCTATGATTTTTGGGACAACCATATAAAGTACGTTTTTCAAAATGCTCATAACCTTGCCATTAAACGCAAAGCAAATGTTGAAATTTGTGAGTTGGCCGCATTATTTCATGATATGGCTATGGTGGCGGATTTTGGTCCCAGGGATGAACATGAAAAATATGGCGCACAAATGGCACGGTCTATGCTTGCAGAATTAAATTATTCAAAAGAAAAAATAAATTTAATAGAACAGTGCGTATTACATCATCGCAGCAGTCAGGCAAATTTACGCAACACCCCCGAAGAACAAATTATCGCAGATGCAGATGTTATTGCGCACTTTGATAATATCCCGTCTTTATTTAGTTTGGCATATAACAAAATGAATTTACCAATGCAAGAAGGTAAAGAATTTGTAAAAGACAAATTGGCACGTGATTACAAAAAATTAAGCCCAAAATCTCAAAAGGAACTAAAAAAACGATTTGATACAATAATGAACGTATTATTTGTATACTAAATCACTAACCACTATCTATTAACACTATCCACTAACTCAAGAACGCAGTAATCTGATCTTGCATCTGGAATGTCCCAAGAACAATCCATGCAATAACCGCAGTTATCAGTAAAATTCCAACACTGTTTAATACACTGGATACTGATTCAATTTTCTTAACAGAATTTTCCAAATAATCATTTGAAATCTGATTCAGGTTTGAATCAAAATCGTTCATATCCGCATATATGGATAAATCACCTATTAATTCTTGGTTTGGAAAATCCATACCTGTATTTTGCAACGCGTCACCCAAATTATCACCATTTGCGATATAATGCAATGTCGCCTCTAATATCTTGCGCAGGTATCTATTTGAATTATCGGCCAACATACGCATCGCATCAGGGATTGCAACACCCGATGAAACCATCGCCGCCAATGACATCATCCAACCAACCGATAAACGTATTTTATAAATATTCCATGGTGGAAATTTATCAAATGCCGCACGCAGACGACCCGCCCAACGCGGCAAAGACCACCATATAAACAAACCCAACCCAACAAATACTATTGATATTATCTGCCAATATTTACTGGCCAAATTGGACACCCATATAAGTGTTGCCGCCCCACCCGTCCAAACCATTGAATCACCAACGACTTCGGCCAATGGCGGAACAAGATAAATTCCAACCATAATTATTATCGCGACAACCAACACCAACAACAGTAATGGATATGCAATTGCCCCAAACACCGCACCACTAATACGTTTATTTGCGACAATAATACGACTTACATTTTCAAGGGCGACAACCAAACTGGACATATTACCCGATGTTAATAACAATGTTTCTTCGGCGGGAACCCAACCACGTGTGGCCTCGGAAAAACTAAGTCCGCGTTCAAGATTTTTTTCCCATTCACGCATACAAATTGCAAATGGTTCATTTGGTTTTGCACCACCGCGTGATTCCGTCATCTGAATACGATTAAGCGCATCAACCAATGTAAAATCGTTTTTAAGCAATGAAACCAACTTACGCCAAATAGTTATGCGTTTGTCCTTGCTGAACCTGCAAACCATCTTTGCATAAAGTATTTCAAGTTTATTCATTGTCTTTAATAAACCCCTGGCCTATCAAGTAAACCAACCCAACGTTCTAATTCATCAACACCGATTATTCCGCGCAACATCAGTTCGCTGGCCGCCTCTTTCAATGTACGACCATCCATTTCTTCAAGCCAATATTTAACCGCGGCATCTGTATCACCCGCCAATGCTAATTTCAAAAATTCACTGTTCGTGATGATTATTTCTCCGGCTTTGATACGACCATGCGTTCCGGTTCCACCACAATGTTCACATCCATCCCCACGAACATATACTTGTTTTAATCCTACCTCGCCAAACGCGTCCATAACACGACTGTATTCGGAATATTCTGGATGTTCAGATAACGATTTTCGGCAATGTGGGCACAACCGTTTAAACAAACGCATAGAAACAAGACCACGCATCATTGTCTCTTCTTTTAATTTAAATGCTTCAACCCCCATATCTAGTAAACGAACCAATGCCGCCATCGCAGAATTTGCATGCAATGTTGTCCAAACATTATGACCAGACAACGCGCCTTTGACCGTTAATTGCGCCGCCGCCAAAGTACGAATTTCACCGACCATCAATGTATCAGGGTCGCTTCGCAATGCGGCCGCCAACGCTTCGGTATATTCTGATTCACGCTGTTCTTCGGATGCAGTGTTCACAACCGGAATTTGATGTGCACCAAATATCTTTTGTTCAACCGGATCTTCAACTGTTATAAGATTTATCTCATAATGATGTTCTTTTAACATCAGAACCATGTTGCGAACAAGTGTTGTTGATTTACCAGAACTTGTCGGACCAGCGACCACAACCAAACCAGTTGGATATGAACGCAATCGGCGTAATAATTTTTGTTCGTACCTTCCGAATTCTTGTTCCGTTGTTATATTTTCCGATGGGTTATCATACAGCAATCGCATAACAACATATCGTGAACCAAACGCAATCGGGTTAAATTGCATTCTTATACTAAGCACACCTTGGGGCAAATATAAATCTTTGGTTCCACGCAGTGGTGTACGACCATCTTTCTGGGCGGATTGATATTCATTTTGTGCATAGTTTGCATTTGAAATATCTGCCGATGCAAATGCGGCACGCACAAAAGATTCGCCCCAACTGGAATTAAATTCCAATACTGGTTGCATACTGCCATCTATACGGAAATAAATTGTTGTTTGGTCTGCAACCTCAATATGAATATCAGAAACTTTTTGTGCGGCGGCGCGCGCAACGATATCTACAAAATCTTTCTGCATCTGATTGTTATAATCAAAGCGTGATTTTATAGAATCGCCAAGTTTGCTTTCATAATATTTATATATTCCCGAAACCAATCCCAAATCGGAATAAAACGGTACCCGCAAAGGACGATTTTTTCGTGTCAACAAATCAAGGAATGCCAACACCCGTCCATCATACCGATGTGTTCGTGAAATAATAATACAACCACCCGAAAAATATGCCAACAACCCTTGGGTTTCTTTTGGTAATTCAAATTCACCCCCAGGGGCAGTTAATAATTTATTACCCTCGGAAAACAGATATTCTATGATTTCCTGATTATCTGCATGTTCCAACCCCGCCGGAACAGACGGTTTTTTTGAATTTGGTAAAACATCTAAGATTTCCTGATCTTCGGTCTTCATTTCACATTGGCCTTTTGTACACCGACATTAAGTGTTTGTGTTTCGCCATCTTTGATAAACACAACACCTTCATCCAACGATATTGACTTTACAATAAAACCATCAACATCTTTGCCGACACTTATACGTTTATTTTGCCCATTTGATAAATCCTGGATTGTTGCCTGTAACTGTGCGCCGGCACCAAACACGTTTATCAGTTTATATATTTTTGCGATATCCGTTTCTTTTGGTGCATCATTTGCCAAATAAGATTTCTTGTTCGCCGCCGCCGCAGATGCAGTAATTGCACCAACAGGTTGTTCCGCATCCAATGCTTCTTTTTCTTTTTCTAATCTTTTTGCTTCGGCCTCTAAACGAACACGTTCTGTTTCAAATTCTTGTTGTTGTTGTTCTGCACGCCCAGACAGAGTATCTATTTCCATATGCAATTTTATTTTTTCTGCCGCCAATCTGTCTAAATCCAAATTCAACTGGGCGCGTTCTTTTTCCAATTGCATTAAAACCTTTTCTTGTTCCAAATCTGTGATTTGCTGAAACAATGAACCTTCAACCTGATAATCATCAATTGCATTTGCAGAAATTTCTTCGTTTGCCGCTCTATCATCAACAAAAATTTCTTCTTCTACAATATCATTTTCGTCATCAAAACTTGCGTCACCTGCGGCATACACCCCAGATGTCACACACATCAGTAAAACGACCAAAAGTGCTTTTATTTTAATTTGCATAGATTATCACCTCATAGTTCCAGATTTTTTTTATCATATTCCATGACGCCTTGGTCATGTATACCCCATCAAAGTCATAAAAGATTTGCATAAATTCATACGGTATCATTTTTGATTCTGCAGAAATTTGTACTGCATATATTTCTTGCGATTGTGTATTATTGGCAACAATATCCGCATGAATATCCATATTCACATTCATTTTTACGGCTTGGAACCGACTTGTTAATTCACGCATTATTGTATCTGCATCGCGCAAATCACGTGACGGGGCCCCGTCCCGCGCCGGCAATTTTGCCCGTACAGATATTTCATTATCACTTATTTCTTGAACAAAAACCCCAGGCATAATATCCGCTGCAATCGCATAAAAATCATCCAATGTTCCAAAAGAACGTCTGAATATCGCATTAACATATGCTTCATTACATTCCGCAGAAACCTGAATCCACCCAGTAACCGGCTGCATCAAGAACCCTATCGCCTTAAAACATAAATCTGCACGTTCGGTAACATCTGGCAAAGAATCAAAAGGCATCACCAACGGTTCAACAACTTGCTCTTGGCGAATATTGTATTCTTTATCTAATTCCTTGTTTTTTTCTTCTAGTTGCTTTTTATATTCTTCGGCCAATTCTGGATTTATTTTTGCAACCTGGGGCTTTGGTGCAAACATTTGATTTATCGGTTCGCGGAAAAAATACAAGAACAACAACGCAAAAATCAACAACAACAAGAACGACATGGCACCTGCACCGACACGACTTATCGGACGCAAAACACCATGATTAGTTCCCGACAAAATGTCTTCTAAATTGCGATCAACCGCACGTGGCATACCCCATTCGGCCGGTGCAATCAGCGCATTCCAATCAGGAATTTCTGTTAATTCGGCATATTTTGTACGTGCATCTGCCTCGTTCGTGAATAACATATCGTGCAAAATAACACCGTTTCTAACCGCAATCACAACAAATTTACCATCCACATGAAATGCGCATAACATAGACGCATAACCGGGTAAAGATTCTATGATTTCGGCGGCAATAGACGGCATCCCAGCCCGCTGACCTGCACTGCGTGCGCCAAGGCCTATCATTCCACTATATGCAATATATCGGTTTAGTTTTTTATCTATGCCACGTGCCAATTTATACGCGTACGCACGTGGCGTAAACCCGGCAACCATCGGTTGCCACAGTAATCCCGCTGCATATTTTTTTCGTCTAATATGTATGTATTGACCGGTCAAACTCTCTCTCCACGATACCTATCGTGATAGAATTATAACACAAATTGATAAACTAATTCCAGCATAAAAAACCGTTATATACATAACGGTCTTTTTTTATTTCTATTTTGCACATTATTTTGCGCTTTGCGATGTAAATTTCGGCAAATCTGGGCAATCATAAACCTTGGCCGTATAGATAAAACTTTCATCGGGGCCAAATATCGCGCCTGGATTTTCTTTTGTGCGTTTGTTCGTTACTAAATATGCATTACCTGGACGCGACTGAGATGCAATACTATTTTCCAGATATCTGCGCGCATCATCTTGCTTATATGCCGAAACAGTCGTTTCCATTTTATACAAAAACAAACAATCTTCTGGTTCTTTGGTTAATTGTTTTATGTTTTCACTGCCGTTTTCATTTTTTATATACCCACCACAACCAACAACCGCCATTGCAACCGTCAACAAAGATAAATATTTTTTCATTTTTTTCTCCTTTTTCTTTATTCCACAATCTCATAGTTATCTGGGCAACTAAATAATTTCCTAAGTACCATATTATTCATCGCATGACTGCCCTTGTATGATTCAAGATTTCCAACCACAAACCCACCAGATGTGAACATATCACCAACAGCATCTATGATTTTATGGCGAACAAATTCATCGGGCCAATATACTTTATTCAATGTTCCGTCACCATCATTATTCAATGCAATTACATTATTTTCATTTGCACCGCGTCCCATTCCATGCGCCTTTAGGTATTCCCATTCAGAATATTTTCCAAATGTCCGCGCCCGCGCAATATTTTTTAGAAATTCGCGACAAGATTTCTTGGTTCCATCATATGAATATGAAAAACTTTGTGTGCCTATAATTTTCTCTTTATATACCAATGTCGCATTTATATTTAACGAATTATTATCAGACGGCGATAGTTTCACAAAACCATCCAATTTGCGTCCCGCCAGAAAATTCATAATATATATTTTCATCCGCGTAAAAAACGGTACCTGACGCATCGCCTGACGCGCAGTAACCACAACAGGTCGCCGAACAATTATGCGTTTGTGTTTTCCACTTGTAATACCTGCGGCAATAAAAGCATTTAAAAATTCCAACGCGCTGCCATCTAAAATTGGTGTTTCGGGACCACCAATTTCAATATTTGCACTATCAATACCTGCAATAAAAAGTGCCGCCATTAAATGTTCAATTGTTTTAACATGCGCGCCGTCAAGGTTTCCAACCGTTGTATTGCGCATTTTTGTATCACCAACATTATCATACCGCGCAGAAATAGATTTTGACCCCGTCATATCTGTGCGACGAAAGAAAATTCCAATCTTTTTTGATGGTTTAACAACCAATTTTACCGGAACCCCAAGATGAATTCCGCCACCAAAAAATTCAACTTTCTTTTTTAGTGTTGGCATTTAATTTCTCCTTTAACCAATCAAAAAACTTTGGGTCAATAACCGTTTCCAATTTTACATATTTTATATCATCACGCACATCCACCGGCAATCGTACCCAATCTTTTTCGGTGGTAACAAGTTTTGCCTTTTTATGCGCAGCAATTTTTTTCAAATCTGCAATATCTTTATCTGTATATTGATAATGATCCCCAAACGCGCGGTGTCCAACCATACCATCAATTGCCTTAAAGAACTTTTTCGGATACCCAATTCCTGCAAAGGCAAAAACACGCGTCTTTTTATCATACGGCGATATATTTTTATTTTCCGCATAGAACACCGGAACCCCCGCCGGCAATTTAAAATTCTTTTTCTTTTTTGGATTTTTTATAACAATAATTGCATCGGCTTTCTTGGCCATACGCTTTGGTTCACGCAACGGACCCGCCGGCAACAAAAAACCATTTCCAAACCCAATCATTTCATTAAACACCAAAACAGAAATATCTTTTTTAATCAGCGGATTTTGCAACCCATCATCCATTAAAATCGGACCTGTTTCATCTTTCTGTCTATCCAACAACATAACATTACTTTTACGGTGCCCAACATGCACCGCAATACCATCTGCCATTAACATTGCGGCTTCGTCCCCGATATTATTGGTTTTTGCGGTCCGTTTATAACCACGCATTACAACCGGTGCATCAAAATAATTGGCAAGTGTCCGCACAATTGGTGTTTTTCCAACCCCGCCAGCCAACAATCCACCAATACAAATAACCTTGCGCCGCGATTTATACGCAAACATTTTGCGCCATGTAAAAACGACACGTGATACAATATAGTAAACAAATGCAATTGGCAATAACAGAAATGCCAACGGCGTCTTATGTAAAAACCACCACGGTGTTTTCATTTTAATGATACCTTTTGGTAAGTTTTGGTTCTTTCCCTTCGCGTTTTGCACGTTTAAATTCACCAGATTTTAACCCCTGCTCTATCACTGGCAAATCAAATTCCGCATCCAATTCGCGCAATTGGGCAACCATAATATCTTCAACTTCCTTGCGTTTTTGTTCAAATTCTTCGGATGACATCTTGGAATCAACATATATTGGATTACCAACTTTACATTTTATTTTTGTAAAAGGATATACCAATAAATACCTATCCCACCGATTTTGTATCCAAACATGGCGCGCCGAAAAACATACTGGTATAATTGGCGCCCCCGTCATTTTAGCAAAATATAATGCCCCCTCTTGAACGCGCAATGACGGTCCACCCGGTCCATCTGGAGAAAGGCACAACGAATGATCCCCGCGACGCAACATGCGCACCCCTTCACGCAAAACAGATACGCCACCACTGTGCGAACTGCCGTAAATGGCGCGCAGACCAAATAAATGTTGTAATTTTGCCATCATGCGCCCATCTTTGTGACGCGATGTTATCGCATAAGATTTCATCCCACCAAGCGCAACTATTGGCGACAGCATCAAACTGCGCCCATGCCAAAACACGAATATTGCCGGTTTATGCCGAAACTTCTTAAATGTTTCATAATTCACGATTTTTCGACGCGAAGTTAGGTAAATAAACCATATCAACATGGCCATTACCAAGGCAATAATCCACTGAAACCCAGCAAACCCGAGCACAGGTTCCCAAAATTTTTTCCATAACTTTCTAAACATAATGTTTAGATTTTAACAACAAAAAAACTATATTTCAAGTGGACATTAGGAAACAAACCATATTCTAAACCCGCGCCAAAACACCCTATTTTATTTTGCCCTAGGAATAAATTGTAAATTTTGCTACAATACAGACAGAAATAATGGGAAATTTTTATGTCTTTGGATAATGAAATTCTTGAACAGGCCGACTTAGAGGCATTGCGCCTGTATGACCCGCATAGCATGTTGCACCAAGAAATCAGTGCAAAAATAAAACAAATCTTTGAACGGTTGTTTCAAAACACAGACATAGATATAAATGATTTTTACTTTACTGGGTACGATAGTAATGATGCCAACGCGTTCTTTCTTGACGCATCCAAGACAAAAAATGGCAAAAATATTATCGCCGTATCATTTGGCCTTATTCAAAATGTATCAAATACCGAAGAATTGGCGGCCATAATTGGACACGAATGCGGTCATTATTTGTGGTCGCAATTACTTGGTGGGCGAAACACAATTTTCCAAGAACGCGCCGCAGATTTGCGTTCCGTTGATTTGATGATAAATGCCGGATATAACCCACGCAATGTTTTGTCGGCCGAACAAAAGGTTTTTGGTGAATTAAAATATAGCAGTCCAACCCTAGATGTACACAGCAACCCTTTTAATCGCGTAGAAGATGTAAAAACATACCTTGCCAAATTGACATTGGAACGTGGTTCTTTCCCAGATGTCGCCCCCAGCGACCCCGAATATGATAAATTCAAAGAAAAAATAAAAACAATACGGGCTCAACAACCGTATCTATCATACATAGATAAAAATTTAATGCTCTTTTTAAAAAGCACAAACATAGAGAAAATTACGCGCACACCGCAATTTCGTGACGCATTGCTTATGTATTTAATGACGGATATAAAAAATATATCCGAAAACAAAACACGATTAGACCAGTTAGAATTTATTTATAAAAATTTTGATTTTGTAGCCAACCCACCAACCAATATTGAAACATTAAATTTACGGGCTATATTCAATCAACTTATGGAATTGTCAAACGAAAATGATATTATCGAGCCATTTTTACCATCCATTTTATCTCATTCGCGTCTTGATGCTTTTGATAATTTTAAAGATTTATTTGACGCGGTAAGCAGTTTCTATAAAGCGGCATCATCGTCATTTTATGATACACCATACGTAAGTCCTGAATTTTGGGCCGAACAAATTCTTGCATTAAAAAAGTATATTCCGTTGGCACAAAATTTGGTTGATTTTAGACAACGTGTTATCTCTTTTGAACCAAGCCCCGAAATTATCGGACAAAAACCGTTTTGGGTTCTACTGCGTGAACGTAAAGACGCCCAATTAAACCAAGCACTAGATTTAATTACACGATATCCAGAATTATTAAAATATCGCGTAAACGATTATTTATATGATGAACAAGGCCGCATAATTGCGTACGGCGAAGAAATGCAAAAAATATTGTTTCAACGGCGCGAAGCACAAAACATTGAACGCGCACAAAATAATTTCGATAGCATGGTTTCGGCACGCACCCAAGATTTAGCCGACTATCAAAAAATTATTGATTTTCTTGATGGAAAAATCGCACCCGATGATATGCAGAAATCATGGTTGGATAAATGGGTTTATCTTCCACAAATGGGGAATACTGATTATATTCTGCAAAAATATATTGATTACATAGATACAAACAGATTAATGGATTTTTATAACCATTTAAAATCAACTGCGTTTTATCGTGATGTTACCACCAAAGAAATTGAATTACCCACCAACGCCACAAATATGGACATATACGACAAAATAGGCGAAATCTTAAATATGCGATCAATCACGGTATTCTATAACACGTTTGATGCATATATGAAATTGGCCGCGCATTATCATGATACAGGTGATATCAACGCAGAACGTAACATATATGCACAATTGGACGATGTCGTGTCTGAGGCAAAACGCCTAATTCCTGATAAAAATGATTCTACATCTATTTGGGCCGTAATTTATAATCACATTAACAACAATTTACCACGACCCGCGTCAAAAAACATATTCTATTGTATGCCACCGTTATACGATATAATGACCAACGGAATTGTTAATGACCTTGAATCAAATAAATCGGAAATTATTACAAATATTATCAAAACATATGGGTTTAAACGGTTGCCACAAACCGAAGAAGAACTGATATTTGTTATAGAAAAATTGGGTGATTATCTGTTTGGTAAAAAATATCCAGACCCAGATCACGAACAAGATATGCGCAAAGCGGAAAAAATATTTGCCGCCATGAAACGATACAGACACCTCTTTTACAACGATGCATTACGCATTGCCACAGAAGAAGTAGAACGCGAAGAAGCAGAAAATCAAAAAAACGAACCCAAAGATCAAGATTTTGCAAAAGACCTGTACGACGACCTGCCCCCCGAAACAAAATATATTATGTCATCGGTACACGGGCGGGCTTCGGACCTATCACTTGCGATACCGTTGTTAGCAACATTTTTAAATTCTGGCTATAAATGCAACCCTGTTAATGTTCTTAAAGTGTGTCGCAAAACCTATTTTTATGAAATGAGAGAATTCGCAGATATCTTTACAAAATTGATACCCGATGAATCATTCAATTCATTAAATCTTGATGATAAAATATATTTATATGAATTTTTAGATACGTGCCGTGGATTTTCAAAAACAAATGCAAATAAAAATCGTTTTATAAAACAAATAGTTAATGAAATTATTACGTATCCCGATTATGATATCGCGGTTGGTTATGCCGAAAGAATATTAATGCGCAAACATATCGCATTTCAGGAATACGATAAAAACAGGCTGGATATAGAATTTGCCAACGAACGTGAAAAGTTATTAGAATTTTATTCTGATTATTGGGCAAACAAACTTGGCCAAGACGACAACAGCGAAGAATCCGCACGAGCGGCTCAAAACCTTGTTAATTTTTTACAAGACAAGGACAACAATTTTTCATCATCCATCGCCGGCGAATTATCAGATCGTATTGCAAACAAAATTTGCGCCCAGGAAAATGTCACCGCAATTCTTGATTCCGTAAACAATAAAACTATCAAGGGTACCGATGCCGAACGCGCCGACTATTTTGGTCGCGGTGCCGAAGCATTCCTTAATTTTGTTGCCAAGGCACCAAATGTCGCATTGGCAACCATAGAATTTATAAATAATGAATTGACCGATGATTCCATAAATACATTTATAAACGCTATTCAATCTGAACTTAAAATTCATTCCTACAAAATGGAGGCAATTAATTTTGATGTTTCATATTCAGAAGAATTTTTAACCAAAGAATCTCTTACCGTTCTTCATGAAAATTTCTGGGCGGCAAATTTACAATTGCGTGCATATTTGATGAACCATCTGTTAAATGGATATAGCACCAAAGAAGACGATAAATTACAACTTATCTTGGATATGTTCTTTAAATCAGATTCTGAATATTATGATGATGCAAAACTGATTTTAAAATGCATTTATCAAAATCTTGATTCCGTTGAACGCAATTTGGTTTTGGCGGCATTGATTGCATCGGGTAAAAAATCCGGTGAAAACGAAATGACGGCGGGAACCGCGGTTGGTCGTGGTTTAAAAATGTTCCTGCAAAACAAGGGACCTGCTTTTATTAAATTTGGACAATTGTTATCTTACATACCAAATCTTGACCCCGATATTCGTCATGAATTATCAACCCTGCGCGATAAAGCCAAGATACCATCACGCGCCGAATTGTTTGAAATGCTAACCACATCATTACCAAATTCGGAATATCAAAAAATAACACATGTCGGACAAATACTGGGGGCCGGATCGTTCTTTGTCACGGTTCAGGTTAAATATGATGGCAAAGATTGCGTTATTTCACTGATGCGACCGCATACAAAAAAATTAACCACAGACGGCATAAATATGATTGCAAAAACTATCAAAGACATGGCCGCCAAAGACAAAAAATTTGCAGTATTACAAAATATTGTTAATCAGGCACGTGATTCCGCATACAGCGAAATTGATATTGAACAAGATTACGAAAAATATACCGAAGCGATTAAGATATATGAATCTTTGAAAATTCATACACCAATGGGTGATTATTCACCCGATGTTGCGCGTTGGATTGCGTATGGTTCGGCACCCGATAAAACGAATTCATATAAAATAATGGAAATGTCGCCGGGCGTACCATTAACATCTGATGAATTAACCGAAGAAGAACGGCATGATATGGCATTGGCATATACAACATTGGAATTGGCCATATTGCTATCTGGGAATAAATGGGATACAGATCGTCACGCGGGTAACCAGAACTTTTTAAACAAAGATTTATGTGAATTTTGCATTGGCATCTTTGATACCGGCGCACAAATGAAAACTGCGCCCAAACGTCGCGACAAACGGATGATTGGTTACCTGCTCTATACATTAATAAATGGCATTCGTGACGGAAAACAAATATCTGAAATTTTAAATACAAAAATTCAAGACATAGATCGTCTATGTAAAATGTTTGGCATCAGTACTGCGTACATTGATGGTGTACAACGTGGTTTAACAGCCCTATCTGATATAATTCAATATCAAAAAGAAATTCGTGATGACAATGGTAATATTGTACAAGAGGCAAAATCTCTTACCGCCACAGATTTGGAAAATATTGCAATGGCAATTTTACAATCTGGAATTATAGATAAAACGCTTCTAAACACAACCAAGGCGCATTTTATATTAGATATGTTGGCATTTTGGAAACCAAAGGGTGAATTACCAACAACAAATCTTGAAGATTATGATAATCCGATTAGTATTACTGTTGGTCCAGAAATCACAAACCAAATACAAACACGCATTATAAACAAGGCCGCATCTGAAATAGAAAAAATAATAGAAGAAAAACGCAAACAAGAACACCTTGGGGTAAAAATTGGATTAACAGAAAAAAAGCAAGACCCAACAACACCGAAAAATGATTTTTCAAATAGGATGTAAAATTATCGGTTATGCTTTTTAATCCGTTTTTTATGTTTTTGATAATATCTTGTTAAAAAGAACACTATAAACAAGAAAACCAAATCTAATGTTGCAATAAACACAACACCAATGTCTGGGCTTTCCAATAACACATACAACAAATAACATATATCCGCCGTAATCCACGTCAACCACGATGTTAAACTTAGATCATCTGCAGATTTTGTTTTTAATATTTTGATTATCTGAGGCATATACGCGATAAATTCCAACACCGTATAAATAGATAACAAAATAAAAGAAATTGTGATATTCATGTTTTCCCTTTTTCGTGGGAATTTTATCATAAAAGCAGATTAAATACTACTTTTTATATTCCGATTTTAATTTTCCAAACATTGCTGTACTGTGAACCGAACCATCTGGCCACAATTTTCGTTCCCGCTGAATACCCTCTAAAACATATCCATTTTTTTCAGCGTGGCATCGCGATGCTATATTGTCTTCATCACACCATATATTTATTTTGCGAAGCCCCAGTTTTTCAAATCCTAAATTTTCAACAGTTGGTAATAATTTATCTATGATTCCATGTCCGCGCGCAGATTTTTTCAACCAATACCCTATTTCCCCAGTTTTATTTTGTAAATCAATCCCACTTAACCCAATTTCCCCCAACAACTCATCATTTTGAAAAATACCGTACATTGCATGACGCCATCTAATATCATCATTTTGCGCTCGTTTTTTATAATATGCCAAAACATCGTCCACCGAATCACGCACGCCACCGTTCATCCAAAATTTAAATATTTCTGCATCCTCGGTAAAAATATCATATATTATTTGTGCATATTCATTTGTTGGCGGAACCTGACGCAAAACAAAATCATCAACAATAATTGGTTCTAACATTTTTATTGCTTCTTTTTTTGAACAATTATCATTATATGTGCACTTAACGACAACATATCCGGATGTTCACATATTGAATAATGCAAATCTAACCACTTTTTATAATGCCGTTTGTTTTTAGCAATTTCATTGAATTCTTCATGCAGATTTTGACATGGCCATTCCAACGAAACCATATGCAATAATTTTGTATTTTTTGCTGTTTTTAACACCAAATCTTTTAATTCGCTTGGCCAAAAGAAATGTGCATACGAACAGGCACACCACCAATTATCATCGCCTTTATCAACCAGAATCTTTGTTTCGCGCCAAAATTCTTCTTCGTTTTTATATCCATATTCACCTATATACTTTTTAAAATCTTTGACACACAAATTCAATACCGCGGGCAACGCCATAACAGATATAAATATTGGCGCACCTGGTTTTGCAACACGCACCAATTCTTTGATTGCCTTTTTACGATCGGTAACTGTACGCAAATGCGATACCGGCCCACCAACACACAACACCATATCAAAAGAATTGTCTTTATATGGTAATTTTGTAATAGAACCTAAATCAACAGCATCAACATTTTTTTCAACATGCAATTCTTTTATTTTCTTACGTGCCAATTCTAATTCTTTATCAGATATATCCAACAAAGTCATATGATAGCCCTGCTTTGCCAAATCAACTGTATAGCGGCCCGGACCCCCACCAGCATCAAGTATTTTCATACCTGATTTAAGATATTTTTTATAAAAATATTCTGTGGTTTCAAATTCTAATAAATGTGATGCATCCTTGTGTGTGCGCAGATATTCTTTTTCGGCACAATCATTATAAAAATCGCGAACCGCAACACCATTTCTGCGTTTTTTAGGTTTCACAAATAACGATTTTAAAAACTGGAACATTTTATATCCTTTTTAATTTTTATACATTATAACATAATCCCAACAATTATTCAAAACAACTTAGACAACTTTTAATGCTTTTTTCATATTCCGTTTTTTGATATAATAACAGGGAAATTATAGGTAGAAAACATGTCATCATTGGATAATTTTCAACAGGCACTTGAAGCATTACGACAACAACAAAACCCAGAAAAATTTATGTCGGATATGAATAATTGGGTTTGTGTCCATGCCACACGTTATATGCCGCCACGCAATCTTGATGGTACAATGTTTATCCCCAGCACCGCGATGGCCACAGATTTTGATATTCCACGTAATACCGTTCACACAACATTAAACCATGTCGTAAAATCTCATAGTATGGGCGGGTGGGAAGATTGCCCATATGTGATATTGATTCCATATAAAGATCTTGTTGCAATTAACGGCGACCCAAGTAGTGTATCTTTGTTTGATACATATTTTACACCGGATCCGGAACGCGGTTTGGTTTTACCACCAAGCGCATATCTTGTTCAACCATCAGAAAACAGTTTCTATGAAATTGGTGAACATGGCGCAACATATAAAAACAGCAATTATACGCGCGAAGAAAAAGAGTTTATACTTTCGTTAATGACAAACGACGATTTTGAAAAATATCAACAATTCACAACATATAGTTTAACTCAGGATTTAACATCTTTTTATTTTGATATAGATGTTCCAGATGATAATCAACGCTACGAATTACTGCGTACAAAATACAAGGACCAAATGGATAAAATGGCCCAAGATTTATTATCATCATATTTGCGTAATCATGTTGTTCGTATGGCAATGGAAAAACAAGGGTTCACCTATATCTCGTCTGAAAATGAATATAATGCTAGTGATACCGCATGTAATACTGCAGAACAACATGGTTTATCTTTTAATCTTAATAATACCGGTCATTCTGGTAGTATAGAATATGAAATGGAATATGTATGGCACGGTTTATGCAAAACAATAGAAAGTACTAGTTCCGCCACAATAGAAGATTTATATAATAAATGGGTTTCAAATCCATGTGAAGAATATTCCAGGAGCTTTAGGTTACACCATGCAACACCAGATTATCCAAAAATACAAATTAACATTTTAAAATCTATCGTAAATGATGAACCATTGCATTGTTATCAACAATATTGTGAAAAATTTGCAAATCTGGTACAAGAGCCTGGAAAAAAATTCAAAACAATTGCAGAATACAGCCCTGCATTGGATACTGTGCTGCGCCGAAATTCACAAAAAATGGAAATAAAATGGCAAAATGCGGTTGCTAAATTTAAACAAAACCCACGTTACGTTTTATTTGAAAAATTGGCTAAACAAGTATTGGATACATATTCAAAAATGAAACCACATGATCGTGTGATTTTTCCAATAATGCCACCTTCTTTTGTTCCATTAGACAAGGCATTAAATTCAGATAATACGATGCAGATGCCTATCGGGCCAATGATGCCACCACCAAAACCATACAATATGTAAAAATGGTATTCATATGAACAATAATTTTAAATTTTGCCCGATTTGTGCCAGCAGAAATATTAAACTGATAAATAATCGCAGATGGGAATGTCCCGACTGCAAATTTCTGTTATACAATAATACCGCAACGGCGGTTGGTTTGATTATTACAAATAATTCTGGACAAATTTTATTAGAGGTTCGCGCCAAAGAACCCAAAATTAACTTACTGGATGTACCGGGTGGTTTTGTTGAATTCGACGAAACACCAGAGGACGCCTGTATACGCGAATGCCAAGAAGAATTGGGTGTTGATATAACATCGTTAAAATATTTATGTTCTTTCCCAAATACATATGAATATAAAAATTTTGAATATAAAACATGTGATTTATTTTTTATCGCAACAATTGCAGATAATTCAAAATTTAAATTGCAAGCGGACGAAGTATCCAATATAAAATGGTGCAATCTAAAAAATCATCAAGACCTGGAAAAATTGCCGTTGGCGTTCAATAGCGCATACCGTGCACTAGAATTTTATCTGAACAACAAATAAGTTATTTATAATGTCTTCCCATCTTTTGATAAATAATCAAATGGTGTGTTATTTGGTGTCTTTACATCATTTTGTTCCACCATTAAATCTTGCATAATAGAAATAATCTGTGCTTCGTTTAAAATGTAATTCCATCTGGTTGTTATAATTTCGCTAATATCTTTTAATGGCAGCCCTTGTTTCATAAACGAACGCGAAACTTTTTTAATAATTTTACAAAGTTTGTCTGAATATTTTTTTGACTTTAACCCCAGTCCCATTAAAACCTCTGCTGCTTCCAAGAAAGCATATTGAAAATTAACAGGAACTTGGCGCAAATTTAAATCTATGAAAGTAATATTACCATTATCATAAAAGAAATTTTCGGCTTTTGATGGGTCAACCTGTAATCCGGCCTCTATAATTTTCATCCAATCAGATACAAATTTATCTATTTTTTCCTGACCCAATTCCACAATTTCTGATAATCTTTGTTCATATTCATTTTCCTTCATACTCAACGAATATAATGAATTTCCCTTTGCACGCTGTTGCAACATATACCCACGTGAATACCCAATTTCATTTGGCGGCAACACAACCCTATATTCCAAAGTTGGAATCAAAGGCACACCCAATATTTGCAATTCTTTGGCTATTCGCATTTCTTGCTGTAATTCTTCTTCTTTGAAACTGCCGTACAGCAACACATATTCATCAAAAACGAAACATTTTTTATTACCGCCGGCTTTGACCTGCTCTCTTTTTTCGGAATTTATAAACTCATCTATTAGCATTTTGCGCCTCTTTTCTTGATATAGTATCACAAACCAAGCATTTGTCCCAGATAAATTTAGAAATCATAGATTATTATGATATAATTATCGGTATAAGAAAGGATATCGTATGCAAATAATAATGAGACCTATGACGGCGGAAGAAGCCTGGGAACATATCTTGGCCAACCATTCTATGTATCATAAAAGTCTTAAAAAATTCGGTTATACCTACAAGAATTTTATTCCGGATGCAGATATCATCAAGGAAATGTTCGAAAAAGAGACTTTGACACCGGCAGATATTGAGAAATATAAAGATGCATTTATAAATAAAATTTATAATGTGGAAAAATTAAAGCACTTAGAGCCAGTATTTGATAGCGGAATCAAAGCAAAATTTGAAAAAGCGGTAAATGACTATTTGGTGCCGCTATTACCATCGTGGAACGCCACTATGCCGAAAAGTTTGGAATTGCAGTGCGGTTATGGATATGGTTCGGGATATTGGCGGCCAGATGATGATCATGCAATTATGTTGTTTCGTGTATCAAGATATCCAGAAAATCCAGAATATATATTCAACATAATGTTTCATGAATTTGTGCATATGTTGATAGAAACGCCGATTATAAGAAAATATCATGTACCCCAAAATTTAAAAGAACGCATAGTTGATATGATTTGTTATGAGTATATCAAGAAACCTGTTCAACCGATGTTCGAGAAATCATTTGCAAATGCATATATAACCCCAGAAACAATAAAAACAGATTTACCTAGTGCTGTTGCAAAAATGATGACCGATTATATGCTGTTGCAACAAAAACAAAATTCCGCGATTCAAAAATAGCGATAAAAAAATGCACCACTTTTGGTGCATTTTTATTTAATCTTGGTTGCGCAGTACGTGCAGTTCCCGAGCCGATTATTATATGGATTTAATAGCTATCGGTCATGAAATACAACTTTTTAAAGATAAATTAGGTTTACCGAATCTGTATTAAATAATTTTATGCAGATATTTCTTCAACAATATTATAAAGTTCTTTGAATTTGTATATAGAAGGACTGTGACCGCTTCCTCTTTCTTCAATTTCTATTATATTTTTTTCTTCTAAACTCCTCAATAAAGAACGTGCGGTGCTTGAATTAATACCGGTTTTTTCTATAAAATCGGTCGTATTAAATTTTATTTGTTTAAAAAGAAAATTCAATACAGGTATACAAAATTGTGTTTTAAGTCCAGATATTTCTAGTTCAGTTTTTTTTCGTATTTCTTGCAAGTGTCTAACTACATTAATAAGCATACTTGTTTGTTGTTCTATAGCATCTACGAAAAAATTAATCCATGTTTGCCAATCATTATCTTTTGATATTTTTTCTAATGAAGATATATATTTGGTTCTGTTTATAGAAAAATAGTAACTAATATAAAAATAGTGGGTTGATAACACATTATATTTTTTTAATAAAATTGGTATAAGAATACGTCCAACCCTACCATTTCCGTCTTCAAAAGGATGAATCAATTCAAAATAGGCATGAATTATAGCGACTTTTATTAATAAATTACCGGAAAAATCAGAATTTATGAATTTTATCAAGTTATTCATATATTCGTCTGTATGTAGATAAGATACTGGTGTATAAGTAATCTTTCCATCATATTTATTTCCAATATAATTTTGTTTTTCTTTATATTTCCCCTTTAATTTATCTCCACCTCGTGAATTGTTTAAAATAATAGCTTGAATATTTTTTATTAAACGATTAGTTATTTCAAAATTATTTTCTTCGGCTTCTTTTATACAATAACCTAAAGCATCTTTGTAGTTTTCTATCTCTGTTACATCTTTTTCTAAACGTTCAGATAAGTTTTTTCCCACCTTATAGTTCAAAATATCTGTTATTGTTGCTATTGTGCCTTCAAGTCTTGAAGACATCACTGATTCTTGATAAAATAGTATACTAGTAAGTATTTCTGGATAAGGTACTATTTCTATCATTCCATCATACTTAGCAAGTTTAAGATTTGCCTCTTTTGTATCTATATTCATATTAATATCGGAAAGAATTTGAGGAAATTCTTTCAAAACAAAATTATTCATATCAACCTCTAATACTGATAAATTATAGGTTGTATTGTAATGCAAGCTAACAAGTTAGTCAACATTAAAATGTAAGCTAAATAATTAGAGTTTGTTTCAATATAAGCTAGAAATTTTGTGATTTTAAGTCCAAAAACAAGTTAATTTTGATAAAAATCCTTGTTTTCTGGTGTTTTTACACAGTTAAATAAGTTTTATTTTAGATGTTTTTTGAGTTATTTTTATACATAATATAAATAATATTGAAAAATTACCTATGTTGTAGTACAATACCCCTTAAAGGGGATACGATGAAACAAACATGGATAAACAAAGTGTTATTTGGTAGTTGTTGGTCTATAATGCTCTGGTTTTTGTTGATAGGGATAGTTTTAGGATTTTTAGTTATGGGGTTTGTTGCAATAGGTCTTCTCCCAACAGAATTTTATAGTGTTAGTAATTTTATTGCTTCTATAACAGGTGCCTCTATGGCTGGTTTATTGTTATTTATGATTCCTCTTTCTATTGTGTGGAATAAAAATAAAGAAGTCAAAACAACGTTGATAAGCTTGGCGGTTGTAGCGAGTTTATTAAATGGTATTTTTAAGGGGTTTGCGATATTATATATACTAATACTTATTGTGAGTATAGTGATAAGCTGTACCACTAAAAAAACAAACTCTAAAAAGTAACCATTGTATACGTGAATATATAAAAAGAGTTAGATTTGTAACGTTTCTAATAAAACTAGTTCAAAAGTGGTGATAAAACGCCACTTTTTTAATTTTAACTTTCGAACTTTACGAAAGTATTAAGAAACAAATAAAAACTTGCCCCGATGGGCAAGTTTTGAAACTTTGGTTGCGCAGTACGTGCAGTTCCCGAGCCGAATTGTTGGAAATTGGGCAAGAGATTGATAAGGTAAAAGATAAAATTAAACTGATTTTATTATAATTTCTTTGACATATAGATAACAACTTCATCATCATTTTTTAAATCTGCGTATGGTTCTAAATTTTTACCTTGCCACCATAACCCCGAACCATCAGGAATAAAACCGCGTTTAACATACATTCTTTGTGCAGCACCATAATCTCGATGTAACCCAACACCCAAGCAAACAGTATCTGCATATTTTCGTGCTATATCTTCTGCTACTTGCATTAAAACATTACCTATACCATGTCTTCTATATTTTGCTAATATACCAAAATCTATTAATTCTGGCCAACCTTTACCAGCAAACAAACCACTTTCCGTATTTGGATACACATTGAAATATCCGGCAACATTACCTTTGTATTCAGCAACCAAAGCGACACATTTGCCTTCAGCAACATGCTTTAAGCGTTGTGTATATTTTTCAACTTTTTGATGTGTCCATCCTTGTAAATGTTCTTCATGTGTAATTATTTCTGGGTCTGTTTCAATCATATCTCTGATAACTATATCGTTTACATTGTAATAAATCATTTTTAAACCTTTTGTTCACAGCGGTATTATACCATAAAAAGTTCAAAAGCAGTATAAAAATAGCAGTTTTCAAAAACACAACTTTTTAACTTTTTGGGGAGATGGATTTCGCGAAAATTTCATTTTCGCGGCAACTGCGGATTTTTGCGTTTCACGCAAACCGGCGTGTTTCCACCCGCCTAATCCTTGTGGTGAACCACCTTCCTCGGCGATTCAATCCACATAACTATTAAAATAAAAAATACACCGCGTGGTGTATTTTTTGTTTTAACTGGTTGCGGGGGATGGATTTGAACCACCGACCTTCATGTTAGAAAAACCGCCCTTTTTGAGACAATTTTAGACCAAAAACATCAAGATGCCTAACACTTTGCTTGGCACTTTTATAAAATAACGTGAATTTTGGAAAAAGTAAACGATTATTTTGTTTTATACACATCACATTTATGGCATAATTGTCGAAGATGTTATGTAGGAGATTAAGTTTTTTATCCGTAATATATCTTGGTGCTTTGGTGCCGGTGTTTGCGCATGCCGATGAAGCCTCTCTGGTCGCCGCATTACAGAAAACATATTCTGCCTGTGTTGGGATTGATGATAGTTTATCCGATTTGAAAAAGATGGCGGGAATCAATACTGCGATAACAGGTGTTGGAACTGGACTTGGTGCCGGTGCAACGATTGTTGGTATTGTAAAGGAATCCACCGACCAAACAATTGATGACTTGTTGCGCGAACTTGCCGAAATGGAAGACGATAAAGATATCCCGACCGAAGAACAAGTTGATAGTTGGTTAAAAGAATACCACGCAAACAAAAACACAAAACAGTCAGAATTCGATAAATTGACACAAAAATCGAAAACACTTGGTAATTGGCGCACAGGTCTACTTGCAGGAAACACCGCGACAAATGTGGCAGGTGCGATTATTGCGGGCAAAAATACGACCGATGGTGATTTACAAAATCAAATTGATAATTGTAAAACTGCAATTAGTGAACTTCGTCGTGCGCGTGGTCGTGCAGGGATTGATGGCGTGGATGTTAGTGAGGCGAACAGTATTATTTCGGCATGCGAAGGTTTTGAAAACGTTGACATTTCCAAGATAAATACCCGTGCCAAAGGTGCCATGATTTCAAGTGCTGTTGGTGCCGCAACTGGACTTAGCGGGACAATAACCAGTGCGGTTGCAAATAGTGACAGTGTTCGTTCACAAAAAAACGCAGATGGCACACGCACGGATAAAGAAAAAAATCTAAATACCGCATCAAATGTTTTGGCGGGTGCGTCAACGGTGGCATCTGGGGTTGCGACGGCATTTAATGCAACGCAAATATAGGCAATTAAAAAAGTTGCCGAAGTTGCCACAAAATGCACGGAGGCATTAAAATGAAACGAATTTTAATTGCCTTTTTATCCGTATTCTTTACCAATGTCGCACTGGCAGACAATTTATTACACATAAATTCAAACATTGTTGGTGATGTAATAAAAAAACATATACCACCAGCGAAACAATTCCAGGCATTATTCGAATACAATCAAATTGTAAAGGAACGCGGTGGAATTACACCCGACGAAATTCGCCGTGTATGTGCTGCGGCGGGTTGGCAAACAGATTTCGCACACGCAATGACGGACGGTGCAAAATGTGATGCATTCGTGGAAGATTTGTTAAAGAATGCTTCGGTCAAATTTTATGAGGTTTGCGGTAAAGATAAATCTGGTGGAAAGTGTATAAATGATTTTCAGGCATTAACCACAAACATGATTCAGGCAACTGGTCTTGCAAAACTGTATGCATACCACAGGGATAAAACGGAAAAGGTTGTTTGCAATAATACCGCGCGTAACGAGACAACAAACAACACATCAACGATTCGTGGCGGAATGAATGCCGGCATGGCACCGACGCCATCAACGACTACACACTATGTTCAGTGCAAATCGTTGGATAAAAATATATTCTATGAATTCAAATTCAACAATACCCGCGGAACAAGTGATTCCACAAATCACCGCAGTTTCAAAACCGGGATTTGTTCTGTATTCGGATATAAATTCCAAAGTGCTACGAAAAAAGATAATCGTGAAAAATCAGGTTGGGATATATGCGACGGTGCAACACAGAATGCATGCGGTATGATAAATAATGCCTTAAATAAAGCACACAGTGGATATTTTGCATCATGGGGACCTTTGGGACGAACACTTTCAACTGGAAAACATGGCAATGTTAACGAAGCAGGTGCGGGTTATGAATTAACTGCATCGCAATTACCATATTGCATTTTGACCGCGAATGCCGGGATAAAGTATGATGGCACAGCGTATGAACGCACCGCGTTTGGATTGGATGGTCGATATTTCCTGTCCAAAGATATTCAAACCCAAGGCACAGCAGAATTGCATGAATATATCAGAAAGTATGTTGTATCACGCGGTATTCAAATCCGGGAATTTTCTTGTGCGGAAACATATGTAACCGTGAAATTGGCGGGTCGGTCAGATTCCGATGATATGATAACCTGCACAATAAACGGTTCAACGGTCGATTTCTTTTTTGATGATTTATCCGAATCAAAATCAACATATATCAAGGGTGCAAAACAAGCGTTGGATTGCATCGTTGCGGGTGGAACATTTACTGGAAAAAAGTGTATTGGTTTGAATAAAGAACAGTGTAACAAGGTTCGCAATGCTAATGCTGTATCATGCCCAGAATGTAAACAAATAAAGTGGAACGAAACAGAACAAATTTGTGAATTGCCCGCATCCGCCAGTGCACAAAATTTGCGTCGTGGATTAACATATGCCGCAATCGTTGGTGGTGCCGCGGCAAGTGTTGTTATAACCGTTGGAACGCTTGGTACTGCAACAGCACCAACCGCCGTAGTGTTAACTGGTCTTGCGGTTGAATTGTTAGGTGCCGGAATTGAATTAAAATCCCAAGTTGCGATAGATAATAAAGCAGATGAGTTTTTTACAAAAGCGAATAATTGTAAAAACACAACATGTGCAGAAAAACTAGTTAAAGAATATTTACAAGCGTTATCAAATCAGCAAAACGACCTAAGTGATACGGAAATCGGTGCAGCGGATAAAGTGTTTGCAGATTTATTTGAAAAGATTCCCGCAAACTCAAAATTTTATAAAGACATCATTGAAAAGGGAATAAATGGACCAACTATTGAGAGTAATAAACGCGGATTTTTTGATGCGAAATCTTGGAATCCTGAACAGATTTGGCGTGCGGTCGGGATTGGATTACAAATAATTCCAACAGTTGCATCCGTTGGGTGGCGAGTAGCAAAGAAATCGGATAAATTGGTAAATTCCACCGCCAAATTGCGTAGCAAATTGGATGATGCCAGCAAGTATATTGACGATGCATTGGGAATTAGGCAGCAAAAAACGATAGGTTTCTTGGACGAGGGGTTTATGCCAAGTATAAAAATGGATGATTTTATAGCAGATTTGGAAAAGGAAGGATATCGGATAGAATATGCTGGTGATCACATGGGTAAAAAAACATATAAGATATTTGCAGATATTGATAACGATGCGGATATAGAACTAGCACAAAGAAGATTATTACAAAGTGCATCAGACAGAGATAAAGATGCTAGATTAGCCGCAGTTGGAATGTATTATGACCCTCGTAGAACAGACTGGTATAACACCTACAAGGAAATAACAACAGAATATTTATTGAATGATCCGGATGTTGTTGCTGCACAAAGAAATTGGGATCAGATGTCAGAGTGGGAAAGATATAAATTTACAAGTCAAACCAATCGAAAAATAAGACGTTTAATAAATGAAGATCCTTTATCTGTATCATATAAACGCCCAGATGCTGGTGCTGCCGCTGCATACGAACCTCAAAGAATGGGAAGTGAGGCAGCTAAACAACTAGAAAAAGGCGTATCCATCGATTATGATACATATTATTTCAACCCAAATACAGATTTTGAAAATTTGCTTGGTGACATAGTTCACGAAAATTATCATTATAGCCAAGACATAGGAAAAGCAGAAACACCTAAATGGTTATTGGACTACAACATAGATAATTATACAAGAAGTGGTTCAGGTTTTATAGGAGAATATAACGTTCAACCTGTAGAAATCGGGGTCAAACCGCTTGGTAGAGGAGTTGCCGAAGTTTTGGGCAAAAGGTATTTTGGTGAAAGGATTGAGGACTTACGTGAAATTGGTATCATGTTGCAAGGTGTAGATGATGTTCCTCTCCAACAATTAGGAGAAAAAATAGTAGAGTTTATTGATACAAAAACCTACCAGAGTTACACAAATTTCAGAAATAGTGTACGAGAAATAAAATTTGATCGAAATACGCCAATAGAGGTAAAAGAATATTTAAATTCTTTCGATAATATGGACTTCTGGGATAAATGTAGAGCGTTAACAGAAAGATAATGGCATAAACCTTGAACGTCGTGCAAAAATATCCTTGTGCACCCGATGTATACCCATTGTCGATGTACCGGACACCCTGTGAAAAAGACTCAACAGTGTCTTTGAATGTTGTATTTGGAAATTTGAACAATTCATCAAAGAAATCTACCAATTGGTAGTTATGGAGAACTCCATATGATGCAACAAATCATTGAACAACGCATGGGAAGCAAAAAACAATAAAAACAAAGGTTACGCTGTTCTAGTGAATCATGAACCCAGCACGGTAATATGACTGTTGTTGCGCTTTGAAACGCATTTGAACATAGAAGGTGTATTTTTCTTACATTGTGTTACGCATAGATTTCGTGTCAAATTCGTGTCTGTATAAAAAAGAATTCTTTTTTATCAAAACGTCGGATTTGTGCGGCATAGAACAATTTTTTCTATCCATGGTCATTGTAGCCCCTGTGTAGCCCAAAGGTTTTTGCGATGGTTTTATATAAACTGTAACCAAACAAAAAACCGCGGATTTCCGCGGTAAATCTTGGTTGCGGGGGATGATTTCGCTCGACACAAGGTGTCTGCGCGCAAATTTGTAGTTATTCAAACTTCGTTAACACTCGTTTTCATATACAAATTTTGAACTGGCAACTATCGTTGCAGATTACAAACCAAACGACCACAAAACAAAATAAATAAAAATGCACCACTTTTGGTGCATTTTTATTTAATCTTGGTTGCGGGGGATGGATTTGAACCACCGACCTTCAGGTTATGAGCCTGACGAGCTACCGGACTGCTCTACCCCGCGATAAACGGCCTAATTATAAATCATATTTTCTTGTTGTCAAACAAAATATGATTTTTAATGCGACATTTCCAAGAATTCAACCATCTTTTGCATCACTGGCAATAAATCAAAATTCTTTGATTTCTTACCTTTGATTATTTCTTCAACATCTATGTATTCTTCCAATTCTTCCGCCGTATACGTGCGTTTTTTCAATGCTAATTCACGCAAATCTGCATACTCGTTTGATGTTCTTTTTGTATTGTGAGTATCCACAAAACCAACACTAACAATTATCAAACCATCTGGACCATCGGCAACCGCCCACACGATACGTTTCGGATCACTGTGATTAGAACTATCTATGCTTTGCACCAGACAGCATCCGCTTTCCTTTTTTACCGTTCCAGATACTGCAACTTTACCTTGTTTAATTATATGTACTGGACCTTGGAACTGCATTTCCAATGGATCAAGGTTTATTTCGTTTATTGCGCGTAATACAGTTTTTACATTCTGTTGCGACGATTTTGTTATATTTTTCAACACCGCCTTGGAAATATATTTTCTGATTTTTATCGGTTCTTTGACCTTAATCGGTTTGCGTTTTTCTATATCCGTTGGCGCAGATACTTCCGGCGCAACAACCTGTTCTTCTGGCTTTGTGGTTTTACGTTCTTCAATAACATTTGAACATTCTTTGGACACCAAATCTAATTGTTCCGCATCTATGCATACAACATTTGCGCCATCATTGCGTCGCATTATTTTCTTTTGAATACCATTTTTACGCTGGTCTGACAGAACACTTTTTATCAAACGTTCCAACGCATCATCACTTAACAATTCAAATGAAGATTTATATTTTTCAACATAGCGGAATATCTGAATAATATCTCTGACATCCAAATGTTCCCCAGAAATTTTATTTTCAATAACCTTTGTTATTGATGCCAGTTTTTCTTTTTGTGTTTTTGGCTGTTCTTTGCCGATATTATCCGCCGAGTGAACAATTTCTGTCAGCACATCTAACAGGTTATTACCCTTGGTATCAAGAACCGTTAAATCTGGGTGTTGGACAATAAAATCCAACGTATTGCGCAGATGCTGTGCATCATGCATAAACTTTTTATTAAGTAATTTTGGTTCAACAATTAATGTTTCCACGCCATTTGGAATAATATCCATCAACACATCAAAATCTGTGACACTAAACGCACAGTTTATTGTACGCGCCAATGGCAAAACAGTATCTTTGGTTAAATAATCTTTTTCCAATCCATGACAATCAAATGTTCCATTAACCTGATACGGAAAAACCTTGATATCTTTGCTGCAAACATAATCGCCAATCACAACAATATGTGGCAAATATGATGGGTCCAATTTAATTTTTTTCAGTTTTGCCGCACTAAAATTTTCCCTGATAACAATATATGCATCTGGGTGATTTAATCGTATATCTTGGCACAATGACGGGAAATTCCAAAATGCACATTCCATATCACGTTCAATTGGTTCGCCGTCATTATTAACAATGGCAATTTTTAATACTTCTTTTTGCTTTATCCCAGACCGTGCATAAATGGCGTTTGTTATAATATCCATTATCGCGCTATCTGTACCCTCTTTAAACAGTAATTTTATAGATGGTGTTTCAACATATTGGTTTGTCTTTTCATCAAAAACATTAAAGGTTACTATTTCTTTGTCCATATCTACCAGGGCTTGATAAACCTCTGCTTGATCAATATCATCTGGGATATTTAATGCGGACATAATGCTTTGTTTATAAGGTTCCATAGTTAAAAGACGGAATAATAATTCTTTCTGTTCATCCGGGACCCCAAGGGAATCAAATAATTCCATCAGAAATAATTGCGGATTTCTTTGATACAAATTGCGACGCGATGCGTTAAATATTTTGGGTATATCGGTCCCCTGACCAGCAATATCTGGAAGTTTCAAATCTTTAAAAATTTCAGACATATCCATGTTTTTTTACCCCATCTTGTTCATTTCTGGTATATAATAATACAAAAATATTAAATTGTCAATTTTTTTATTCTTTAATTTTTTCATATTTTTTATTAAAATACACCCAAGAGAGAGTTTATCTGTGAAATACCTGTTTCAATTTATGATTATTCTGGGATTTGTCTTTTTGGGCGAATTATGTGAATTTTTAATACCACTGCCTATTGCGGGCAGTATTTACGGCCTTTTACTGCTGTTTTTGGCCCTTTGTACAAAGTTAATAAAGTTAGAATGGGTTGCCGATGTCGCCGATTGGTTTCATGGTATAATGGCGTTGTTTTTTGTGGCACCGGCGGTTGCCATCATTGATATTTGGCCGGAAATTTCGGGTATTTGGTATTATTTGGTTCTTTTACTGGTCGTGGCGTATTTTGTAACAATGGTTATAACTGGAAAAACATCGGACTTTTTACTTAAACGCGGAAAAAAATGATAGAAATAATTGCAAATTCAACATATTTTGGCGCGGCAATAACTATTGCGGCGTTTATACTGGCCACAATAATAAACAAAAAATGGCCAAATCCATTTACTACGCCACTATTTTTGGCAACGGTTACTGTGGTTATTATATTGCTATCATTAAATGTTCCGTATGAAAACTATAACCAAAGTGCAAAATACCTTACTTACTTTTTAATGCCGGTCACCGTATGCTTTGCGGTACCAATGTATCGGCAATTACCACTGTTAAAAAAACACATTTGGGCGATATTAACCGCAATGTTTGTTGGTGTAATTGCATCGGTTGTGTCTGTATGTTTGGTTGTGGCATTACTTGGTATGGCCGATATTATTGCGCGTTCTTTGGTATCTATATCTGTAACAACCGCATTAGCAATTGGTATAACACGCAAACTTGGTGGTATGGTTTCTTTGACTGTATCCGCGGTTATTATAACTGGGATACTTGGTGCATCGGTCAGTGATAAATTATGTAAATGGATGAAATTAAATCATCCTATTTCACGCGGGCTGGCTATTGGTAATGCATCACATGCCGCCGGCACAGTCAAAGCAATGGAAATGGGTCACATAGAAGGTTCGTTTAGCAGTTTGGCAATTGTTCTTTCCGGTCTTATGACCGCTGTGTTGGCACCAATTGCGATATGGTTTTATTTTGGTTAATTCGGTGTATACACCAGAATCCGCCACATACATAAATTTATAAGCATACTTTTAATTCGTGATTATCTTCGTTTTGATCAACGCGTTTATTACGAATTTCTTGGGCGGCATTTATTTTTTGTTTTATTAAAATAACATCTGGATGTGATTGAATTTGATAATTCATTTTTTCTATTACTGTATCAAATTCATTGCGTGAATTAACAAACACTGGCATCACAGAATTCGCCGCATTATAAACAGAATCTTTGATATCAGAATTCATATCTTTTATAACAGATAAATATGCATCTATATGTTTTTTTTCATGATTTAGAATCGCACTATACGAACAAGACCCACGCCTGTGTGATTTATCTATTTTAACCAAGAAATCATTATAACCAACATCTGCATCTATTCCCTTTAATACAATACAATATCCAGAATCTTTTTTTATTATATCAACAACCAAATCAAAATCTTGAACCAATGTTGCCAAAACAGTTCCATGTAATTTATCCATTGGTTCATCGGGCTGAATAAAATGATTTTCATGTACAGGGGTTGTTATTTTTACCCGCGGCATTTGTTTATATTCAACACAATCATCTGCAAATACAGAGCAACAACCAAATAATGCTAATAAAATCAAAGCATAATTTTTTAACATATTAAATATCGCCTGCGCCCTGTTTCTTTAGGTATTCTGCAACAAATGACGAACCGTATTGTCTGTATAAATCTTCTGCTAGTAAAACCGATGAACGTCCAGATTCAAACAGGCGCAATAAACTGCCCAAACCGCCAAGTTCCGTATTTAATATAACAGATTCATTATTTACAGGTCGTGACAATAATACCGCACGTTTCAAATTCGGATATGCTTTACCTTGGATAAATGCCATTTCTAATGGATTAAGATTCCAATGTTCATAATCAGCAGCATCTGCCGCAGGATTGCGGAAGAACATAATTGTTTGTGCCTGACCACGAACAACATCACCTATCCCAAGTTTATCCAAAACATTTGCGCGTTGGAACGCAACCATATACGCCTGACGGTTTTTACGGCCTTCCTGTAAACCCGTTATAAAGTTATCGCGAAACATTTTGTTTTCCAACATTGGCGCAGTTTCGTCAATCATAATAAGCGATGGATTTCCACCAGATACCGTTGTGTTATTAATTCTGTGCAATATATATGATATAACCGCTGGTGCCAGTGTTGAATCTTGTAATATATCTGTAAAATCAAATGTTGTTAAACGCGATTGTAAATCCAATGTATCTTCTTCTTCATTAAATATTTCACCATATTGCAACGGATCAACCCACTTTTTAAGTGCACTACGCATATTTCCAGATGATGAAAAACAACTTTCCCACAGATTTTTCAACATTCTATCTTTATCAGATAAATAATCAAAATTCACAGATACCGCACGCGCAATTTCATCCGCAGAATTTGCATCGCCCTGCTCTGAAATCATTGCAAACCAACGACGCAAGAACGCACGATTTGTCACATTATCCGGCATTTTCAATGGATTTAAATGTGTCAAAAATGCGGCGTCTGATTTTTCTTTACCCTGCATAGTTATATATTTTCCACCAACCGCAAGTGTAAATATTTCGGCACCTTTGTTACGATCAAAGAAAAACGCTTTTAATTTTTTATGACGCAATGATTGTGCAATCAAGAACGAGAATAATGTTGTCTTACCACCGCCGGTTGGACCAATTGTTAATGTATGTCCCACCGCCGCAGGTTTATCAGAAACATGGAATTGGAATTGATATGGTGTTCCCTGAGCCGTTGGAAATATAACAAGCGGACCCGAACCCCAATCTGAATTTGAAATTCCGCGCGGTGTACTTGACATTGGAATACTTATTGCGGCGGCACGTGATAACATTTTAAACGTACGCGGGAAAGTATCAAATCCCGGAATCATTGCAAACCAAGAAACTTTTGTAGCAAACTTTTCTTGTATTGGTGACACACCAAAAGATGCGCATATCTTTTTAAATTCATCAACATAATCTTTTAATTCTTCTTGTGTTTTACCAAATATAATAAATAAAGGATAATAATTTACAAGCGTCTGATTTCCAGAAACATTTTCATCCATAACAGATTCTGCGTTTGAAATTTGTTCTTCGGTTGAATCGTTTTCTTTATTTGCAACATTACGGCGTTGACGCAATACAGCATCTACATCGGCGGCGCCCATAATTTTAAAACCGTTCATACAAATCATTTCTGTTTGAATAGTATTTACAGAATCAAAGAAATCTTCATCTAAATAATCTGGCGCGGCACGAAATGATACTAATGAAGAATAATATTCCCTGTCACCACTAATATATTTAACATTGCCATTTGATAAAAATTCAACATCATCAACAGTTGAAAGTTCCGTTATTTTTTCATCACAAACTTCTGGCTCTGGTTTTGTAATTGGCGAAAATATACGTCCAAAAAACTTCGCCATATTGTCGCGTGAATTATTTTTTAATACATTCGGATTATACGGCGCAAGAATAGATTCTATATAATTTCCATATTGATTTAACAAATCACGTGCATTTGGGCCGCTGACCGATAAAACAATATAATAACTATTCAAAAATATACGCAAACCTTGGGAATGCCATTTATCATATATTTTTTGTAAAACCGGTTGATCAAATTCATAATCTGTATTTTCACCAGCCGCATCACGTATTGTAAAAAACCGCAAAATAACATTTGGGTTATGTATTTGATTAAAAATCTGCGCCCGCAAATCCAAGAATTTCGCGCGCTGTTCATCGGTTTGCATACTTGTTTGCACCCCAGATAACTTATAAACACGAATCAAAGAATTATTATCAAGTTCCAATGAATCATCAGTATAAACCGTTTGAAATGGTATATATTCAGAATAATGTTTATAACCAAACTTTGGAAAAACATATTTAACAATTGTTGGAATATACATCATTAAAAGAATAAAAACAAAAATAACAGCCACCACCATGATAGTAAGTGTCATAGTTACAGAAAAACCACCGCCGGCAAAATATTTAAAGAACCCTTCTATCATGCGGACAATCTCCGTGGTATTTTATTCTTCATTAACCGTATTTTTGATACAAGAACCTGTCCTAATTGGGAATCGCGCTTTGTAAATTGTGCAAAAATCATATGCACCAAACAGACAGATATTAAAAAATATAGTGGATTTATATAAGTATTAACAAAATCACCACCAAAAACGCTTAAACCAACAAGAAAAAGTACCATAAAAACCGCGAACTGAACCATAAAATTCAGAATCGCCAGAGTATACGGAACCCCAAACAAAAGCGATGGATTCGCCAAAGCTTTTAATACTTGTTGTCTCATTTTAATGAAAATCCCTCCATGGACAAATCTATTATAACAATTTCAACAATTTTCAACAAGCATAAAAAACAAAAACATAAATTTGTTAAAAATGTTGAAAAAAGTACTATTTTTTAATGCATTTTCAACATCTATACTTTTTCAACAAAACCGATAAAAGCCGCAAAAATACTGTAAAAAATTGTTAAAAACTTTGTTAAAAACGTATTTTCAACAATTTCAACAGACACAACAATAACAACAATTTATAAATATAATATTTGATTTTTGTTAAAAAGTGTTTATAATTGCTTCGCAAAAAGGATAAAAAATGAAGTTTTTAAGTTCTCTACGTGCATGGAAAAAACGTGGAAATATTAAACAGGTTCGCCGTGGAAAACAGGTTGTTCTGATTGATCCTGATAACCCGAAATTCAAGGCAAAACAGGGTTTTAAAAGAAAATAAATCCTATGTTTTTTCGCATATTTTTATACGGTATGCCAATCGGAATACCGTATATTTTTTATTAAAACAGGTCAAAATCGTTAATAAACGCCTCTATCATAGCATCTTTAACCTCGGCTCCAGAAAGACCAGCGATGCGCAAATAATTTTCTATTTTATTATTTGGATGGAAAATATAGGCACTATGGTCGGCAAATTCTGGAACCGATAAAATCCGTTGTGATGGCATAAACCTTATTTTTGCGCTTTTATCTAAAGTATGTCCGGCAAAACGGATATCAGACCGGCAATTTTTACAATTTGGGTTTATTATTGCGACCCCAGATGCAGATGAAAAACTGTTTTTATCACCAATAATTTTTGTTTGTAATAATATTTCAGTATTTGGTGCATCATGTTCCGCGATAATTTTAAGTGATAATTCAGATGAATTTTCACACATGATATGTCCACGAATTTTAGAATTTTTACCGGTGTTTTTGATAAAAATATTCAAAAAGGCCGGTAATTTATTTTTTATATTCACAGTTAAAAATACCGGTTGATCCATAACAGTTATATTTATATTTAATATATTTTCATCTTTTATATCACCAACATATATAATATGAATAGGTAAATCATATTTTTTATCTATAATATCTGTTTCGGCAAGTGTGGAAATTTCCGGATTATAAACCCCATCACAGTAAACAATAGTTTCTGATGGAAATGTTTTTATATTGAATTTGTTCCACATGTATGACATATTACTTATATTATAAAGGATTTTATTATGGGTTTCAATTGTGGAATTGTTGGATTACCAAATGTTGGAAAATCAACATTATTTAATGCGTTGACACAAAGTGCCGCCGCAGACGCGCAAAATTATCCTTTTTGCACCATAGAACCAAATACTGGTCGTGTTGTTGTTCCAGATGAAACATTACATAAATTGGCAGCCGTTGATAATTCGGCAAAAATTATACCGACACAACTTGAAATTGTTGATATTGCCGGCCTTGTGCGTGGCGCATCAAATGGTGAAGGTTTGGGAAATAAATTTCTTGGTAATATTCTAGAAACAGACGCAATAATTCATGTTGTACGTTGTTTTGAAAATGATGATATTGTTCATGTTGATGGTCGTATAGATCCAATTGCAGATATAGATACCATTGAAACCGAACTTATGATGGCAGATTTAGAAAGTTTATCAAAACAGATGAAAAATCTTGAAAAAAAAGCCCATGGACTTGATAAAGAAGCAATAAAATTACTGGCTGATGCGAAAATAATCGCGGAAAATTTAGAAAAATCTGTTCCTGCGCGTGAAAGTGGTATTGATGCAAAACCGTTTAATTTATTGACCGCAAAACCGGTTATATATGTGTGTAATGTTGAAGAATCTGCCGCGGCAAATGGGAATAAATATTCTGATATGGTTGTCCAGAAGTTTTCAGGAAAAGCCCCAGTTTTAATAATTTCTGGGAAAATAGAAATGGAAATTGCACAAATCGTTGACCCAGATGAAAGAAAAATGTTTTTAAATGACCTTGGACTTGAACAATCAGGTTTGGAAAAAGTTATAAAAACTGGGTATGAAACACTTGGTCTTCAAACATTTTATACGGTTGGACCAAAGGAAGCGCATGCATGGACAATAACGCGTGGTATGACCGCGCCACAGGCGGCTGGGAAAATTCACACGGACTTTGAAAAAGGTTTTATACGTGCAGAAATTATTTCACCATCTGATTATATTGCACTTGGTGGCGAAGTCGCGGTCAAAGAAGCCGGTAAAATGCGACTTGTCGGACGTGATTATATAATGCAAGAAGGTGATATTTGTCATTTCTTGTTTAATAATTAAAATATATATTATATGTTAATAAATCCGCTGTAATAGCGGATTTTTATTGACAAATTTAATTTTTATAGTAATTTTTATACAAAATAAAAGGTTGTATTATGACAAGAAGTCGTAAATTAAAAAAATTAGAAAATCTACAAATTGCTTATTCTTTATTATCTGAACAATGCACTTTGGATGATTTATTAGATCCCAAGGCACATTGGGATATGATAAAAATGTCAGAAAAACAAAAAGAAGAATTTTTAAAATTAAAAAGAATAGAGGTTTTCTGCAGAAACCTTATACCATGTGTTATTGTCGCAGAAGAAAATCTTAATGGTTTAAACACGTATGAAAATGCAGAAATTATCGGTTTAACCAAAGATATGACAGATGAACAAAAAGATATGTTAAAAGATTTATCAAATGATGTTAAATTAAAAAGGTTATTGGCGATTACAAGACGCGGAACATCTATGTTAATACTATTAACTGCAATTAGTAACATGGTATTATGTTTATATAATAAAAATATATATAACAAAATTCATCCAGGTGAAGATTATTTTTTCTGGGGTCTTGTTGTATTATTTGTTAGTTTGTTTTTTATTAATAAAAAGATAATAAATAATATTTCAAAACAAATGTATTTTATTGCCAAAGGGTATGAAAAATAATCTATTTATCATTTATATCAAGTAGAAGTTCAAGTTTTTCTTGGGCTTCTTTTATTTTTTTATCTATTTCTTTTATTGCATTAGAATTGTTGTTTTTTAAAGCATCCGCAACAAGTTTTTTCCTTTCATTATTCAAATTTTCAAGATATTTTTGTAATTTTAATGATATTAAATACTTTTCTGCAGATTCAAAATCCAGATTCATATTATTTGAAACTGAATCAAAATCAAGATTAAAACTGCTAATAAAATCGCCATAACGTTCCGCCAATTCTGGATATGTGTTAACAATAAACAATAATGTATTTTTTGTTGTTATTTCTATATCTGGAATATCTATATTCTGGCTTTCTGATTTTTTCTTCCATTTATGCCACTCGTTAAATTTACGTGAATCATATTCATGTTCATATTCCGCACGCAGTATTTTATCAGTAATTTTTTCAAGTTGTGATTTTAAGAATTTTTCTGCTTGGGTTTTTCCAGATGGTGTATTTATAAGATAATTTTGATTCGTAATTTTCCATAGAAAATCAACCAATGGCATCGCAGAATTTATAATCTTGTCCATCTCTGTTTTACCAGATTTGCGTAATATTTCATCTGGGTCTTTTCCGCCGGTTACAAACGCAAATCGCACATCAGATGTATCACGTAAAAATGGTAATATAATACCACATGCACGTGCCGCTGCTTTCTGCCCTGCCCCATCACCATCAAAACAGAAAGTTATATTTCTGTTTGCTTTACATAGTATTGCGATATGATCTTCGGTTAATGCGGTTCCCAATGGTGCCACCGTTTCACCAAAACCATTACATTGCATTTGAATTGCGTCTATTTGTCCTTCTACAACAATGGCGCGGTTTGCACGGTGTATAGATTCACGCGCAAAATTAAAACCAAATAAAGTTTGCCGTTTATGAAATAATTCTGTATCGGTTGTGTTTATGTATTTTGGTTCAGACCCATCCAATGATCGTCCAGAAAACGCGACAATTTGCCCATGTGCGTTAAATATTGGGAACATTAATTTATCACGAAAGAAATCGTACATTCCATATTCGCCGCGCCGAACAAGACCCGTAGAAATAAGTTTATCTTGTTTTGTATTAACAAATTTATTCGCAATAATATTATTTTTTGGCGCATAACCAATACCATATTTTTTTATCATTTCATCGGTAAAACCACGCCCACGTATATATTCTAATGCGTGTGCACCATCCGGCGAATATAATTTTTCGGCATAAATTTTTTCCGCATCTGATGTAATACTTATATATGTTTCTTCGGCTTCTATTTGTTCTTTGGTTTTTTGTTTTATCTCGGGTAATGGGATACCGGCCATTTCCGCAAGTTCTTTTATTGCGGTCATAAAATCAACATGTTCCATTTCCATTGTAAAAGAAATAATATCACCATGTTTGCCACAACCAAAACAGTGATAAAAACCCTTGTCTTCACGAACAGAAAATGACGGTGTTTTTTCATTATGAAATGGGCAACATCCCCAATAATTTTGACCCTTTTTAACAAGTGGTACACGCCGCGATACAACGTCTACAATAGAAAGTCGTTCGCGTAATTGGTCGGTAAAATTATTATCATATTTCGCCATTATTTTTTACGGAATTTCTTTGTCGGTTTTTTATTGTTAATTAAATCAATTGCGGTTTCCAAATCAGGTTGTTCTTTGACGCTAACATTAACCTTATTTGATGAAATGTATGCACCATACCGTCCCGTTGGATAAAAATAGATCATTTTATCGGTTGCCGGATTTTTACCAAGTTCAATTGGTTCTGCTTTTTTTGTTTCCCCAGATAATAATTCTTTGGCTATTTCCAGTGTAATCGTTTCAGATGTATATTTCTTTGCACTTGCGTTCTTTTTACCATCGGTTACATATGGTCCAAATTTACCGATACGGTAAGATATTCCATCACCAAGTTCTTTTGGTTCTTGTTTTTTATCTGTTTGTTCTTCGCCGCCGAGACGTTTTGTATAATCACATTTTGGATAATTTTCGCATCCAACAAATGCACCGAATTTTGATAATTTTATTCCAAGTTTTCCACCACATTTTGGACATTTATCACCAGATTCGCCAAACAGGTGTTTATTCATAAATTTATTTATCTCGTCAATAATATCTGCGGTTTTTACATCTTTTGCACCAGAAATCATATTTTCTGTATCACCCCAGAAATCATTTAATGCATTTAATTTATCTGTTTTACCGTTTGAAACATCGTCCAATGTATCTTCGGTTTTTGCGGTAAAATTAACATCTACCAAATCTGAAAAATATTTTGCCAAATATGCCGCAATAACCCATCCACCCGGCGTTGGATGAAATCTGCGTTGCCGGTCTTGTTCAACATATTGTCTATCAACAATGGTTGACATAATTGTTGCGTATGTTGACGGACGCCCAATTCCCAGTTCTTCAAGTTTTTTAACCAAGGACGCTTCGGTATATCTTGCCGGCGGTTGTGTAAAGTGCTGATCAGTATTTAACTTTGTAATTATGACATTATCGCCAATATTCATAACAGGTAATTTTGCATCAGATTCATCATCTGCGTCATCTTTATCTTCTATATAAACTTTCATAAAACCATCAAATGTGCGTGTGCGACCAACCGCGCGGAATGTTGCGATACCATCATTTGTTAAAATATCTGCACCCACAGAATCAAATTCTGCATTTGTCATTTGACATGCAATTGTGCGTTTCCATATTAAATCATAAAGTTTCTTTTCATCACCAGAAAGTTCTGTGTTACCACCATCAAAATGCGTTGGACGGATTGCTTCGTGTGCTTCCTGGGCATTTTTAGATTTTGTTACATAAACATTTGGCGATTTTGGTAAAAATGCATTGCCATAATTTTTACCAATAAAGTTTCGTATTTCATTGACCGCGTCCACAGCCAAGTTTGTCGCATCGGTACGCATATATGTAATAAATCCATTTTCATAAAGTTTCTGTGCAACAGACATTGTTTTCTTGGACGAAAAATATAATTTACGCGCCGCTTCTTGTTGCAATGTACTTGTTGTAAACGGTGCATACGGCCGATAAGACAGTTTTTTCTTGTCTATATTTGATATTTTTGCATTTATTGGTGTATTAAGTTTTGATAAAACCGTATCAACATCTGATTTAGATGCCAATGTCATTTTTTCAATTTTTTTACCATTAAATAATGTAAGACCCGCATTAAAAATATTGTTATTTAAATTACAATCTGCGGCAACCGACCAATATTCTTGTGGTTTAAAATCTTCTATTTCGCGTTCACGATCAACAACCAATTTAACCGCCACCGATTGCACGCGACCCGCGGAACGTCCCAAATTACGACGCCACAACAAAGGCGATATTTCAAAACCAATTAGATAATCTAATGCACGTCGTACTAAATATGCATCAACCAAATTTGAATCTATTTCACGCGGATTTGCGATTGCATCTGTTACCGCATGTTTGGTTATTTCATGAAATGCGACACGGTATACAGGTGTTTTCCCAAGTAGTTTTTTTGAATTTAATATATCCAGTATATGCCATGCAATTGCCTCTCCTTCGCGGTCAGGATCGGATGCCAGATAAACTGCGTCTGCCTTTTTAACCTCGTCCGTGATAAGTTTTATTTGTTTTTCTTTGCCAGGCATAATTTGCCAATGCATTTCAAAATCATTTTTGGTATCTACACTGCCGTTTTCAGGAACCAAATCACGCACATGACCAACGGATGCGATAACACGCCACCCATGTCCCAAATACTTTTCAATCGTTTTTGCCTTTGATGGAGATTCTACAATCAGTAAATTCATTTTAACTTCCTTTGGCCGATAATTGTTGGTCTTTATGTATGTGTGCATTCTCGCAAAGTCCGAATCCGAACATCAGTGATAACAAACTGCTGCCGCCAAAGGACATTAACGGTAATGGCACCCCAACGGTTGGCATAACGCCCAATACCATAGAGATATTTATAAAATAATAAATGAAAAAGTTCAACATAAAACCAAAACAGACCAGTTGACCGAACCTGTTTCGGCATGTTTTTGCCGCCCAAAATAGTATAATTATTATGATTGTGTAGATTAATAATATCACAAATGCACCAAAAAATCCGAATTCTTCACCAAGCATAGTGAATATAAAATCGGTTTGTTTTTCTGGCAAAAAAGATTGCTGGGATTGGGAACCGTTCATATAACCCTTGCCTATCAGACCACCACTGCCAAATGCGATTTTTGCCTGGTTTATTTGATAACCTGCACCCTTGGCATCATGATCTGGGTCCAAAAATGTGATAATTCTTTCACGTTG
>JAEEGI010001935.1_pt1 | contig 51362 bp, 47 predicted proteins | sample 8958751 | NCBI WGS metagenome assembly JAEEGI01 (sample SAMN16246545, study PRJNA631951) | gut metagenome | biome: gut microbiome; feature: rumen; material: KS-attached | host: Bos | place: Iran: Karaj | collected 2018-10
ATAAATAATTCTTGAAGACTATTAAGAAGGCTGGACTACTCGCCCGGCCTTGTTGTGATGCTTAAAAACAATAATGAAAACGCAAAAAATAAATCATTTTTCTATTGACTTTTGTTAGCAGGTTTCAGAATTTATAAAAGCAGGAACCACCAACTTCTCTGAACAACGTGAAAAGAGGTGGTTCCTGCTTTTATAAATTCATGAAAATCACTGCGCAGACGTACGCAGCGCATTTTCAAACAGTTACCTTGTGGCCGGGCGTAACGAAAGGCTGCTACACAAAAAGTGCAACAGCCTCTGACTTATGACATGAAATAACCTTTTAGTTCTTTGACTTTTAAGCGGCTGACAGGTACGACATCTTTTAGGTCTTTGAAGAACATATCGTAGGTATAGGATATTCTCGGACTGAAATGATCAACCTTCGAAAGATTCACCAGGAAACTTTTATGCGTCTTGAAGAAATACTGCCGCTCAAGCTTTTCTTCGTAGAAAGCAAGCGTCTTATTGCCTCTGTATACTTTATCTTTTGTATGTATAAAGACAATGCTGTTGCTCACTTCAAAGTAATAGATATCAGAAATATTTATTATGACAATATTCTCATCCTGATACCCGCATACCATATTAAGACTGTAATCTATTGCCTGATTCACATCAGAAAGCGCATCTATCTGCGCGTTCCGGCTTCTTTTTATCGCATTATCTTTTTCACTTGAATCAAGATACCTTCTGATGCATTTGTCAAAGCGCTCTTTTGTAAAAGGCTTTTGGATGTAATCAAGCGCATTGAGCTCAAAAGCCTTCACAGCCCCTTCATTATGCGCAGAAATAAAGCAAAACCTTGTATCGGGACGTAGAAGTGCCACCTGCTCCGCAATATACAGTCCGCTTATCCCCGGCATCTCAATATCAAGAAAAAGGAGGTCACACTCCGTCCTTATGAGATATGCCAGTGCTTCCACCGGATCTGTAAATGTTGCCTGAACCTCACACTGATCATAATCTTCCAGCTGTTCTTTTATATACTCAACAGAATTCAATTCATCATCCACTATAACAACTCTCATACCGTCTCCTCCATGCGATATCTGAATTTTATACGTGTTCCCATGCCGGGTGTACTGTCAAAATGAAGCCTTTCTCCGCAGTACTTTGAAAGCCTGTAGTTGATATTTTGCACTCCGACTCCGTGGCTCATTACCTTATTCAGCATCTTAACCTGCATCTCAGGCATTCCGGCTCCGTTGTCTTCAACAAGAAATTCCAGATAACCATCCGCTCTCTTCACCTGTATCCGAATATCCAGCGGTTCAGATTTATAGCCGTGTCTTATCGCATTTTCTACAAGTGGCTGAAGTATCATAGGCTGAAATTTTACCTTTTCATACCACTTCTTTTCCGCATTATCTTCATTTATCTCTTCATCGCCAAGTATCTTTTCCCCATCAAAATCAAATTGCAGTCTGATATTCCCCTGCTTCCTGTAATTTTCGATATCCGTATAAGACTTAAGAAAACCTATTTCATCTCCAAGCTTATAGTCATCGAACTTATTGCAGTCGAATCTGTACTTCACTTTCAGAAACTGCGAAAGATTCATCAAAAGGTCTTTTGCCTTCTCTATATCAGACGACATCAGCACATATAAGTTATTAAGCGTATTAAAAAGAAAATGCGGTGCTATCTGCGCATGAAGATATGAAATTTCCATTCTGTCCGCCAGAGCGGCATTTTCAAAAGCCCTGTCTATCTCCATGAGAAAGATATTTATATGACATATCACAAAAACAACCAATCCGATATTATAAAGATCGTTTTTCAGATAGAGTCTTAAATTCCTGCCGCTTTCTGATGCGATTATCTCAAGAAATCCCATAAGTACAAATACAAAGCTTCCCGAAAGAGAAAGCATCGCATAGACTTTTTTCTTTGCAATCGACCTTACGATAACCCTGAAGCATATAACTGCATTTATCACGAGCACTATAGGATACAGGTTTCCGACAACATTCAGCATCCCTTTATTTCCGCTCATAAATATAAGCACCAGATATATCCCGTCAATTACGGCGATTATTTTGGTAAGATTTCTCTTTTTATCATAAGGATATACAGAAACAAGGAAAGCATAAATACAGAACATCATAAGGATAAAAGCCAAAAACTCTGCTTTCACCATGAATTTTAGCGGTATCCCATGCCTAAAAAACAAGCCTGCATTTGGATTTATAGTAATTGCAAAAAGTGCACTGAAAATACTGAATCCGGCAAAATAGTATCCCGCTTTTCCCTTGTTTTCCCTGCTCACAAGAAGAAGCGGATATATTCCGAAGCCAATTAGCATTCCGACAGTCAAAATATCGTTTATAAGCTGATTGATGCTGTATCTGTAGATATTTTCGACAGTTCCAAGATAAATATCATTAACGATTCCACCATTGACGCTGGTAAAAAAAGAAGTTTCTATTTTTATATCTAAAGCTGTGCCATCCGCGTTTATGAGGTAATTACTCGGCTGATACACACCATTTTCTTCATCGACAGTTCGCCCCGTATCTCCTACTCCGCCCAGTAATACGCCGTTGACATACACTTTGTAAGCACTTCGGACACCGGGAATAAAGAGCATATACTGCCCCGGCGTATCGATATCAAGATTAAGTTCATATGTCCCGAAATTTACGCCTTTGGACCTTTCATACAGCGACGTTTTCATGGAAGATGGGACTTCAACAAATACCGGACTTTCTATGCCTTTTCCGCTACCGGTATACTCGTTTGGATAAAACGTCCAATCACCGTTAAGTGCATATATCTCTTTTCCAACATCCCATCCGGATAAGTTTACATGCCCCTTAAAAGCGTCTGCAGTTTTTAGCACACAGGTCCTATTGGTTAAAAAAATAAAAAGAATCATGATCAACAATACTGCTATTGATACCGCAAGCCTGAATGTCCGAACTTTTTTTGCATTCATCCCGTCTTATACCCCGTCGCATACTTCTGTAAATATACTTGGCTTTTATAGTCAAATATATGTCCAATATCATATTCACATTATTTCTTTATAACCTAACTCAGACTTTTTTTATCAATTTTAGCTTTGCTTCACGCCTCAGCTGCTTGATATGCCACTCCCTGCTCATTGCTTCTTCCTTTGTTTCGAAAGTTTCGTGGTAAACAAGCTTTACAGGAAGCCTTGTCTTGGTATATTTGGCGCCTCTTCCGGCATTGTGATCTGCGATCCTCTTTTCAAGATTATTGGTCCATCCGCAGTACAAAGAGCCGTCTGCGCATTCAACTATGTATGTATAATTCATATCTTTTTTTCAAATGTATTTATCCAAAGAATATCTCAAGACCTATTCCAATAAGAATAAGTCCGCCCACTATCTTTGCATTGCCCGCAAGTTTTGTTCCGAATTTGATTCCAAGCTTAAGTCCCGCATAGCATACGAGCCAGGTAACCGCACCTATTATCGCGGCGCATGCAAGAACCATAAGAACACCGTACTGTGAAATTGTAAATCCAACGGAAAGCGCATCGATAGAAGTGGCTATTCCCTGAAGAACAAGCACTTTGTCAGATAAAGTTCCATCAACTTCACTCTTTTCCCTATCAGGATCTTTCTTATCCTGAAATCCTTCAAGAAGCATCTTTCCGCCTATCAAAGCCAGCAAAAAGAGTGCTATCCACGGAATAAGTACTTTAAAGCCATTAAATAGATTTGCCGCATTATGAACAAGGAACCAACCTATAAGCGGCATTGCAAGCTGGAATATCGCATATACACCGGAAATTTCCAATCTTCTTTTTTTGCTCATGCCGGTGTCGGCAAATCCATTTGCAAGAGAAACAGAAAAAGCGTCCATGGCGAGTCCTACTCCCAACAAAACGCTATTTGTAAGAAACAATATAGTATTAGTCATATCATTCTCCCGAAAAGGTATGTACACATTATCATACCAAAACATGGTGTCCGGAACAATAATATGCCTCCAAAAAAGCGCAAAAAAATTGAAGGCAAGCATCCATTAAACTAATGAACACTCACCTTCATGTCTGATTTTCCAATGGTCTGTCCTCTCTTTTTCGTTTTATTTATATTAAATCACTTACTGCAACGGCACCTCGACATCCCTCGGCATATGTGAAGCCTCGCCACCCTAGCTGTAGATGTCAGCCGTTCCGATAACCATCCGTTTTCCTTTGGTGAAGCTTAAGCCACCTCGGATACTTAGGTTTTATCTCTTAAGTGATTGTAACTATAATATACCAGAACCCCATAGTTTTGTCAATCATCTTTTTTGAATTATTTTTATATTCAGACAATTCAAACAATTCCCATAAATTCGCATAAACAATTCACCCCTTAATTAATTTGATACAAAAAGGTTATTATTGTATGATATTAAAGGACTTAAACACAGCAAAAAAGGGGACACTATGAACGAATTTATTATTAGCACATGCTCAACTGCAGATCTTTCGCGTGAGCATTTTGATAAAAGAGACATTAAATATGTTTACTTTCACTTTGAAATAGACGGAAAAGATTACCCGGACGATCTCGGAGATTCAATTCCTTTCAAGAAATTCTATGAAATGATGGCTCAGGGCGCCATGACAAGGACTTCTCAGGTAAGTATCGGTGAATATGTAGAATTCTTCGAGCCTTTCCTTAAAGAAGGCAAAGACATCCTTCATCTCGCACTCAGCTCGGGAATATCCGGAACATTCAATTCCGCATCTGTCGCATGTGAGCAGTTAAAAGAAAAATATCCCGATCGTAAGATCTACATCGTTGATACTTATGCTGCTTCAGCCGGTCTCGGACTTGTAGCAGACAAGCTGGCAGACCTTCGTGATGAGGGAAAAGATATCGATGAACTTCATGACTGGGTTGAGAAAAATAAGTACTATGTTCAGAGCTGGTTCTTTGTTTCAGATCTTAAGTATCTTGTGAGAAACGGACGTGTTTCAAAAGCAGCCGGAGCAATCGGAAATGTACTTAATATCTGTCCTCTTCTCAATATTGACAGAGAAGGACATCTTTGTGTAAAAGCAAAGGTAAGAGGCAAAAATGCCGTTATGAAGGCTCAGGTAAAGAAGATGTTCGAGCTTTGTGAGAACAGAACAGATTACAATAACAGTTGCTTCATTTCTCACTCAGACTGCTACGATGATGCAAGAGCGGTAGCCGATATGATTGAGGCTCAGATTCCTGCTCTCAAGGGTAAGATCAAGTTATTCGATATAGGAACAACCATCGGAAGTCACACCGGCCCCGGCACCGTTGCCCTCTTCTTCTGGGGCGATGAAAGGACTGAGTAAACCGGTCGGTCTGTAAGGGATAAAAAAATATAGGTCTATGCATTTTTTGCTCTGATTGTGCCGAGCACTGCAATGAGACCTAAAGCAGAAAAAGCGAATGCAGAGGCATTCGTTTTTTCTGCTTTAGGTCTCATTTCCGTGGCACAAAATCGCAAAAAATTGCATAGACCTATATTTTTTTATCCCTTACAGACCTCTTGAACTCAGGCTCCCAGTTTTGGGGTGTTGGTAGGCTGGTAGTTTTGCCTTTAGGTAGTTGTTAGTCTTTAGGTATTTTGATGATTTTTTATTCTGAGTAGTATTTCTTTTCCAGGCGTTTTTCAAAGTCGGGTTTGGGCATGGGGTTATCGTAGAAGAAGCCTTGTACGATGTGACAGCCTACTCCTTTTAGGAGTTCGATCTGGTCTTCTCTTTCGACGCCTTCGGTGACAACGTCTATTCCGAGCTCTTTTGACATTGTAATGATGTTTTTAAGGACGATCTCATCATTTTTGCTAAGGTTATCATTGCCGATAAATGTTTTGTCGATCTTGATTACTTTAACGGGGAAATCTCGCAATGTGGAAAGTGACGAGTAACCTGTTCCGAAATCGTCTATGGCGGTATTTATGCCTGCGTCTTTTAATTTGGACAAGAAGCTTGTCATAAGAGATCTCTCATCTTCGCTTACTGTCTCTGTAACTTCTATCTCTATGAACTTCCTGTCTATTCCGTATTTATCGATTACTTCAATAATCTCTTCGACAATGCGCTTATAGCTTAAGTCTCTTCGCGAGAAATTGACAGAAATAGGTACTGTCGGTATTCCGCGCTTTTGCCAGTCGCTGATAAATTCACAGGCTTTTTTGAGTACATAAAGATCAAGAGATGCTACCATGCCCTCCTGCTCCAAAATAGGAATGAATTCAGTCGGATACAGTACAATTCCGTTACAGAACCATCTCGACAGTGCCTCAGCTCCCACTATCTCGCCGGTTATCGTATCAACCTTAGGCTGAAGATATATTCTGAACTCATCATTTTCCAAAGCTTCTTCGTATCTGTCTTCAATCTGCTTTTGCCTGTAGATACGGGTACTCATTGCTTTATTTACAAATACATACGGCTTATTCGCCTCATTCTTGGCATAATTAAGCGCCATAGCGGCTCTTGAAAGGAGCTGTCCGGCATCTTTAAGCGAATCATCAACCGCATACACTCCGCAGACCGCGGCGATCTTTATAGGTTCTTCTTTGCCGTTTCTGATACCGTATACATCAACTCCTGACAGGAAATTCAAAAAGTCTTTTGTCCTCTCCTTCTTAACAAGCGCAGTGTAATTATCGCCTCCAAGGTGCGCAACAATCTCATCTTTATTGAAGAACCCTTTTAGCTTCTTCGCATATCTTTTCATGATCTCATCGCCCTCGGCAATGCCGTAGCGTCTGCTGTACAGACCAAAGCTTTTTAAATTGAAATAAAAGGAATCATAAAGCATTATATCTCCGCTTTCGCAGAGCTTTGAAGCAAAAACAAGAAATCCTCCAGAATTGGGAAGACCTGTCAGATACTGCTTGAGTGTGCTCTCTCTGACAACTGTATTTAAAAGAAATCTCTCCATATGAAAAGAAAGAATATCCACCAGAAGCGAAAAACTCTTATACTCATCATCATTCCACTGTTTGTCGCCATACAGGTAAATGTTATATGTAACTGTCTTCTGTCCCGCTATGTTGTTACGGAAAAAATATGCCGGTGCTTCCCCTTCGGGAACAGGGCCAAACAGCGGTATAACAGTGTCGGGTTCCCCCTCCTGTTCAGAGCCTTTTGCATAAGAAACTATAGAGACAATAGACCTAAGAGAATACTCCTTGGCAATATCGGCAATTGCACTTGGCGATATCTCCGGTGTGACTTCCTCTTCCGAAAGTATCTGAACAAAGTTTTCAAAACTCTTTTCAAAATTCATATAAGTCCGCCCTTCATAGGTTTTCTTCAGTTATATATAATATAATTTTAATAAAAATTTTATGTTTTTTCAATATTGCGCTCGTCAGGCGCGAGCTTTTTCGGGCAGAACAAATAGTTGCTCGCGACTCTTTGCGCGACGATGCGCGCAAGCTTTAGCTTGCATAATACTTCTGCGCATCGGTCGCATCCATAGCGGAGCGTTTTTTGTTTGATAGGATTTTCCTATCAAACAAAAAAAGGCTGCACTTATGGTACAGCCTTTTTATAGTATAAAATTACTTCTTGTTTACAAGATCCTTAAGAGCCTTACCAGCTTTGAACTTAGGTGCTATAGATGCAGGAATCTTGATAGCTTCACCAGTCTGAGGATTCTTACCGGTTCTAGCTGCTCTCTTTGTTGTCTCGAATGTTCCGAAACCTACAAGCTGAACCTTTCCTTTTTTCTTAAGTTCCTTTGTAACTGTCTCTGTGAAAGCGTTAAGTGCTGCAGCAGCATCCTTCTTTGAAAGTCCTGCTTCCTTAGCAATTGCATCAATAAGTTCTGTCTTGTTCATGTAATTTCCCTCCAAAAAGAAATTTATTTTACTACATTGCCCATTTTACCACCATTTCAAGCACATAACAACCAAAAAAAGCGGAAAAATGCGGAAATTTCATGATTTTTTCTAAAAAAAACGCTTGTTATAGCTCTTTTTCATCAAAGGATGTCCTGGAATCCAGGTCTGTACAGATGTCTGGGAATACCATCAACCATAATCGGACCCACATCACCCTGAATAAGAGGTCTCACATAAGTGATAAACTCATTCGTTACGTATGTTCCATCCTTGCTGATCCACTCTCTCGGAACAACTCTCTCATCGTTCGCGATCTTATGAACATCCTTGACCTCAGTTCCTGCCTGATAAGGATCGTCAGAAAGTCTCTCTATAACGACCATCTTGCCGCTGTCACCTTCATCGGCAGACTTCATTGCAGCACCGCCCACTTCATAAGCTTCAAGAATATCTACTCGTGACGCGCAATGACTTGCCGCTCTCTGAAGAGTTGAAAGTTCAATAGCACGTGTTTTGCATCCGCACTCTGTGGAAACTACATTGCAAAGATATCTCGCTGTACCCGTGAGCTGCTTGTGTCCGAATGCATCCACATACTCAACGGAGTTGTCAAGATCGCTGACATATTTGCCGTCCTTGGTCCTGATACCTTCAGATACGGCAACAACAATAGATGCCTTTGTCTTCAAAAGAGCTTTTATCTTCTTAAGGAAAGCATCCATATCAAACGGAATCTCAGGCATATAGATGGCATCAGGTCCGTCACAATCTTCGCCCTTAGCAAGAGCTGTGGCACCTGTAAGCCAGCCTGCATTTCTTCCCATTACTTCCACTATGATAACCTGTCCGTGGCTTGTCTCAAGAGACCAGCTGTCTCTTATTATCTCTTTTACAGAGGTTCCGATGTACTTGGCTGCTGAGCCATACCCCGGAGTATGATCTGTAAGAGCCAGATCGTTGTCGATTGTCTTGGGGCATCCGACGAATCTGATATCAGAGCCTGTGATGATAGCATAATCAGACAGCTTCTTTATCGTATCCATGGAATCATTTCCGCCGATGTAGATAAAACAATCGATCTCCAATTTTACAAGAATCTCAAAGATCTTCTCGTATATCTCTTTACTTTCAAAAATCTCCGGAAGCTTGTATCTGCAAGAACCAAGATATGCCGAGGGAGTTCTTTTCAAAAGCTCGATATCGAGCCCGGACTGAATGTGATCAGACAGATCGACATAGCGACCTTCCATGAGACCCTGTACGCCATGGATCATACCGTAAACCTTTTTGTATCCACGGTCGATGGCGGTTCTGTACACGCCGGCAAGTGAAGAATTAATTGCCGCGGTAGGACCACCGGATTGCCCAACAATTACGTTTCTTTTCTTTTTCTGCACCATAACTCCTGTCCCCTTTCGAAAGTATACTACCATTATATTCGAAAAAGCGATAACTGTCACCAAAAAAAGAGCCGTTAAAACGTTTTTTCGCTTAACGGGCTCTTTTGAGCATACCAAATAAATGTAATATACGTAAAAATGGGCATCAACAGTATATCTGATGCATTTTTATCAGATAAATTTCCCTCTGCGTGATTTTCCCAAGCTATAAGCGATTGAAGCTACAACAATAAAGCTTACCACAACGATGGCGCACACTGTATAAAGCCTCTTCTTATCATCATCGAGACCGTTCCAAAACTTAATTGCCTTGTCCAGTTTCTTCTTTCCAAAATCTATTGCGTTCTTAATAAATTCCATCATTGCGTTACCCCCAAATAAAAACAATTCAATAATTCGATATAGCAAATTATTTTACTACTATATATTGTACCTCTGCGCACGTTTTTCCTCAAGTTTTTTTATTATATAGTCTTTCAATATAAAATCAATGATAGCCGCAAAAGGGATTGCAAGAAGGATTCCGATAACTCCGAATTTCCTTCCGCCCAGCACGATCGCTACAAGTATCATAAGCGGTGATACCCCAAGACTTTCGCCAAAGAGTCTGGGTTTTAATATATATCCGTCGACAGTCTGCAGGATGATCGTAAATATAATAAACCACAGTGCATACCACGGATTCTCAAGCACAAGGATAAATGCTCCTATCGCACCTCCGACTATAGGTCCGAAAGTCGGTGCAAGATTGGTCACTCCGACTATAACCGAGATCAATACAGAATACGGTTGTCCCGCTATCAGCATGTATATAAGGTTTATAACGCCTACTATGATTCCGTCTATAATATCAAAGCTTATATATCTGATAAGGATCGCATTACATCTGTCCGTAAAATCACAGGCTCTTTTATATGTCTTTTCCTTCATGATAAGTCCCATGAATTTCGAAAAGCCTTTGATAAGCCTTCTGTTATCCAAAAGAAGATATATCGCAAAGATAAATGCGAGTACAAGATCAAACATTCCTCTTCCTGCATTTAACGAACCGCTGACAAAGCTGTCCACATTCTCAGAGAAATACTCTCCGATCTTGCCAAGGATATTCTTCTCAAAATTCTCTATAGCGGTGAGGTCTATCTCAAAGAGCTTTACGATCTTATTATTCTCAAGATCGTCCAAAAAGCTGTTTGACGGATCAACATATGCTCCTATGCTTGAGACAAATTTCGTCACGCTGTCGATAAGCTGCGGCACAAGTGCAACAAAAAGAAGGACAACCGAAAGAAGTATCAATATAAGCGTAAATGCAACAGAAATCTTCCATCTTGTATTTTCTTTTTTTATCTTCTTAAATATGCCGTTTTCAAGCAATACTGCCACCGGATTGAATATATAAGCTATAACTACACCAAGGATTACAGGTCTCAGGAAACTAAAAAATGAATTTATTCCATCGATGATAGTAGAAAAATTAGATAACAACATGTATAAGACAACCGCCGAGCATGTGGCGATAGTGTATGAAACCCATTTCTTTTTAAACCACTTGTTATTTAACTTCATGTCTGCCCCCATATCGTTGTTTTATCAATCCATATGGAAAAAGCAGCCATAAAACCTATGACTGCTTTTATTCCCAAAATTATCCCAAAATGCCGGTTCCTGTTATTTGACTCCTAGCTAATGCCAGGTGGGTTACCGCAACTGATATGCCTGTCTTCCTCTCCCATAGCTTTGTCTGCGCATGCGCAGGGCCGAAGGCGTGACATTTATACCAATGATGTAGGAGTCCCGTTTAAAGTAATGTAGGTTCAAATTACACAGGAATTGTCGGACACCCCAGGAGAACTACCTGATGTAGTTCTTTGTTAGTTCTAATATAATCCATACATGCGCATTTTTCAAGGGTTTACGCGTGATTTAAGAGTATTTTCACATATAACTTATATTTATAAAACGTATATTTACAGTTCCTTTTCAAGATCTATCTTAGGATCCTTCTTGGATTTTTCACATATTTGTGCTTTTGGAATAACAAGAAATAATCCCACACAGCTAACCACCAGTATAACAGCCATTCCGGCAACACCTATCTTATCATAGACATATCCGCCAAGGCCATTATGTAATGCATGTCCGAAAATAGTAGGAATTACAGAATTAAACTTATATGCGACGTAACCAAAAATCAATCCAAGTGGAATTGTATATATTCCCTGAACAATATTACCATGGATCACTCCAAAACAGATACAGCTCATTATCATACATCCGATAATTCCAAACGCCTGCTTTGTTTTCTTCATTGCAACTCCTCGAAGAGTAAGTTCCTCCGACAAAGGCGCTCCAATAACAACCGCTATTAAACCAAGTGCATTGTCATCCATCCCGCCTATCATATTGCTCAGATTTTCTACTTCACTCGGAATAACCAGGCCCATTATCCAATATAAGACATAAACAAGACTCGTTCCTGCCAAAAACAAAAGAAGAGCAAATAATATGTTGAATTTATCGGAAAACTTTTTTACTACAGGCTCATATGTACCGGCTTTTTTCTCTTTTTTTACAAAGCCAAAATAATACCATATCGCCATTACGATAACAGAGAGTACTTCTCCGACAAACTGCGCGTTTGCCATAACCCCTTCTTTTTGGTAGATGTATTCCATTAAGCTCGCGCCATCCGTCAATCCCTCTTCAATAGCCGCTTTGACCATTGCCGGAATAAGTATTATACACTGCCCGATTGTCAAAACCACAAAAAATACAATTACTGCAAGTGCTACAAACAATAATGCCTTAACCTTACCGGTTTTCTGCTCCATACTATCCTCCTGATGATTGTTATTCTGTCTGAGTTATAAGTATTACTTATATTTCTCTGGTTGCATCCTTGAGCCATGCCTTGATATTTTCATCCTCAATAAGTGGTGAGATCCTGTCATAAACTGCCTTGTGATATTCATTGAGCAGTTTTACCGCATCAGGCTTCATGTATTTCTTATCAATTGCCTCAAGGTCAATGGGCACATATGTGAGATGATCAAATCCATAGAATTTGCCATACTCATTCTCATTGCGACTCACAACCTCAACAATATTCTCTATGCGTATTCCGTGACTTCCTTCGATATATACGCCGGGTTCGTCGGAAACTATCATACCGGGCTTAAGAAGAGCTTCGCTCGCACCCTCTGCATATTTCCATCTGATTCCCTGAGGTCCCTCGTGAACATTGAGCATATATCCTATGCCGTGTCCGGTTCCGTGGTTATAGTCGATTCCTATATCCCACAATGCCCTTCTGGCATATATATCAACGTTTCTTCCCGTGCATCCGTCCTTAAAAACAGCATCTGCAAGTTCAAGCATTCCGGACACTGTCGCTGTATAGTGCTTCTTAATCTCATCCGAAATCTCTCCGACAACGATAGTCCTCGTAACATCGGTTGTTCCGCCCATATATGTTGCGCCGGAATCAACAAGGAGCATGCCCTGTGCCTTAACTTCAGCGGCATTATCTTCAGTAGCCTCATAATGCGCCATTGCTGCATTTGCATTATATGCACTGATAGTCGGGAAAGACAATTCAATAAATCCCGGAATCTGTGCTCTCATTCCGTCGAGTTTCATTGCAGCGGAGTACTCAGTCATAGGAATCTTACCAACATTTTCTTTTACCCAGTAAATAAACTCAGTAAGTTTTGCACTGTCTTTCAGATATACCTCACGGATATTCTTAAGCTCTGTCTCGTTCTTAACAGCCTTCATAAGCTCTGTGGGATCTTTTTTGTCCACAGTCTCAAATCCGGCAGCCTTAGCCTTGTCGGACAACACTTTGAACGTGAGATAATTTGTATTTCGCTTGTCAAAAAGAACATTTCCCGTAAATACAAGCTCCGACATATACTCGGCATATTCCGCATATTCTTTCAGGACAATGTCATTTTTTTCGCAATATGCACGAACTTCATCCGTAACTTCTTCTTTCTGCACAAAGAGAATGAACATATCATCCGTTATTATTGCATAAGAAAGTGCCACAGGATTGCATTCAACATCATTTCCGCGAAGATTTGTAAGCCACATGATATCATCAAGCTTGGACAAAAGATGCATCGATGTTCCGTACTTCTTCATCCTGGCTCTCACATCATTAAGCTTTTCCTTAAAAGACTTACCGCAGAGTTCATCGGACAAAACATACATATCATGGCAAGGAAGCGCCGGTCTGTCTGTCCATACTTCTTCCGCAAGATCTTTTCCGATCTTAAACTCTGCCTTTTTATTCTTGAGCCTTTTTTCAAGCTCCTCACCAATCTCTGCAGAAACCACTCTTCCGTCAAATCCGAGAACTTCGCCTAAGTTCATCTTATCTTCAAGATATTCATCGATGGAAGGAACGCCCTCTTCACCCATCTTATAAAGAATTACACCTGTTCCTGCAAGCTGATTCTCAGCCTGAATAAAGTATCTGCCGTCTGTCCAGAGTCCCGCCTCTTTGTCGCTCACTACAAGTGTTCCGTTAGATCCGTCAAATCCGCAGAAATACTCTCTTGTCTTAAAAAAATCAGCCGCATACTCAGAATTATGGAAGTCGGATGTCGGAATCATGTAATAATCGATTCCGTTTTCCTTCATCTTCTTTCTAAGCTGCTCTAATCTGTTTTTTATTATTTTATTCTCTGTTTCCATATCTGCTTCTTCCTATAAATCACGACTACTCACAATCTGTAAGCGCATAGCGCAAATGACTGTGAGTAGTATATAAAAATTATTTACAATTATTAAAGTCCGTACTTCTTAACAATAAGAGGTACAACCTTTGAAGAACCGATTCTGCTGCATCCTGCCTCTGCATATGCCACAGCATCCTCGATTGTGCGGATTCCGCCTGCTGCCTTGATCTTAACATCAGGACCGATATTCTTCTTAAAGAGTTCAATGTCTTCAAGAGTAGCACCGGCGCTTCCGAATCCTGTTGAAGTCTTGATATAGTCAGCTTTTACTTCAGTAACAATCTTGCAGAGTTCTTTCTTCTCATCCTCTGTAAGATAGCATGTCTCGATGATAACTTTAAGAAGCTTATCTCCGCATGCCTTTCTGATTTCTTCAAGTTCCTTCTTTACTTCGTCATATCTGTGATTCTTTACATCACTAACGTTAACAACGGTATCGATTTCCTCTGCTCCGTCCTTGATGGCTTCCTGTGCCTCTACAACCTTAGCCGCTGTGCAGCTGTAGCCGAGAGGGAATCCGATAACAGTACAAAGCTTAAGGTTATCGCCGTACTTATCATGTGTTCTCTTCAAATATGTCGGCGGTATGCAAACCGTCGCTGTTTTGTACTTAACTGCCTCATCGCAAAGACTTACAATGTCTTCCCATGTTGCATCTGCCTGAAGCTGAGTGTGGTCAATAAGTTTTATAATTTCTTTCTCGTCCATATTGAACCCCTTTCTTAATCTCTGTCCTTCATATCCATATAGCCCTTTCTGGGCTCGATTGCCATATATGCAGGACGAATAATTTTGCCTTTGTTGGCAAGCTCTTCCATTCTGTGAGCACTCCAACCGACAATTCTTGCCATAGCAAATATTGTTGGATAAAGTTCCTCAGGAAGTCCTAACATACGATATACAAATCCTGAATAGAAGTCAACATTAGCACTTACACCTTTGTACATAGTGCGCTCTCCGCTTATGATCTGCGGTGCAAGTTTCTCTACGAGCTCATACAACTTGAGTTCGTCCTCGCGGCCTTTTTCTATAGCAAGTTTCTCTACAAAGCTCTTTAATACCAATGCTCTCGGGTCCGACTTGGAATAGATGGCATGTCCGATACCGTAAATAAGTCCCGCCTTATCAAAGGCCTCCTTGTTAAGTATCTTTCTTAAATATGCTTCAACCTCCGCCTCGTCTTTCCAATCTTTGACATTTGCTTCAATATCATCAAACATGTGCACAACCTTGATATTGGCACCACCGTGTCTGGGTCCCTTAAGAGAACCGATTGCAGCTGCGATAACCGAATATGTATCGGTCATACTTGAGCTTACGACATGTGTTGTAAAAGATGAATTGTTACCACCGCCGTGTTCCATGTGAAGCACCAGACAGATATCAAGAAGTTTTGCCTCAAGCTCTGTATATTTGCTGTCAGGTCTTAGCAGATACAGTATTGTCTCTGCTGTAGACAGCTCTTCAAGAGGAGGATGAATAAAAAGTGTCTTCCCCTCGTGATAATGATTATAAGCCTGATATCCGTATATAGACAAAAGTGGGAACAAGCTTATAAGCTGAAGGCTCTGTCTGAGTACATTAGGAAGTGATGTATCATCCGCAAGGTCATCATAAGAGTAAAGAGTAAGGACACTGCGGGCAAGGGTATTCATCATATCCCTGCTCGGAGCCTTCATGATTATATCTCTTACAAAGCTTGTGGGAAGGCTTCTGTAAAATCCGAGAAGCCTGTTAAAATCGTTTAACTCGCTTTTATTGGGAAGCTTATCAAAAAGAAGCAGGTAAGCACATTCTTCAAAAGCAAATCTGTTATCGTCCGATGCTGCCTTTATGAGTTTCTTTACATCATAACCTCTAAAATACAGCTCGCCGTCCTTGGGAATACTCTTCCCATCTTTTTCTTCTTTGGCAACAATTTCCGAAATACGTGTGAGACCTGTAAGTACGCCTTTTCCGTTTAAATCTCGAAGTCCTCTTTTTACGTCATACTTGACAAAAAGCTCATTCTCTATCTGATCAGCAGCTTCTGACAGTCTGGCTAGCTCAACAATCTCAGGTGTGTTTTCAGAGTAAATATTTTTTCCGTTTTCCATCCGCACCTCCGTTTAAGCAATTATTTTAGTATTTTATCAAAGACCGAGGAACTCTTTTACGGCGCCTTCCATTTCAGTCTTATCTACAACTTTCTTGTGTCTGATCTCAGCGGTTCTGATAGATGATACCGCTTCAGGGATCTTGACACCGGATACCTTGGAGAGCTCGTCTGCAAGTTCGAAATCCCCCTTAGAATCATCCCCTTTACCAAGAGCATTCATAACGCTTCTTGTAAACTTGAAGGGGCTTGCCGTTGAAGCAATAACAGTAGGTGTCTTATCACCTGTCTCTTCCGTATACTTGTTGTAAACAGAGCTTGCAACAGCAGTATGTGTATCCATAAGATAACCTGTCTTCTCGAAAATATTCTTGATGGTATCGAATGTATCCTGCTCTGATGCATATCCGCCATAGAAATCAACGAGCTTGTTCTTCATATCATCTGTTATCTCATATTTTCCGTCCTTAGAGAGCTTACTCATATACTCTGCATCAACTCCGGCATTATCGCCTGAGATATGATAGATGAGTCTCTCAAGATTTGAAGAAATGAGAATATCCATTGAAGGTGAAGCTGTAAGAACAAATTCACGATTTCTGTCATATTCTCCCGTCTTAAAGAAGTCGAAAAGAACCTTATTTGAGTTTGATGCGCAGATAAGCTTTCCGATGGGCACACCCATATTTTTTGCATAATATGCTGCAAGGATATTTCCGAAGTTACCTGTCGGAACTACAACATTAATGGGATCACCGTCTGCGATTCTTCCCTCTTTCAAAAGCTTTGCATATGAATATACATAATAAACGATCTGAGGAACCAAACGTCCGATATTGATTGAGTTTGCAGATGAGAACTGGAATCCCTTCTCATCCATCTCTTTTGCAAGCTTATCATCTGTAAAGAGCTTCTTTACTCCTGTCTGAGCATCGTCGAAGTTTCCTTCGATACCGATAACACATGTATTGTCACCCTTCTGTGTTACCATCTGCTGTTCCTGAATAGGGCTAACGCCGTGCTTAGGATAAAAGACAATAATCCTTGTGCCCGGAACATCAGCAAATCCTGCAAGAGCAGCCTTTCCAGTATCTCCGCTTGTAGCTGTAAGAATAACGATCTCATTCTTTGCATTATTCTTCTTTGCAGCAGTTGTCATGAGATATGGAAGAATTGAAAGTGCCATATCTTTAAAAGCAATAGTTGCGCCGTGGTACAGTTCCAGATAAAAAGCACCGTCTGCTTCTGAAATCGGAGCTATCTCCTTTGTATCGAACTTAGAATCATACGCATGTGAAATGCAATATTTAAGCTCTTCTTCTGTATAGTCGGTAAGAAGAAGTCTCATTACCTCATATGCAGTACCCTGATAGTCAAGCTGCGCAATCTCTCTTAATGTTTTCTCAAGATGCGGTATATGATCGGGGACATATAATCCTCCGTCCGGTGCAAGTCCTCTGAGAATTGCTTCTGAAGCCTTAATATTGCCCTGCGCCCCTCTGGTGCTACTGTACAAAACTTCCTTTGCCATTGCTTTTACTCCTCTTTTATTGATACAATATTTATAAATAAATGATTTAAGGACAAATTATATAGAGCCCTTAAGTTAAAATTATAACATACAAACAGGTGGATTGTGTGAAAAAAAATAATTCTATCGGAGTTTATGAGACAACATTAAAGGACGGAACGCCATCCTTCAGAGCTTCCATAACATACCTCGGAAAACATATCGCACTCGGCTCTTTCCCAAGCCGGAAGGACGCTTCCAAGGTTTACCGCGAAGCAAAAAGAGTGTTAACCCGTTCATCTATAGACATTGAATCGTACACTCAAAGCATGACTCTTCCCTTCGAAAAATTTATTTCACTAATAAATTACCGCGATAAAGGGATATATATTTCGAATCCGATTTATTTGGAAAAAAAATATTTTACTTATTATCTTTCAAAAGATGAAAAATTAAAATTCGACATCGATGATCTCTTCTACTATTCCTCTCACAAAATAATGCGAAGAGGCTCTCATCTGTTTGTCGCCGACTACGGAAGCCAATTATCGGTACTCCAGCGATACGGCATAAACAGCTACTCCGTAAAAGGGCGCGATTATCGCTTTGCAAATGACGATTCAAGCGATCTTAGATATGAGAATATAATCATCCTCAACAGATACCGCGGAGTAAGGCAGTTTGCAGAAAAAGGTTTTATCAGATACAAGGCTGTAATCCATGTAAAAAGCAACTATGTAATCGGCAAATACAACAGCGAAGCCGAAGCAGCGATCGCATATAACAAAGCTGCCGATATTCTCATTAAAAACGGCATAAAAAAGAACTTCTCCATAAATTATGTAGAAGATCTCACTCCGTCTCAATATGCCGATATTTATCACAAAACAAAGATTTCGGACAAAATATATGGGCTGAAGGTTCAGTGACCTTCAGCCCTTTTTGCCGAGTACTTTTTATACGTAATTCATTTCATCGAATACAACAAGCCTCTGCTTCTCATATTCTTTTATCTTCCTGTCTTTTTCAATCTGTTCAGCCTTTGCCTCGCCTCTTGCGATCACATTGTTCTCAACAACGAAATCAAGGAATTTCTTGTATTTCTCTTTATCCTTTATTATCTCCTGCATGTTATTGATTGTATAAATGCAGTTCTCTCCGCGGCTCTTAAACTGGAAGCTAAGATCAAAGATAATATCGTCAAAGAGCTTTACCTTCATTTTCTTGGGCCCCTTCGCAATTGAAAGGTTTACACAAGCATAGTTGAAGTTCTTGATATGTATCTTATTCTCCTCATCTCCCACGATGGTTGCATCGTAGTTAAGAAGGACTCTGGGATAGATTCTCTTCTGAAATGAAGGAGGATCAAGTCTCTTCTTGGTATTAAGCATAATATCGTCGTAACTTCCACTGTTCTTGATAATCTCCGAAGGAAGCGGCGGAATTCTGTTGAATACAATATTAAGCCAGTCGTTATAGCTTTCCTTGTAATCAATAATCTCCATTGCGTAACGCCACTTGTTCTTGTTTCTCTTTACATATACGAGTTTTGCAAGAACGTCGGTATTGCAGTTCTCCCAGTTAAGGCTGATAGGTATCATAGCCTCCTCGTTGATATAGTATGGCTTATCAAACTGAACCGAAAGTCCTTCCTCTGAAATATCAACTGTGATTCCCTGAATCTCATCACCGTCAACAGTAAATGTGCAGGGAACTTCAAGAGGAATTCTCTCTGTTCTTCTGTAAGCAACACGTCCGTCAATGAAAAGAACCGCCATTACCATATAGTAAAGGTTCATGACCATCCAGAACAAAACTACACCGGGTCCAAAAGATGAACTGTCGAATATAACCGCAGCACATCTAAATATTCCGAAAACCGAAAGTCCGATAAGAAGAAGGAAAGGAATCATATAGAGCTCATAATGCTGCTTACCGCTGAGCTGGCTCTTTGCCGTAACCTTAAACTTCTTAAGTGTAATTCCGAAAGTCTCCAATGTTATGGGAAGGAGCATATAAGGGAACATAATTGTCTCATATATGCCCGTCCACTTGTTAGAGCGGACATTTCCTGAGAGCTGGCTCAAAGCCAGGTTTGAAGTCAGGTACATCGGAAGCCAGAATGCCAATACCTGCGGAAGGGTACATTTAAATATAGTAAATCCGAATACCGCATACATGATAGGAGATATCATGTATACAAGTCTTTTAACCGGTGAATACCAATACCAAATTGATGCCCAATAATTTAATTTTTGAGAAAGAGAAAGATCTTTCGCAGTGTATATGTGCATCTTTCTTCCGGTTGCTATAACGCCTCGTCCCCAACGAATACGCTGCTGGATGAGGTTGGGAATATCTGTAGGCGAAAGACCCGAAGCCAAAGGATCGCTGGTTCCAAGGCAGACAAAACCTGCTCTCTGAATCAGGATACCTGTAGCAAAGTCCTCAGTAATAGCCTCTGTATAAAATCCTCCAATGCTCTCAAGAGCTTCCCTTGCAATAATAGTGTTCGAGCCACCATAAATAACACTGTTACTCTTAGTTCTGGCAGCCTGAATATCCTTGTAGAAATAATCCTGCTCGTTCGGAATTCTGTTCTCAGAGAAAAGATTGAACTGGAACAGGTCAGGATTGTAAAAGTTCTGAGGAGACTGGATAAAGCCGATCTTTACCTTATCTTCCTCACTCTTTCCTTCATTCTTCATCTCAGCGTCAACAAGATACGGCACAAGCTGCATCAAGAACCTCTTCTGAGGGATCATATCCGCGTCGAAAGTAACAACGTAAGGAGATGTCGAATGTGCAAGCGCATGGTTAAGGTTACCTGCCTTAGCACCGATATTATTGGCACGCTTAAGGTAGTTTACACCCATTCTTCCCGCAAGCTCTTCCATCTCAGGTCTTCTGTTATCATCACAGAGATAGATATGGACCTTACTCTTATCGGGATAATCCATGTTCTTACAACCGTTTATAGTCTTATACAAGAGCTCCGGCTCCTCACTGTATGTTGAGATATAAACATCAATGTGAGGAAATCTTTCCAAAGGAACATCGGGAACCTTGTAATTGTGATCGGTATGCATGTTCGTAAAGTGAACAAATGCTTCCACCATTCCAAGTGCTTCAAATATCAGGAGAATAATACCGCAAACTACCGACAATGCGCCGGCTCTGAACGGGATTGTGAAAAATATTCTCCAAAACAGATACAGCACGGAAAAAAATGTATTTATCCAAAAGCAAATTTTAATCTTCATAATTATTATCTCCACGGAAGAATTTAAAAGCATCTTCTTCAAGGTTCTGAGGATAATACTCAACTATAAGATAATCGTACTTCTTCCCACTCTCGTACTGCTGCTTAATATACTCACCTACATTTATGTCTTCCATTTCTTCCAATGACCATATAGCATCAATCTTGCTGCACATAGGTGCCATAAACGAAATGACAGGTCCAAAATATGAATCTCTTATCATCAACATACTAGGTCCGTTGGGATTATCAAGATTCTCAATATTTTCAAGGTTAGTAACCTGTCTAAGATAAAGCGAATATTGAGATTCCTCATAATAATCTAAACCTGGCTCAAGCACACTCATATCCAAAATTGTCTCTGAATAAGTGCCCTCTAATGAATTTTCATCATCCGTAATATAAGTTCTCTTATAATGACCATCAAAAGTAGGAAGATAAGCAGTAAAATCTTCAAGTCCTGAATATGCTATTCCGGTAGCTCTTCCCATTGATCCAAGCATTTGTCCTTTAAATACCTGCTTAGTGTATGCTTCGCCAGAAAGGTAAAATCCAGTCGGATCAAGATTTGCACCATATCTGTCATTGAGATCATCAACAATTATCTTCGTAGCCGCAAAAGCTGCAGGAACAGTCCAGTGGTGATCAGTCTTATAGAATGCATCCTGAAAAGGAATATCTTTATTGGGAAAATATTCACCAAGATTTATATAAGGTACTCCAAGTCTGTTGAGATAGATCATCATCTCAATGGTATCCTCTGTAGGATCGTTTACAGGTGTTCCCAATGCAAAATCAGCATATCTCCTGTCATACTTTGAAGGAGCCATTACAAAGAGCACCTTTGTTCCGTATTTCTCAACATAGTTCTGCAACTTCTTAACCCTGAGTGCACACTCAAAGATATTCACTTCCTGATCACGATAAAAAGATGAGAAATGAAGAAATCCGTTATTATCTTTTACATAACTAAAGTCATTGAACTCTTTTTTGCCCAAAGCCTTCTGAGTAAAACCGTAAGTCTCAACAAACTGGGTCTTACCGTAGATTTTATCCTTCATAAGCTCATCATATTCTGACGGGAGCTTCGTCGGTTCATTGGCATGTTTCTCTGTTTCTTTTATAAAAGAATTTTTATTGGTATAAATATTTACGGCACTAAACGAAAACATAGCCAAAAGGAAAACTACCGCAAATATTCTTTTTTTCACGAAATACTTCATCTCGGCGCCTTTCCTTAAAAGTTAAAGTAAATAAACGGATTGTAACTTCCGATAACAAGGTAACTTACACTGATCACGATCATGATCGACATAAGTACCGGGTAAGCAATCGAATATACCTTATGAATTGCTGAGTCCTCATGTGCATGGAACCACTTATTCATCATAGGAATAACAGGTGTTGCAAAAAGAATACCCAAAATAATTATCGGTAAGTATTCTCTGACAAACATAAATGCTGTCGCACTCAGAATTCCGTTATTGTTACATCCGAACATATTAAGGTAAAAACGTCCGGCCTGATAAATATCATCTGCTCTGAAAAGTACCCACTGGAAATTAACTATCAGCAAAGTATATAAATGCTTTAAAAATGTGTTGTGCACACGGTTGTCAAAGTCCAAAAGTCTCTCAAAAAGCTGAAGTACAAAGAAGAACATTCCCCATAAGATAAATGTCCAGTTTGCACCGTGCCAGATACCTGTAAGAAGCCATACGATTGCAAGGTTTCTTACCATTGTATCTCTGTTTGCAACTCTGTTTCCTCCGAGAGGAATATATACATACTCTCTGAACCAGTCTGTCAAAGAGATGTGCCAACGCTTCCAGAACTCCGAAACAGATCCTGCGATATAAGGATAGTTAAAGTTCTCCTTGAACTTAAATCCAAAACAAAGTCCAAGTCCGATCGCCATATCTGAATATGCAGAGAAGTCATAATAAAGCTGCAATGAATAAGCAATCGATCCAAGCCATGCAAGTGTGGCGGGAACAGGGAGCTTATCCGTACCGATACGTGACCAGTTAAATACTTCATCAGCGATTATTCCAAAATTGTTTGCAAGAATTATCTTCTTGCCTACACCAACCGCAAAACGCGACAGTCCGAGAGAAATCTTATCAAGACTACTCTTTCTGTCTCTGATCTGCTCTGCAATTGAGTTGTACTGTACGATAGGTCCCGCAATAAGCTGAGGGAAGAAAGCAACATAAAGTCCCACATAGAATGGGTTCTCTGCTTTGGTTGTTCCTCTGTACACGTCAACAACATATGAGAGCGCCTGGAATGTGAAGAATGAAATACCGATAGGAAGCGGAAGATTTACATCCGGCAAAATCTTAAAGGCACTATTCACAATTCCAATCACAAATCCAAGGTATTTAAATACAAAGAGTACAGCTATATTTCCTGCTATCGAAAAAATAAGCAGTCCTTTTTTTACCTTAGCATCTTCAACTTTCTCTATAATGATCGCCAATATACTGTTAAACAGTATCGAACCGATCATAAGGAATACATAAACCGGCTCTCCCCATGCATAGAACAAAAGGCTGGCCAACAAAAGCCATACATTCTGTGCCATTCTTGAAAAAGAGAGCAAATAATATCCCAGAAATACAATCGGGAAGAAATACACCAAAAAAGGTATGCTGGAAAATAACATTCTTTACCCCTTTCTCTGAATCAGATATGACGGAATGATAAGCAGTAACAAAGCGGCGATAAGAAGAAGCTCTCTTATTCCGCCGACAGATGTATCATACTCTGCACCTTCAAATAGCTTGCCCAGATCCACCTGGACCATTTTGCCGTGCTTCTGGATGAAACTCTTGATAACATAGATTTCATCCAAATAATCATCCGTAAATCTGGATAATGTCACATCGTCTTTTGTATATGATTCAAGGTGATAGTTGCCCGGATTATCCGCTGTAGGATCGAGATAATCATCGGCCCATCTGTACCACTCTCTTACCTGTGCGGATTTAAGATATGCAGTGGTCTCATCTATCACATCAAATATATGCTCTTCAGAAAGCTGATTCTGACGAAGGTATGCAAATCTGTTCTTAAGAAGCTTCATAAACTTCTTGTCATTGCATATCTGTGCATAAATATCTCTTGTCTGGAATGCAAGATCATCAAGATCCATCTCAACAAGAGGGTTGTTATTCATAGCCTGGTCATAATCCCATACAGGTCCGATCTTGAGCTTCTCACCCGAATTCTTGTACATGTATGTTGAATGTTTACCGGCATCGTAATTTCCGAAAAACTCATTTATCAGGAAGTAATCTGCAAATGACATTGTATCGATGTATCTGTCATATGTTCTGAATATTGAGTAATCCTTTGAATAAATAACTCTCTCCATCTTGGAGAAATCTTTTTCAATGTACTTCTTGGTCTCATCAGTCAGCTTTGATTGAGAAGGGTACTTAAGTCCGATCCAGTTATCATAAGGCTTTACGTCACCTATGACATTGCCCGAAAGTCTTCCGTAAGTTTCAAGCATAGGATCTTGTGCTGTATTTCTGTCTCTTCTTACAATGTAACTTGAGTAGACATTCTTGGGATTGTACTTGTCAATCTTAAGCCTGTCATCTCCCCTTGAAATAGTCTCTGTAAGAAGAAATACACCCTGATATGTATATGAACCGTTCTGTTCCATTAAAACTTCACAGAATCTGCTGTCGGGAGCCATATTATTGCCGCCTATCTCAGATGCGATCCTGTAAGCAAGATAATTCCTTATCATGCTCTTGTCAGCCATACTTCCGTTAAGAACCCACTCAGAACCTTTACCCATTCCAAGGATATCCAAGTCATTCTCTTCTCCGTTGGCAAAAACGGTCTTGATCTTATACTGTTTTTTATCATATCCGATAGATGAATGTCCCTTCATCTTGATACGGATATTACTGTTAAATGAAACGGGAGTAGCAAGTGTATTATCTCCTGCTCCGCCGTCAATTATCCTGATATTCCCTGATACATAGGGATCTTCATCGGAAAGGATCTCCTGACCTTCTTTATATTTCTTATATGCAGGCATTTCTTTATCAACTGACAGCACAACGATGGGAAGGTTTGTATGGAAACCTTCTTTTACCTTGTATTCACTGTCAATATAACCGATAGGATCGTCAGTTGATGAATCGGGAATAAGTGTTTCATATGTTCCGGCGGATTTTTCTGTCAAAGTCTCACCCGAACTGAAAACACTAAGCATTCCCATGACCACAATAACAAGAAGGAAAAGGGCAACAAGAACCTTTCTTTCATTAAACTGAAATTTCTTACTCATTGGTAGCCCCATTCACTCTTCTAATTACTGATTGATCTCTTCGTCCTGTCTTACAAGACTAACTGTCTTAATTCCAACCTTTGCTGAGAAGTTGGGAACAAATGCTCCGTTAGCCTGCTCACGCTTCTTGAGAATAGTCTCAGAAATTTCATAGATAAGCTCAGCAACGTTCTTGTCCTTGTTAACGTTCTGAAGCTTCATAACGGCCTTTCCTGCAAAGAAAGATGTGATTTCCTTGTCGATATCTTCTACTTTGTCTGCCTCTGCCTTCATAACGATCATGATTCTCTCGTTATCTCTTACAACACCGAAGAATACAAGGAATACAAAGATGATGAATGTTCCGATTCCTGCCATAACATAATCGGATACACCGCAAGTGATACCAATCGCAATTGCCCAAAAAATATATGCTGTATCTCTGGGATCCTTGATAGCTGTTCTGAAACGAACAATTGACAATGCTCCTACCATACCGAGTGACAATGCAATATTGTTACCGATAACATTCATAACAAGTGTTGTTACAAGTGCAAGCATAACAAGTGAAACATTGAATTTGCGGCTGTATACAGCTCCTGAATGTGACACTCTGTATGATATGAAGATCATAAGACTGAGAATGCATGCTGCAACAAAGTTCATGATAACATTCTCAATTGATAAACTGCTTACTTCGTCCATTAAACTGGTGTAAAGATACTCTTTCATTTTTTAACTCTCTCTTTCTCTTTCTCGTTTTTCTTTCTCAATTATTCCTTTTATTTAGCAAATGATCTTGAACGTCCGTACTTACTGTTTGATACTCTCGGCTTGTCTACAATATCAAGCGTCTGCTTAATATATGAGAATAAGAAACCGTTGTACTTAACTTCCATTGTAGTTTCAGAAGGATCTGCAACTCTGTATGTTTCTATATCATCCTTAAAAAACTGCGATGGATCTTCCAACGCTCTAAGATTCATATCAAACGTTATTCTTATATCGTTGAACTGGTTCATAAATGCCATTCTGTCGTATTCAACGATACATTTCGGAACATATCCTTTCGTACACATGAAAGTATATAATCCGTGAGCCAAATGCTCAGGTCTCTCAAGCAGGAATGTATAGTCCCCATCTATCATACTTTCCGCTTCTTCAAGACTAAGGCTGAGTGATCTCTTTCTCTGGAAATCGCCTTCTTTTGCTTTAAGCTCAAGCTTAATGATATTGGTCTGTCCGTCATAGATTCTCATTCTGATCTTCTGTCTCTTGTCCAGACCGTCAAGCTTTTCCATATAATCATTATCATGGAATGTGTCAAAATAAAGTGATCTTATTGTATAACCGCCGCCGTCTCTATTATGTGGATCGGCGTCCATGATTTTCTCAAGCTTGCTCTTGTAAAGGTATATCTCATCTGTTCCAATGATATACTTTAATTCTTTTCTACTTACGTCAAGCATATTCACCTCCCATAATATATATCATCATAGGTGCGGAACTGAATATCTTCTCCTTTTGAGCGCATCTGTATGAGATAGCCCAAAACCACAAATATCGCAACGATTCCTGCGTCAACCGCAATATCGTTGTAGACACTTGTATAAAGAACAGTAAACATCACTCCTGCTCCTATAATAGGCGCAATCAAACGGGTAAACCGTCCCGGTCCTGTTTTCTTGCCGTTCTTTTCGATTTTCTTCTTTTCTATAAGTCCTAACAGACCTACCAGAATACTCATTACGACAAAATCAAACAATACCAGTAAAAACATCTTCAGTGCAGGACTTTGAACCAGAGGGTCCAATACGATCATTCCTGCCGCAGCCAGTCCGGTCGCAATCAGGATCTCTGCAATCACCTTGAAAGCTTTGTGTCCGAAAAGACACATTGTTATCGAAAACAGTATCGCTACGATGATCGCAATGAAGAGGATCGAATCTTTAGTAAAATAAAGATCATAGTCCACTTTAGGTAATTCAATAACCAGTTTTTCTTTCGTAAACATTAACAAATACCACCGTTTTCACATTTTAAACACATTTTTACCACACAACGTTCACGATTATACATCATTTTTCTTCAAGATGGTAGTCTTTTTTTGAAAAAATTAATTTTTTTATAAAAAAATATTAAAATAGCATTTACATCATACTCTACTACTGCTTCGAAAATAATTTTAAGTAGTTTGTTGACATGTATATCCAATTATGTTATAACTGTACTAACACTACTAATACACGATTCCATTTCGGAGGTTTGAATATATGAAACATAAATTGATAGCAATGGCAATAGTAACTACTATGGCTTTTACACTTATGGCATGTCAGTCATCGGCAGCAACATCCGAGTCAGACACAAATATTGAAGATACAGCGTCCCCTTCGGATGCTACCCCTTCATTAGATACGGATTCTTCATTCACTGGAGAAGATGACTCGTCATCTCCTTCAGATGCCGCATCTACGGGGTCCTCTCTTTCTTCATCAAGTAGCATCACTGCTGACGGAAATATAGGGAACGTTGGTATCTCAGCAATCTTATCTGCCGGCACTGACATCGCCATAACTTACTAAACAGAAGTCTCACTTTAGGGGTGATTAAACGACTCTGTATACAAAAACACCCGCTTGAGATTATCAAAATCAAGTGACCTCCTTCTGCTGATGCGATAATCTCACAGTGGGTTAGCCTTAATTTTTTTAGCATTATATAGGGAAAACAATATGGATACTATTATGAATAAAAAGAGTTTTATTAATGAACATTCAGACGAAGACTCTTGCACAGTAGATGTATGTAAGATTGTAATTGTATACGGCACAATCTTTTGTATATGTGCCTACAATATTATTCACACTCTTTCATCTCTACTCCGGGCTTTCCCTTTTGACCTAAATATCAAGCCCGGTGAATCGATAATGACAAAGCTTGCAGTTTTCGATATTGTAGAAATTATAATTCACATTGCTGTTACAGTGATGTGCGCAGTTGCATTCAATGCAATCTTCAAAAAGAGCAGGTCATCCGAGTTGTTTGCAATCAGCCCCCTCGTGCTCGGATTCATTGGCTTTACTATAAAATCAGTTTTGTACAGAAGTTTGTTCCATACCATGTACAAAATGCCCTGGCAAAACAACCTATTCATTATATTGACCCTTGCACTTATTTCAATTAATATTTTTTATTTCAAAAAAGAGAGCATAATATCACTGCTCAGCAAATTATAAGACAAAAAAATTACGGCTCAGAACCATATTTAAAAGTTCTGAGCCGTTTCTTTTATTTATTATAGTTTAACCGTTTGCAAACAGATTATCTGCGTTCTGCATAGCCTGAAGACGCACATCGATAGGCACGGTACCTTCACCCTCCAAAACGTCACCGTTCTGAATTGTATTTACCGCCTCGGCAGTTCTTTCAAGATTACTGCTCTCTGCCTCTTCTTCTATTATCTTTCTGGTATTATCATTGGCGCTTTCAAGTCTTGCTTCTCTGGCAGCATCTCTTGCTTCAATTTCCTGATTGTATTCAATCTGTGAAACATCACCTCTTAAATACATCTGCTGCAGTTGTGCATCTGTGTAGCCCGCATAAGCACTTGAACCTGCCTGTGTGATCTTCTCCTGATTCTTTCTGTTATAGAGTCCGGGATCACTCTCTTCAATAGTCTGTCTCTTAGCGTTTTCAGCTGCCCGTTTAGCAAGTTTTTCTCTCTCTCCTTTATCAGTAAGATCAATCTTGCTTCTCTTCTGCTCTTCTGCAGCAGCTTGTGCAGCCTCTGTCTCCTTTTTCTTTTCGGGAAGATCAATGTTGGGAACAGCTTCTTTTTCCCGCTTATCATTTGCTGCCTTAACAGCATCATAAATGGTTGCGGCACTGTCTTTCTCATCCGCCTTAAGGTCTGACCTATCATTCTTTACACGAACTGTATCACCATCACCGGATTGCGCTATAATAGGTCCATATTCCGATGCTTTGACTTCTTCCGCTTTAGCAAGCGCGTCCTTCGCTATGCCCTGCTCTTTTTCATCGGGATTCCTATTCTGTGTATCTGTACTCTTTGCATCTGCCGTTTTCTGGAGTTCAATACCACGTGTATTTACGGATGAATTCAGCGAATTTGATATCTGACTTCTAATACTAATATCTGCCATATTACCTCCTTCACTTTGCATCGGCACGTAGTAAAGTAAAAAACCGTGCAAAGATTCCATCCTATATTTTCACCATCATTTTACTCCCCTTGAACGAAAATAAAAAGGCATGAACACGATATTTAATAACCTTTTAATAAATGGGATCAGTTATATTCTCCGTTGTACTGGATAAATGTTACATCTTTTACACTGTCAATACTTCTGAGTGACTGTTCAAAATCGAATATATCATTCTTTACATATACTTCAACAGCAAGCTCTGTTGTGTTTCCGCGAATAGTCTTGGATTTTACAAAATGTTTGGTCTTCTCAAAGGCTTTGGCTACAAGATCAGCCGTATCGTTGCCTTCATAATGGATAACGGCGACATAAACCTGTCCGGCTGTAGACTTTGCATAAAAGCATATGATCATTGCTATCATAATGACTGCAGAAACGATAGTGAGTCCGTACATTCCCGCACCTGCTGTAATTCCGGTAGTGATGGCCCAGAACAGATACAGAAGATCGAGCGGATCTTTTATTGCAGTTCTGAATCTTACGATAGAAAGCGCACCTACCATACCTAGTGATATTACGACATTTGTGCTGATCGCAAGAGTTACCATGCATGTAAGAACACACATACCGATAAGTGTTATCGCAAAGTTTTTAGAAAAAACAACTCCCGAAAAAAATTTCTTGTAAACCAGGAATATCATTATTCCCAAAAGAAGTGCCACGATAAGTGAGAATGCGATTTTCCCAAGATCGTATCCCGAATATGCATCGGAATTTAAAATAGATTTTTTTATAACATCTTTTATGCTCATATAAGACTCCTCTCGTCCTTGTAGTATTCGTATCCGTTTAAATATTGCGTTTTGTCACAACAAAGAACATACTTTGAAGCCGCAACAAATTCGCTTGTGTGGGGAGGCGCCAAATCTTTTACAATCTTAGGCAAAAACTCCGTAAACTTGATCTCCATTATCATTTTGTCCGAAGGAAGTGCCGAAAGCGTCGGAAGATTCGCATCAAATATATCAAAGCCTCCTATAGCCGCTCTCACTCTCTTGTCAAAAGTTATCCTTACAGTTCCCGCATCCATAACATACGGGGTTCTGTCATAGTCCACAATAACTCTGGGACGCATAAAATTGCTTATGCACTCATAATAGAACTCTCTGCAGAGATTATTCTCACTCTTTAATAAAAAGCCGTAATCGCCTTCGAGAATCTTATATACTTCCTCTTTTGTCAGTTTTGCAGCCTCTTTAAAAATATAGCTACCCTTTTTTAGCTTTCGCTCAAGCTTGATGCTTGAATCGGAAAAATTATATATTCTGATACGGTATTTTTTCCTAAAAAACACGCCTATGTCTTTTTCTTCATAGGCGCTGTTCTTTATATCATCAAAATACAGGCTTCGAATAACATATTCTCCGTTCACCGCGTTGGGATCCATATGGAAATACGGATTCATACGGGTTTTCAGAGCTTCATACTCACCGTAATTTATCAGGTATTTCCATTCGTTTCTGTATTTGTTCATTATGCCACCGTTTAAATCAACCTACGTTATCTTTCTGTTCTTCCGCAAACATATCAAGTCTGCCGGCATACTTGATCCTGAAGATTCTCCTGAGTGACTCGTTGATCCTGTCCTCAGTTATTGTTCCGTCGTTGACGGCCTTCAGTACTCCTTCATATGCTTTCTTAAAATCTTCGGGAAGATAGATCATATCCGCTCCGGCTTTAATAGCTGCAACCGCCGCTTCATCAGCGGAGTAATACTTGGTTATGGCTGATGTATTAAGCGCATCGGTAAGTACTATGCCGTCAAATCCCAAATGGTTTCTAAGCTGTCCGGTAACCATCTTCTCTGACAGACAAGCAGGTGTATCATCTCCGTCAACATTGGGATAAGATGCTCCCGTAACCATGATCGCATTTACAGAATCGTTCTTAACCGCCTCCTCAAAGATCTGATACTCGGAAGACTCAAGATCTGTCACACTTTTTCCAACCTCAGCCTTTCCGCGTGAAGTATCCGCCTTAGCAGGAAAAGCATTAAGACAAGCTGTCATTCCCGATTCCTGCAAACCGGATGAAAAAGAAACCGCTATATCCTTAACCTTATTAAAATCCTTTTCATCCTTATCATTGCCTGAAAAATCAATTACAGGAGAAAGATTAAAGTTAAAGCCATACTTATACATTGCACTTCCGATAGCTTTTGCATTATCGCGCGCAGAATCAGAATCGGTAACATCCGTTATTCCTTCAATACCGATATTTGAAGATATTGCGCCATTCTTGCTTCCATCTTCCGCAACCAAAGTAAACACAGGATACTTACTCATAGAGGAAGTCGTATCCAGCATTTCCGTAATCTGCTCTTCATTTTTAATATTTTTTGAAAAATAAACCATTCCGCCGACAGCGTAATTCATAAGAGCTTCTTGTGTTCCGCTCCCCGCCTTGACGGCTGTAGACACTCCCGTAAGCTGCTCGGGAGTTACGATAAAGAGTCCCGCAACCCTATCCTCCAAAGGCATATCACTTATGCATGTGTCGATCACATAATTAAGGCGATCGTCAGCAGACATTTCAAGCTCCTGCGCTTCATCTCCTCCAAATGCTTCCGGAGTCTCGATAACAACCTCCTCCGAAGTCATTTCCGCAGCTGCCATCATTTCCTCATCCTTTGGTTTTACAAACTTAAATACTTTATTTAGGGAATATACCGTTATGAAAACCAAGGCTGTGGCTACGATTGTTACGCCTGCCAAAATCAAATATGCCGTTCTTTGGTTTCGCTTTCTTCTAAGTCTCCTCTCAAGTCTTTTTTGGTCTAAAACTTGCTCATCCATTTCACTCATATCCCCATTATTCATTTATACTTCCCCATTATTTTAACACATAAGTAAGCATAATCAAAGGGCAGAAGCTTCATCTTTTTACCTGCTTCTGCCCTATACCGAGTACTCTTCTGAACTTAAATTTTCCATGTCCAATGGACCGTCCTCCAATTTCCCAGCTACAATCTTTCCATTCATTTTTGCATTCAGATGCTGTGGTTGCAAGATCTTGATATTGTCATGACCACAAATCATGTACCGGAAGAGCTGAAATTAAATTTTAAAACAATACCTAATCAATTAGTTCAAAATAAATATTTTGGTGGTCTGTACCATCCTTTCCCTGAATATTTTAATTAACTATCCCTTTGGACCGTACCTCCTTTTCTTTCTCCCTGCTCTTTCGATTCAAAGAACTCTCAGGAGAAGTATTCTTTATATCAATCCCTTTTCTTTATCTGTTTTCATTATATTTATACCATCTTAATTTGTCAAGACATTTTATAATAATTCTTCCATTATTTTGATTATTAGTTTATAATAGTTAAATATTCTGTGTATATTCTAAATTGTATGTACATTACAATCAATTCTGCATATTCATTCCCGAGCAAAAGAACTCCAGTAAAAAAGCTGATTATAAAAGAAAAAATTGTCACACATTTAAAATGCGGACAATTTTTCCAATTAAATAATTAATGATATTTTATTTTGTTATTTGACAATATTACTTAATGTCTTTGAATCAATCAAGAGGATACTTATCTGTAAGCTTCTTAATGATAGCGCGTGCTTCGTCATTCTTCTCGCCCTTATTCTTTATAACAACAGCGATAGCCTCAGCGATCTGATCCATATCTTCTGTATTCATTCCTCTTGTTGTTACGGCAGGAGTTCCGAGACGGATTCCGCTTGTAACAAAAGGTGACTGCTGCTCGTTAGGAATAGTATTCTTGTTAGCTGTGATATGAGCATCATCAAGCCAAGCCTCTACTTCCTTACCTGTAAGACCAAAGTTTGTGAGATCTACAAGCATAAGGTGGTTGTCTGTACCGCCTGATACGATCTTAACGCCTCTCTTCATGAGACCGTCGCAAAGAGCCTTTGCATTCTCAACAACATTCTTTGCATATTCTGTAAATTCAGGTGAAAGAGCTTCCTTGAAGCAAACAGCCTTAGCTGCGATAACATGCTCAAGAGGGCCGCCCTGGATTCCGGGGAATACAGCCTTGTTGATCTTGAACTTGTCCTGAGCAGACTGATTCCAAAGGATAAGTCCTCCTCTGGGTCCTCTGAGAGTCTTATGAGTTGTTGTTGTAACAACATCTGCATAAGGGAAAGGACTGGGATGAACACCTGCAGCAACAAGACCTGCAATATGAGCCATATCAACCATGAGGATTGCTCCGCAGGCATCGGCAGCTTCTCTGAACTTCTTGAAATCAATTGTTCTGCAGTAAGCAGATGCACCTGCAATAATGAGCTTGGGCTTGTGCTCTACGGCAAGTTTGTACATCTCTTCGTAGTCAAGCACACCGTTATCGTCAACTCCGTAAGGAACCACATTGAAATATGTTCCGGAAATGTTAGCCGGGCTTCCGTGTGTAAGATGTCCGCCCTGGCTGAGATTCATACCCATGATCGTATCACCGGGCTGTAAAAGAGCGAACTGAACTGCCAGATTAGCCTGTGCACCTGAATGAGGCTGAACATTTGCATAATCGCAATGAAAAAGCTCTTTTGCTCTCTCGATAGCGATCTTCTCAACTTCATCCACTACGTGGCATCCGCCATAATATCTTTTTCCCGGTAAGCCCTCTGCGTATTTATTTGTGAGCGGGCTTCCCATAGCAGCCATAACTGCCTTGCTTGTCCAGTTTTCTGATGCGATAAGCTCGATGTGATTGTTCTGGCGTTCTACTTCAGCCTCTATCAAAGAAGCGATTTCAGGGTCAATCTTTTTGACTTCATCCAATGAATACATTTCTGTTCCTCCGAATAAATATGTTAAAATTCGTCAATTTAATGCGTTAAAGCAATATCTCGAATATCGTACCATATCTGCGAAAATAATGCTATAATGTTTTCAATTAATTATTTTTTTAACAGAGGAAGCATATGTATTACTGTATAATCAATCCATCAGCAAGATCTGGCATAGGAAAAGACATATGGACCGGCCTCGAATACAAGTTTATCTCTGCAGGGTTGGATTACAATCCCGTCTTCACCAAAGGTCCCGGACATGCAACAAAACTAATGTCACAGTTCATAGAATCCGCAAAGGACAGCGAACTCCCGATAAAAGTCATAGTTCTTGGAGGCGACGGAACCCTTAACGAAGCAATAAACGGAATCACTGATTTTGAAAAAGTAATCGTCGGCTTTGTTCCGCTCGGATCGAGCAATGATTTCTCAAGAGATCTGAACTATCCTAAAGAGTATGATGACCTTCTTGAACGTATAATAGACGGTCAGGTCATAAGAACACTCGATATCGGAAAGCTCACTTACGGTTCCATGACAAAACCTATTTCAAGATTATGCAATGATGCCCCTGAGAAAGTCAGATATTTCGGTGTAAGTTCCGGAATCGGATTCGATGCGGCCGTATGTGAAGAAGCCTTAGCTTCAGGCACCAAGAATTTCCTGAACAAGATCGGGCTCGGCAAACTGACATATGGAATAATCGCAATAAAACAGCTTCTTAAAGCTGATAAGATTCCCTGCGATATCGAATTTGACAACGGCAGAAAAGTTCATCTGTCACACTTTCTTTTTATCGCATCGATGATACACCACCACGAAGGCGGCGGTTTTAGACTTGCTCCAAAGGCAAACCTCACCGACGGAAGATTCGATCTTTGCATCGTCGGAGACATGAAAAGAGCTAAAATGTTCCTTGCTCTCCCGTTTTCTTTCTTCGGACTGCACTATATTTTCAAGGGTGTATACAAATACAGAACATCCAAGATACACATTAAGACCATGATCCCCATGTGGGTTCACACCGACGGCGAAGTATCGGTAAAATCCGATGACATAACATTAGAATGCTTAAAGCAAAAGCTTCGCCTCATGACATAATAATTATTTGATAGGAATTTCCTATCAAATAAAAAACAGCTCCTGTCTATTCATTTACGAATAAGCAGGAGCTTTTCTTTTGTCTTAAACTACTAAATTCAATTGTATCTGAAAGCAAGCTTCTCTTCTTTTCTTCTGCAGAAATTCTCTATGGCAGAAGTTCTGTAATAGAAAATGTAGAAAAATACCGCCATAAGAATTGCAGTTACAACATCATATGCAGAATGCTGCTTTACAAACATTGTTGAAAGAATTATAAGCACTCCCAAAATGTCACTGGCAATCTTTAAAGGCTTTTTCATTCTCTTGCTTCTACGAACGGCAATCATGGTTCCAATCGAATTATATACATGAATACTCGGCCAAAGATTGGTCGCTGTATCTTTCCTATATATGATCTGTACAAGCGATGTAAATATATTGTCCCTGGGCATAACTATCGGTCTTAGATGATGCATATTTGGGAAAAATGTTGAGATCAAAAGAAACAACGTCATTCCTGTAATCAGGAAAAAGAAGTTCTTGTAATACTCTTCAACATCCAATGTCACCAAAAAGAATATCAACGTAAGCGATACATAAAAGAACCATAAATAATATGGGACAATAAACGCTTCCACGAATGGAATCTTATCATCAATAGCTGTATGAATAACAGCATAATGTGAAAATCTGTGTTTCTCTATTATTGAGAACCAGGTAATATACAAAGCACCATACATAAGAAGCGGCATTGCCATTCTCAATACATCCCTGAAATAGTCCTTGTCAACCTTGCTGCCGACAAGTTTCTCGAATATATTTTTCATAATTTCCTCATAGGTGTGTTTGCTACATCTGTATCTCAAACTACTCTATCACTTTATTGTAATTAATTAAAGTGAAAAATTTTCTGTAATAACTTGTAACCTGCCAGAGTTATCTTTCTACCGCCTTTTCCGGGCAAATAAATATATGTGCCCTCAATACTGTATCTGATTTTGACATATAACCAGTAATTTTTATCCTTAATATAGTTCAAAAGATCTTTTCTCTTGGCAAGATTCTCAGGTGTATCCTCTGTTATAAGGAGCACCGAAGAAATAGCAGTAATAATCTCCAGATAATTAAACATATATCTGTGTCTCTCAGCCTGTGACTTGATCATTCCTATATTCTCAACATAATAATCGATCATTAGCTTATTAACCCTGATCTGCTGATCGATACGCGAGAGCATGATCTTCTGATTAACAGACTGATCTTCGCGCCCGATGTAATAATAATAAAAATTAACATCGAGATAATACATTGTCTTAACGAAAGGAAGCGGATTGAACACATAAATGTTATCAACATAGAATGTGTGCTCGGGGAGCTTTAATCCACACTGTTTCAAAAGCTTTGTTCTGAATATAACCGAGTGCATAAGAAGATAATGTCCCTTGGGAGTTCTCTTTATGTCTTTCCATGAAAAGAGCTCTTCAACAGGGAACATGGTTGTGTAGCGCATAACCTTATGTCTCTTCTCACCAACCTTGTTATATACAAAATTACTGATCAAAAGATCCAGCTGTGTGTCACCGCCCGCAAGTTCTGCAAGTGTAGACAGAATCTTTCTGTAAGCAATCTCTTTTACCCAGTCATCAGAATCAACTACCTTAAAGAAAAGTCCTGTAGCATTCTCTATACCGGCGTTTACGGCACTACCATGTCCGCCGTTAGGCTTATGAACCGCCTTTACGATTGTTGGATATTTTGCCGCATATTCATCGGCTATCTCCGCAGTTCTGTCTTTTGATCCGTCATCAACGATAATTATTTCTACATCCTCACCGCCAACAAGTAACGACTCTATGCACTTTGACATATACGCTTCTGAATTGTAGCAGGGAATCGCAACTGAAAGTAATTTCATATTTGTATTTAACTCCTTAATCTGGTACTTTCATATTTTTCCATCGTTGTCAGGCAGTTTCTAAGATCGTTGTATCTGCCGTCAACGTCCCCCTCATTAATAACAACACCTACAGACATTGCCATTATATCAATCATATCGTTTGTAATAATAGGATGAAGCTTGCAAAGAATATCATTCTTTTCTGCAGCAAGATCTGCATCCAGAAACTTGATAACGAGCGGATCCAGATTGAGGTCACGCGCTTCATCGTCAATGCTCTTCTCCATAACTTTGGAGCGTTCATATGAAGTATCTACATTAAACTTTGGTGCAACCCCTTTTTTCTCTTCGTTTACTTTGCCTGTCTCATTTATATCGCCCATATCTTTGTTCTCACTTTTCTCAAGTTTTACGGTTTTTTCGGTTACTTTTTCTTTCTCATCGTCTTTTGCGGTCTCAACGGCCATTTCGCCTTTGACAACCTGTTTAAAACGATATTTCTGCTGCACATTCGGATACTTATTTCTGTCAACTTCCGACATAAACATTGAAAGCGGTCTGCAATAAACCGAATAATCTCCGTAAAGCGCTTGATATACCACCATCTCTTCCCTTGTCTCAGAGTGGATCGCGATGGTGACGATCTGATACATTTTCCCCTTAAAATGTCTGTATAAATCCTGGGGTTTTGGTAATGGTCTTTCCAAAATCTACCTCCCTAATAAGCGTAAATACTGCTTTAAACAGTATTTTTTTAGTATAAGCCCAAAACACTTCTTTTTCAAATATCATTTATTTCCGTTCCCGGTACAGCCAATTATTACCATTTCAACGCTGATGACATAATCAAGTTTCCCCGTCTTGACCGCTTCGTCATTTGCAGCGCACATTTCAAGAACATCTCTGAGTTCATCAAAAGTGTAATTGCCTGACCATCCGATATATTTGTTTACAAGAAAAGGTGCAAGTCCGACAGCACTTGCAATCTGTGCCTTATCCTTGTGATTTTGGGTCATCTCTTTTATCTGGAGCATAAGATTAAACTGCCTGGTTATAAGTGCAAGTATCTTGGCAGGTGGTTCCTTGAGCGCAAGCAGGTCGTAGTACAGGTTGATCGCTACAGTTCTTTTCCTCTCTACGATTGCATCCGTCATGGCAAAGATACGGCCGGTAAGCCAGTTTGCACATACAGTTTCTACATCTTCATCCGTAATCTCACTTCTGTCTATACAATAGCAGACAAGCTTCTCTATTTCAGTGCTGATATTGGACATATCCGTTCCGACACGTCCAAGGAACAACGCAAGAGCACGTGGAGTTATGGTCTTGCCTTCAGCCTTAAGCTTCCCGGCTATCCATCTTCTCAAAGTCTCTTCACTCTGTTCATCGCAACTGATCTCAAGTCCAAGTTTAGAGGCAGCTTTATAAATGTCTTTTCTCTTGTCAACTTCCTTCTCCACGAAGATAAAAAAAGTGGTCTCTGAGGGGCTCTTCAGATACTCCGCAAGTTCAGGACATCCGCTCTTAAAAAATCCGCTGTTTTCAACAAGAATCACTCTCTTATCGGACAAAAAAGGCATAGTCTCCGCCATATCTATTATCTCAGCAGGATTGCATCCGTCCCCTTCATATCTGGTAAAATTCATCGAAGCGCCGTCGACACCCATTGCCTTAACAAGCTTATCCTTATTCTGGAGCCTCAGATAAGCTTCATCTCCGTATAAAAGATAGCAAGGTCTGAAATTTCCGCTTGCTATGTCATCATTTATCTGTCTTTGTTTAGCCGGAAAATCCGATGTCTTAACTGCCATAAATAATCACACTCCAATCAATATGTTACCACAGATGCTCCAAAAACTCATCTCATATATATATAGACTTTAAAGCGATGTAATTGTATAACTCTATATAGATTCTTTTTTACGTCAGTGAGGTTGTCATGAAAAAAGATTTTTTTATAGTGTCAGGTTTTATTTTCGCTATATATTTTATTTTTCATATCACCGGGATCGGATGTCCCATAAAATATCTGACAGGCATATCCTGCCTCGGCTGCGGTACAACAAGAGCCTGGTTTGCGCTTTTGAAAGGTGATATTTCCGGTGCGTTCAGATTCCACCCGCTCTTCTGGATGCCCATTCCGGCTGCATTTGTCGTTATATTCAAAAAAAACATCTCAAAAAAGCTATATAATGCTTCCATATTCCTTTGTTTTACCTTATACTTACTCGTGTATATTTTACGTATATTGTACTCTGACGGTTCGGTAGTGACCTGTATGCCGCGTCACGGTGCCATATATAAAATAATAACTTTACTCTAGGAGGAGACTATTTATGTTTTGTAAGAATTGTGGGAACGAAATACCTGAGGGATCAAAAATGTGCCCTTCCTGCGGAACACCTGTGGACTCATTGGCATCAGATCTTGTGAATGCGGCTGAGCAGACTTTTAATTCAGCAGAGCAGGAAGTATCAAACGCTTTCAACGATGTAAGAGATTCATTTAACGGAAACAATCAGTCATACATGGGGGCTACACCGCTTAAGACCGACAGAAGCCTTCTCATCTATATCCTCTTATCAATAGTTACATGTGGCATTTATTCATTATACTTTATATATTCACTTGCAAAAGACGTTAATGTTGCATGTGCAGGTGACGGAAAAGAGACAGCAGGACTTGTTAAGCTGGTTCTTTTATCTATCGTAACATGTGGTATTTACGGCATTTACTGGTACTACGCTTTGGGAGACAGACTTCACGAGAACGCTCCCAGATATGGTCTCAACATCACAGAGACTGGTACAACAATGCTTCTTTGGATTCTTGTAGGTATGATTTTCGGTGGCGTAGGTACATATGTTGCCATGTACTTCATCATCAAGAACACAAATTCAATCTGCGCAGAATACAATCACATGAACGGAATGATGTAATTACGTGTCATTCGTACGCCCGGCCGCGAAGGTATATATTCGGTAATATACTGTGTACGGCTGCGCAGTGAGTTTCATAATTTTATAAAAAACGGGAATGCCTCCTTTCGACGTTGCTCAGAGAAGTCGGCATTCCCGTTTTTTATAAAATTTGAAACTCATCTTGCTCGTCCGAAGACAGCATATTACCGAATATATACCTTTGCGGCCGAGCTGTCTACGAAAGGCCGGTTAATGCAAAAACCAGCTTCGCCCCCAGCATTTACTAAAAGAATGTTTATTCAACTAAATAAAATATTATTAGGGGATTATCCCGTTTCTTTTTGGTATAAAGCACTCTGCTTCTATCCCGTCGTTCTTAATTCTGAATATGACCGCACCGGATTCGTCCGTTCTGTATATCTTAGAGCCGATATTCTCAAGTCTTTCAATAACTTCATCGTGCGGATGGCCGTATGTATTGTTCTCGCCGCAGCTTATAAGTGCGATTTTTGGTTTGATTAGGCTTAGAAATTCTTCATCAGTCGTATATTTAGAGCCGTGGTGGGCGACTTTGAGAAGCGTGATGTCTTCAAACAGGGCTGTATTATCACTTATGATCTTCTTTATGTTCTCCTGCCCTTCCTGTTCCACATCTCCGGTAAAAAGAGCTTTGAAGCTTCCTCTCTTCATAAGAAGTACCGTAGAATAAGCATTTGCTCCCTCTGTAGTCATATTCATATTGGGGTTTATGCATAAGAAGCTCGATTTACCTATGGTTATTTCTTCTCCTACTGAGATATATGAAACGGGAATTCCGATAGATTGTGCTCTCGTCTCAAGTTCCCTGTAATTTTCTCCTCTTGATGCATCTGAAACATCAGGTAAAATAAGCCTCTTTATTCTTATTCCGCCTTTTTCCATATCATCCATTATTTCAAGAAGCCCCGAAATATGGTCCTTGTCTTCATGTGTAACAACCGCGGCATCAATACGTCCTATCCCCCTGTACTTAAGATAAGGAATTATGGAATATTTACCCACTTTCTTTTCAGATGAGCTTCCTCCGTCAATTAGTATCCGCTCTCTCCCATCTTCGATCACAATGCCGTCTCCCTGTCCGACATAGAGAGCAGAAATCATCAGACCGGGTTTTGGAGTATATATCAAAAAAATTATTGATGCTGCCAGTAGCATTCGTCTTAAATATTTAGCCCGGACGTTTTTTCCAAGAAGTCCCGAAAGGCTGATTCCTACTGCAACACAATAACATGCGATCTTCACAGGCCCGGCGTGACCGATGTATAGCATATTTCCCGGAATTACCGTTTGAACGCAGCAGACCGTTTTATAAAAAATAAGAATTCCATGCGCAAATATTCCCGGTAAAATCCCCGGAAGTCCCGGTGCAATAAGGCATAATATCCCTGCGATCATAAGAATACTTACAAGAGGAACTATTATCATATTGGATATCAGAGAAAACAAAGGATATGTGTAATAGAAAAGAACATATATGGGAAGGGTGGATATCATTATAGAAAGACCAAGAAGTATTCCCGAATGAATTTTTAGATATAATCTGAATCTCACAGTGTCTTCGTCTCCGGAAAACTTAAGTTTTCCACTTTTTCTTTTCTCAAAAAGCTTTTCCATCGAAGGCCTGACAACCGTAACACCTATTACTGCGCAAAATGAAAATAAAAAACCACTGTTATATAAATACAGCGGACAATCCAGAATAAGGAGAATTTCAGCAACCGCAAGACCCGATAAGATATCATACGTTCTACCCAAAAGAGGCGCAAGCAGTCTTATCACGAACATGCATATAGCCCTGAAAGATGACGATCCTATTCCGCACATTTCTCCATAAAGATACATTACCATTATCGGGACTATTGTATATATAAACGGTGACAGCTTACATTTTCTTAAAGCCCTGTATATTCCCATTCCAATTATGGATATATGCAATCCGCTCACAGCAAGAATATGCATAATACCGCTGTTTTTATACATATCCTTTACATCATCGTCCATAAAAGCCTTATCTCCAAGGATCATAGCCTTTAATACAGCAGCATCGCTCTCAGACAGAACGGGATTAAGATCAAGATTCTGTTCTAATAGCATCTTCAGAGAATATAGCTTTTCACGCAAGACATCTTCGCTTCTGTCACTCTCTGTAACCTCCGCGTTATTTAATTTAAATGCAATCTTAAGTGTCGCATAGTACAGGCGACTGTCAAATTCACCGGGATTTCTGCCTTCCTTAAAAGAAGTAAATTTCCCTCTTATCTTTACATGCTCGCCAACAGAAGGAACATATACCTCTCCCTCTTTTAAGCTGCACATTATATATTTCATTTTTCCGATTGAGATATTTTGTGGAACCACATAAATAATATTAAGACTATCACCTGACGGGCCGGGGCGGGCTTCTTTTCTGGTCACAACACCGGTAATAAAGCCCGTTTCTCCGTCCTTGAAATCAGGTATTTTATAAAAATCTGTCAAAGAAATTCTAAGATAAATAAAGACAATCGCCGTAATGACCAATGCAACAGGACATAACGGTCTTTTCAACTAAATGAAACTCCTTATCTCGAAATAATATCCAAATTCTGCTTGTAAGCACCTGAAATATTAAAATCCATATAGGTAAAAGAAGAATTGCCGTCAACAGAAATTACCACTCTGTCAACATTTGGGAACTCCGTCGCAGTATTCACTATAGAATATAGCGCCGTCTGTACAGTTACATTATTTGGCTGCGTAAGAAATGATGAGTCAAAATCAATGAAGCAAACTTTATCCTTGATATTTACGCTGTTTATCTTGGTATCCTTGTTGATAGTAGGAAATGCAACATCCGTATTCGGACCGTTTATAACCTGCTCAATGGCAATCTTCTCCATAGAGATATTACTGTTATAAACTATAGATCTGTAAACGGGTATAAGCTTATCTCCCGCTTCATTTGCAAAATAAAGCTTAAGCTCTTTCTTCTCATACGTATTTATCTCATTGCCGACATTATAGATAAAAGTATCCGCTTTCATGGGGCCTATCGGACTTCCTGAATGGTCCCTTAAGGGTTCCATATCTTTTTTACCGGGTTCCTTTTTGCCAACAAAAAAGTATACATATTTAATAGGTTCGAGCTGAGTGAACGTCCTTACTATCGCAGCTCTTCCCAGAACTTCTCTCGTTGTACCAATCTTATTGTACTGTGCGCCAAATTCAAAACTTAATACATTTCCGACCACTCTGAAACTAAGAGGGCTTGCATCCCCTGAAAGAGGAGCTTCGTACAAGCTCTTTCCGGGGCTGTTCTCAAGCATTTCCTGAAGTTCATTGACAGCTCCGTCTATATCTTCATTTGGATCGGTCTTGAGCTCATATTCCTTGGAAACAATACTCGTCTCATCGGTTGTAACATAGAAAACATTTATCTTGTTATCCGCTACATCCTCCTTTTGTCCACAGGAAACCAAACAAAAAGATGCCAAAAACATTGCTGTGCCCAACAATATTCTATTTTTAGTAAAACATCCGGTTTTCATAACACATCTCTCTTACTTTTGATTCGTGTAAATAAGCGGTATCTTAACTGTAAATGTTGTTCCCTTTTCCAATTCACTATCAACATCAATAGTTCCTCTGTGCATAAGAACAGCATTTCTGACAATTGCAAGTCCAAGTCCCGTACCGCCGATCTGTCTCGATCTTGATTTCTCAACACGGTAGAATCTCTCGTAAATATGATCGAGGGATTCTTTCGGAATACCCATACCTGTATCCATAACTTTTACAACAAAGAACTGCTGGTCGGCATCAACTTCAACCTTAACCTGTCCCTTATCCTTATTGTATTTTATAGCATTTTCGACAAGATTCATGACAACAAGAGATATCTTTACTTCATCTATCTCCGCTGTGACCGCACGCTTACTCTCAAGTGTAAGTTCAATGTTATGCTTAACCGCAATAGGCCTTAGTCTCTTGCAAACGATCTCAACAAGTTCAACCACATCTACACTTGTGATATTAAGATCTGCCGCCGTCTTATCCATCTTAACAAGAGAAAGCAGGTCGTTTATGATCTTATCTTCTCTGTCGATCTCACTTACAATATCCACCATGAAATCCTTATAAACTTCATTCGGAACATTGTCCTGTGCCAAAAGAGAATCAGCAAGGACCTTCATTGATGTAATAGGCGTCTTAAGCTCATGAGACACATTGGAAACAAATTCCTGTCTTGAGTCATCGAGAACCTTCATTCGCTTAAGAAGCGCATTAAATGCCCTGATAATCTGCTCAGTCTCAAGGAAGTTAGGACCTATGATAGGTTCATCGGTATATCCGGCCTTAACATCGTTAATAGCAGCCGTTATTCTGTCGAACGGCTGTAGCAATGCAGCAGAAACAACTGCAGCATAAACAAATATTACAAGGATGATAATAACCTCGATTACCGTTGCTCTTCTGCTGAGAACCTCAAGAGTTGTCTCGATAGCATCCGTCGAAACGCTTGTCAAAAGGACTCCTCTGACCACCTCATTGGATTCGCCTTTTTCAGATATATCACCTTCCTGAATTATCGGCGCCTCAATAATGGGAGTGATCATCTCAATATAACCGTTCTTCTGGTCATACTTGGATACCGCTCCTTTTGAACCTTTTTTAAGACAATTTACAACCTCTTCTGAAATAATAGTCTTATTGTCACTGATGTTGTAAGTATCTTTTATAACCTTCAGTTCATCATTAATAACCATCACACGTCCGTCGTAAAGGTTAGCCAGCATATCCAGCTCCGCATTTACGACTTCCGATGATGTATCTTGTAAATAATCGTACGTTATAAGGTGATTTGCCAAAATCCTGAGCTGCGTCTGCACCTCTGTGGAATTGACATTGACAGCACGATCTTCATAACTTTGAAGGATTAATATATGCATAATAACGCAAGAAAATAATCCTGTCAAAAAAACAATTATGAAAAATCGTGCTCTTAGACTCTTTAAAAGGCTATTGATGTTTAATTGTTTAAAAAAACTTAAAATCACACCATTAATATGTTTCATATCTTTTCAGCACGGATTATGCCTGGAAATAATATCCGCTTCCCCACTTTGTTCTGATGTACTGAGGCTCACTCGGATTAACTTCAAGCTTCTCACGAAGTCTTCTGATATGTACATCTACAGTTCTTGCATCGCCCTTGAAATCCCAATCCTTATTCCAAACGACATCCATAAGCATATCTCTTGTATAAGGCTTTCCCGCATGTACTGCAAGGTACTCAAGAAGCTCATATTCACGAACTGTTACATCTATTTCCTTATCATTAATAAATACTCTTCTATATTCCTGGTAAATCTTAAGGTCACCAAACTGAAGGCACTTATCATCAAGAGTAGCCTTTGCGGATCTTCTGATTATTGCCTTTATTCTGGCCTTAACTTCCAAAATATTGAACGGTTTTGTAATATAATCGTCTGCGCCGTTTTCAAGACCGAGAATCTTATCCATATCATCACCCTTAGCTGTGAGCATGATTATCGGTACATTTGAGAATTCCCTAATCTGCTGGCAAGCATCAAGGCCTGACATAACAGGTAACATAAGATCCAGAAGAATAATATCGTATTTATGGTGCTTAGCCATATCAACAGCTTCTTCGCCGTCATAAGCACAGTCAACCACGAAATCATCCTGTTCCAAACTGAACTTAATACCTTTTACAATAGTTTTTTCGTCATCAACAACCAAAACTTTTTTACTCATATTCCACCCATTCCTAATAATTTTGTTATACAGTGATGTATTCTTTTATCTTGGAAAAAAGCTTGTCTTTAATACCGGAAATTTTCATTATGTCATCAATGGAATTAAACTTTCCATTCTGTTGACGGTACTTAACAATTCTCGCCGCAATACTGTCACCTATTCCAGGGAGAGTCTTAAGTTCCTCCTCGGAAGCGGAATTAATATTAATTAACCCACTGTTATCCGATTTTGTATCAACATCCAGTCCGGTTTCGTCACAAGAATATAATTCTTCTGACAAGACATTGCCCTTTCCCTTAACCTCTTCCGTCTCTTCGAGAGTTGGAATTCGTAACTTAGCACCGTCAGATATCTGTGCAGCGAGATTGACATAAGTTGTATCAGCCTCTTCACTGAATCCTCCGGCAGCATTAACGGCGTCATTTATCCGGCTTCCGGAAGAAAGTTCATACACTCCCGGTTCGGATACCGCACCACAAACATATACAATAAGCGACTCTTCACCGCTTTCAGCAGTACTGCAGATTACCGATTCCTCGGCGCCCGCATCGCTTATCATCTCTTTCATAACAGGCTCTGTTTCAGCCTTTGCCGACGTGCATCCGGTCATTATAAGCACTGCACCGAATAACACTGTAAAGAATTTTTGCATGTTTCCTCCAAATTTAGAGGTCCCCGCCATGCAACCTTTATTCTAGTATATATTAAGTAATTTATCAAGCTAATTTAACATACGTTAATCGCTATCTTCTTTAAGTCCCGCAGTTATTAGCGATGTAGGAGGTGTCGGGATTGTTTGCTCGACAACATTTTCACCTTTAACCTGCGTTTTTATCATCTCGGATAATTCTTTAAGTGTGGTGTTACAAACATCATTCTCGGAATCATCCCAGATTTTTGTGAATGCAATCTCAAGCTCCATCCAGAAATTACTTGCCTGAATGATCTTGGGCATTGAAACGGAACCCGCATAAACATCTACGAAAGTATTAAGTCCGTCATTTCCGTAATCGATTCCGTAGTGTGCAGCCAGCTTGTGAGACATTTTATAAATATCATCACTTGTATCACTGCAAATATATCTTGCAAAATCATTGGCTTCCTGAGGATGCTCTGAAAAGCCGTTAACTACCATGCAGTTGGTAACAGACATGGTTCTTGTCTTGTAAGTCTCATCAAGATCGGGAATAGGCGCAACGCCATATTCAAAGAACAGACCATCACCACCTACAAGATTACCTTTCGAGTCCATCAGTACGGCCTTATTTTCAATCTTCTGGAAAATATCGGTAGTTGCAATGGTAAATACAATCTTTCCTTCTATGAAATCGTTTGCTACCTGCTCGTAAGAAACCGTGCTCGCATCAGTAGCAAAGAACTGTTTGAGTGCTCTGTAAATCTCCATGCAGCTGATAGTATTACCGTTGTAAATATCTATAGTATTGGAATCATCTCCGGTGTCTCCACCGATATTCATATAATTGCCGACAAAGAAATAATTATAGAAAATATCCGTAACATCCCACTCAAAGACTGTTCTGACACGATCCGGAGCAGTGTACTCACCGGCAAATCCAAGAATCTCCTTTACAGTAGTGGGCACAACATCTTCCGCACTTGCAACAGTTTCTTCCTCAGTCGTCTCTTCTTCAGCTTCAGCCTCGGCATCTTCCTCTTCGCTCTCTTCAGCTTCTTCAGCTTCTTCACCTTCTTCTGAGCTGTCTGCATCAGAAGCCTCATCAGATTCTTCCTCTGCAACTTCTTCGGACGCTTCAGAACTTTCCTCTGCTGCGGCATCTTCGCCTTCAGAAGATTCCTCTGCACTCTCGTCCGATTTTTCCTGAGAATCACCGCCGTTTTGTGCTTTTTCCGCAAGTTCCTTGGCATGCTCATCAAGATATGTCTTGTTATACAAAAGTGCACTTGTCTCGAAATAGAAAGGATATGCTACATATCTTCCGTTGCATGTAACCGCATCAAGTGCCGCTTTCGGAAACAAAACCTTGTTAAAAAAGCCGTCAGTATTGTCAGCCTCAAGTGCAAGTCCCGCGAAATATGCTTTTTCAAGTGTATCATTGGTCGTAACAAAAATGTCAGGGTAATTTCCACCCTCCAAAGAAGCCTTATTGATTGCTTCAAGGTATTCGATACCTGAAACAAGCTTAGGCTCAATACGAACATCCTTTTTAGATTCGGAATATGATACCGCAACACTTTGAAGATATGGAGTAATCGCATCATCAGTGTACCAAAGTCTTACAGTCGTCTTATTCGAAAAAAATGAATACTCTTCAAATATGCTCTGCTCGGAGCGAGCATTAACAGCAATGCCCGCAACCATGCATAGTATTAGAAAAATAGATAATAATCTTGCTTTAAAATTCATAATCTCCCCAGACATGAGTCCAAAATGTCAACCATCTCGTCAACATTCTCTTTGGTTATGACAAGAGAGGGAACAAATCGGATTATCTCAGTTCCGGCATTTATCAAGATAAGCCCGTTTTCAAGAGCCATGTTAATAACATCCGCAACAGGTCTGTTAAATACCAGTCCCTGCATGAGTCCTGCACCTCTTCTGTCGACTATGAAATCGTAGCGTTCCTTAAGCTCGTCAAGTCTCTTTTCAAGATAAGGTGCCACATTATTCACATTTTCTATTATATTGTCATTGTTAAATAAATCAAGAACTTTATTAACAGCTGCGCAAGCAAGCGGGTTGCCGCCGTAAGTTGTACCATGATCTCCCGCAACAAGAGAATTTGCCCCAACTTTCTCGGTCATAAGAAATGCACCTACGGGAACTCCGCATCCCAAAGCCTTGGCAGTTGTCATGATATCAGGTTTTACTCCGAATTTCTGCCAAGCAAACATCGAACCCGTTCTTCCCATTCCGCACTGGATCTCATCAAGAATAAGAAGGATATCTTTTTCATCGCAAAGTGCTCTTACTTTGGTAAGGAACTCCTCGGTTGCAGGATAGATACCTCCCTCTCCCTGAACAGTCTCCATGATGATCGCACAAGTCTTGTCGGTCACGCATGAAAGCACACTTTCAAAATCGTTGAAATCCGCGAACTTAATATTTCCGATCATCGGCTCAAAAGCCTCACGATAATGCGGATTACCCGTAACAGAGAGCGCTCCGAATGTTCTTCCGTGGAATGAGTGATTCATTGCAATGATTTCATGATCTGTCTTGCCATCCTTAAGAAAAGCATATTTTCTCGCAGCCTTAAGCGCTCCTTCAACAGCTTCGGCTCCGCTGTTTGTAAAAAATACCCTGTCCATGCTGGAAGCTTTTTTTATCTTCTTGGCAGCCTCTATCGCAGGCACATTGTAGTAATAATTTGATGTGTGAAGAATCTTGTCAATCTGCTCTTTAAGTGCATCATTGTAGTCCTTGTAGTTGTAACCGAGAGCAAAAACTGCAATTCCCGAAACAAAATCAAGATACTTATTACCATCGATATCATAAAGGTATACGCCCTCTCCTCTGTCGAGAACAATCTGATAACGGTTATATGTGTGAAGTAACGCCTGCTCAGCTTCTTCAATATAATTCTTCATTTTTTCACTCATTTTCATATCTCCCTGCTAATTAAGCCATTTTTATGCAAATACCGGTCAAATACGTATTTCTCAGATCAGTTTCCTTGTGCAAGTGCGTCGTCATCTGCCATAAACATTGTTCCGACACCTTTCTTGGTAAAGATCTCAAGAAGTATGCAATGAGGAATCCTTCCGTCAAGAATATGCACGTTATTAACGCCTTTTCTGATAGCATCCGTACAATTGTTGAGCTTCGGAAGCATTCCGCCGCCGATATTGCCCGAAGCAATGAGAGCGTCGGCTTCTGAGCATGTAAGTCTCGAAATGAACGAAGAAGGATCGTTGATATCCTTGTAAACCCCTTCGATATCGGTAAGGAATGCAAGCTTGTTTGCGCCTACAGCTTTTGCGACAGCGCAAGCCGCATCATCGGCATTTATATTATATGTATCAAAATTATCATCAAGTCCGATAGGTGCGATGATAGGAAGATAGTCATTATCAAGAAGGTCGAAAAGAATCTTTGGATCGACGCGGTCAACCTCTCCGACATATCCGATATCTTTTCCGTCCGAAAGCTTCTTTTTTACATGAAGAAGTCCCGAATCCTTACCGCTTATACCGATGGCCTTAACGCCAAGTTCCTGAACCATTGTAACAAGCTGCTTGTTAACTCTTCCGAGAACCATCTCAGCAATTTCCATTGTCTCAGCATCGGTAACTCTGAGTCCGTTTATAAACTGAGCTTCTTTTCCGACTTTTGAAACCCATGAACTTATGGCTTTTCCGCCGCCATGAACGATGATAGGCTTAAATCCGACAAGTTTAAGAAGCGTAACATCTGTTATTACATTCTTCTGAAGTTCTTCGTTGCTCATGGCACTTCCGCCATATTTAACAACTATGATCTTCCTGTTGAATTTCTGAATATACGGAAGCGCCTCAACGAGAACTTCCGCTTTTTTTAACACATCCTGCATATCCTTATCCATTTTCTCAGCTCCTGTAATCTGCATTTATCTTAACGTAATCATATGTGAGGTCACATCCCCACGCGGTTGCCTCTGCATCTCCCTCGTGCATATCGACAAATACCGTGACCGTTTCCTCTTTCATTATCTCAAGTGCTTTATCTTCATCAAAATCAAGCGGAGTTCCCTTATGGAATACTTCTATGCGTCCCGCTTTGCTCTCAAAGAAAAGCTCCACGTCGTTCTGATCAAACTGTGCTCCCGAATATCCCATCGCACACAAGAATCTTCCAAAGTTTGCGTCACATCCGAAAATAGCTGCCTTTGAAAGGTTAGATCCTACAATCGCTCTTGAAAGAGTTTTTGCATCTTCCTTAGTCTTTGCATTTACAACTTTGGCTTCAAACAGCTTGCTTGCGCCCTCTCCGTCAGCCGCCATCTTTTTTGCAAGAAACTCGCAGACATAGAAAAGCGCATTTTTGAAGGTCTCGTAATCGTCATTCTTATCTTTTACAATATCATTTCCGGCTTTGCCGTTTGCCATGCAAAGAAGCGTATCATTCGTAGATGTATCGCCATCAACCGTTATCATATTAAAAGTATCTGAAACAACTTCGCTGACCGCATCCTGCAAAAGACTCTTTTCAATGGCAATGTCGGTTGTAAGGAATGCAAGCATTGTGCACATATTGGGATGGATCATTCCCGATCCCTTACTCATACCGCCAAGCGTTACCTTTTTTCCCGCTATGTCAAAAGAAACAGCTACTTCCTTATTCACAGTATCGGTTGTCATTATCGCCTTAGAAGCGTCGGTTCCTGCTTCAATACTTCCGTCCAGAGTCTTGCTCATCTTCTCGACTCCGGCAACAAGTTTATCTACAGGAAGCTGCATTCCGATAACTCCGGTAGACGCAACGGCAACTGTCTCATAATCTACGCCAAGGCTCTTCTCCACCGCTTTTGCAGTAGCTTCGCAGGCATCAAAGCCCT